>VOFE01000241.1_pt1 | contig 19194 bp, 44 predicted proteins | sample 5384071 | NCBI WGS metagenome assembly VOFE01 (sample SAMN12384724, study PRJNA508395) | human gut metagenome | isolation source: healthy gut D | host: Homo sapiens
TCTTTCTGAACCGTTACGGTATATTTATATAAATACGCAGACCAGAACACGCACCAGTCCAAATACCACAAGTGACAGTACCGTTCCTGCATACATCAGTTTGTGAGATCTTATGATATCCTCAATCTCTACTTTCCGGATCGGATCACCGATATATGGTTTTTATGCAGTTCTCCAAAATACCAGGCATCTCCTGCCAGTCGGATATCCAGTGCACCGGCCATCACAGCTTCTGTCTGCGCAGAGTTCGGGCTGGCGTGTTTTCTGCGGTCGCGAAGATAGATTTTCTTTGCATTTTTTCCATCCATACCGATCAGCCAGGCTCCTGCGATCATCAGCCAGGCGGAAAGTCTTGCACGGAATATAATTCAACACATCATCCAGTTTTGCCGCCGCTGTTCCGAAATACTGATATGTGTCGTTCACATAGCCTACCATGGAGTCCATGGTATTCACGCTTTTATAGGCAAAGTTTCGCCACTGCGCCGCCGATCATCATGTAAAACAGCGGGGGCAATGATACCGTCGGAAGTATTTCCTCCCGCAACGGTTTCAACTGCTGCTTTGGTTACGCCTTCGGTTCGGTCAGATTCTGCGTGTCACGTCCCACGATCATCGATACAGCGTAACGGCTTTTTTCAATATCTCCGGTCTGCAGCGCATCAGACTTTTTACTCGTCACGAAGGGATCTTGCTGCCAGCAGCTGGTAGCACATAAAGCTCTCCAGCGCCACCCCCAGCCAGGTGCGGAATCCATATGCCAGATGCAGGATCAGCCATGGGACAAAAGACGAAGCCGCCACGATTCCCACCACCAGCAATCCTCCGGCGATCCGTTCTCCTGTTTTTGTTTCGGAAATATCTTCCGCAGGATCTTTCTAAAAATGTAATCCCATGCCCGATGATACGCACCGGATGATACAGCCATCTGGGATCCCCAAAACACAGATCCATAAGGAATCCCAGTACTACTGCAATACGTCCACTTCATCTTTCTTCCTCTTCTTGTAAACCATCTGCTTTTTGCAGCTTCATGTTTTTTTTTCACTTTCTGTTCTTATTAACTATACTACTGTTGTCCTGTCATATGTATCGGGTTTACCGCACGCAGCACCGGCTGCTGTCCTGATGCATCGCCCACGCAGCCGGATCTGCTTCGCTTCATATCCTTCTCCGTTGCCCACATGCCATTCATAAAAGGCTTTTTTCTGTCTGCGAATCGTTCCAGCACTGCCATGATAATGCCACCATGGACGATCAAAAGCAGCGGATTCCGTTCCATCTTCCGCACAGATCTTCAATCCTTCCAGGAATCCCTGACAGGCCCTGTCCCGGAATTCCTGTGGATCTTCCTCCCGGAAGGGCAGGGTTGCATTGCTGTCCACCCACGCCTGATACTCGGCATCTCCGGTCATTTCCTTCCAGTTTTTGTTTCGAATCTTCCGAAATCACATTCTCTCAGGTTCTGAATCACCTGCTGCCCTACCTGGACAGATACAGGCTGCTGTCTGACGGCAGCGAAGCAGGGGACTTACAAAAGTCTTTCTGCTTTCGGATAGTTCTGTTTTTTCAGCTGTTCCTGATCCTCTTCCAGAACCGGTTCATCGGTGATCCTGATATAGCGATTCAGCTGATTCCTGGTGTTTTTCCATGCCGGATCAGATATATTCTCATCTGTTTTCCTTTTCTCACTTGAGCTGTGTTCCGATCCCACAGCAGACGCGCACTACCTGAACTGCATGTGCCGCAAGTTTTGTACATACCCGGCCGCATGCTTCTCTCCATTCCCGGTCTTTCGCGTCCATCGGGACAATTCCGTAGCCTACTTCATCCGTTACAATGATCAGATCAGGATTTTCTTTCCATATTATTTCTGCAAGATCCCGGACAGATCCTCCTTCGTCCAGTTCTCTGCGGATAAAGGAGTGGAAATGATGGACTGCTTTTGCTGTTTTCAGATCTTCTATCGTGCAGGTCTGACCGTCTTTCCAGTCGGGATCGGTCAGGTTGTATGTTTTTGATGCGTAAGATTGTTTGCCCTGGTAAGCACCGCCGATTATTAATATCATTGTTGGTTCTCCTTTTAAAGATAAGTTTGTTGGGTAGGTTGTGGTGATTCGGTCGATTGCTTATCGCCTCGCGGCCGCGGGTCTGCGCTCGGTCTCAGACTCGTGCTCGACAAGCGCTGGCTGCGAGGCGATAAGCAATCGACCGAATCCCTTCAGTTACTATTGAGACTTATTGCTATATTTATTTATCTATTTTACATCCCAATGAACAACTATATCTATCCATTCCTTCATTTTTGAGGGATATCCAGTAACCCTCTCTCCATACCGCCACCTCAGTCTCCCCCAATAACTTTCTGTTTGATTTTCCCTGGGTTCCTCTGGGATACCGCAGCGCTTGTCGAGCACGTGTTTGAGACTACAGGCTCACACCGAGCGCAGACTCCGCGCGGTATCCCAGAGGGAACCCAGGAAAATCCTCCACCGCATAGTTATTCAATCTCAGCTTTTTAAAGCCAGAGCACCCCAAGCACTGCCCTGCAAGCCATAAACACCTCACACAGCGACAAAAAGCACCCTGCCAGGTCTCCGGTCGTTCCTCCGAAATACTTCATCGCATTCCGATAATAAAGGGCATAAACCAGAATCGCTATTCCATAAACCAGAAGGCCCAGTTTCCAGTCCACCAGCAGCATCCCGGCCAGCAGTATCAGCAGATACACACATCGTGGCTTTTACCTGCCTATCCTTCGCCCCGCGTGCCATAGCAGAAACCGATCCGGTCTTTTTTGCCTTCGGAAATGTCACGATCGCCAGCCCGCTTAATGTCCGGGACAGACAAATGTAAAGGGATCATCGCCAGGGCACGGGCACTGATCTGGCTGTATACACCATAATAAAACATAAAGTAAACCGCAGGTAATCACCGCAAATGCTCCGGAATTAGAATCCTTCAGGATCTCCAGCCTGCGCTCACGTTCCTGCCATGAACTCATCGCATCTGCCGTATCCAACAATCCGTCCAGGTGGATCCTCCGGTAAGAAGCCATGGGATCAATGTCAGGATCACGGTATAAAAGGCTGAGGAAAGCCCAAGATACGTTCCAAACGTCCCCCACAGCCAGGTTACCCGCCGATGGCAACACCGATCCATGGGAAAGCACATGGCATATGCCATATTTTCTTCATTCCATTCACACTGGGGCATCGGAATCTTCTTGAATACATGGAAAATGCAATCAGAAAACTATGATAAAATTTCTTCATTTTTTCTCCTCGCCTGTCTTTTTATGAAAACCGGAATTCCGTAGACAACCTCTGTGACTGTATCTGCGATCTGCGCCATCTGACAGTTGATCGCACCAAGTTTTTCCAGATATTTTCTGTCTCCGGATCGTAGGTGATGCCGTCGGAAAAGACTCCTGTTCGTCACTACCACCAGATTTTCTGCCCGCTCCAGCAGATGGTGGATTCCATTCAGGATCGCCTTCACAGTATTGTCCCCGGCTCCGCCTTCCTGATAGATCTCATTTGCCGTCAGATTCGACATGCACTCCAGCAGTACATCTGCCCCCTGCGGTATCGTAAGATGCTCCAGATCCGTATAACGCTCAATCGTCGTAAACTTTTTTCTCTGCCCGCATGGCGCGATGTCTCTCGCGATCCTCCGGTGGCTTCATCAAACGGGTACATCGTCGCAATATAGATTCTGTTGTTCCTGACAATCCAGGATACACTGTTCCGCAATGCAGATTTTTCCGCTGCCGCTTCCTCCTGTTACTACATGAAACATCTCTGATTTCTTCACTTTCTTCTTACACCAATGGCACATAATTTTCCATCTGATTATCGGAAAACGTGCACATGCCTCCATATACCGCCAGCGCCATATCAAGGATCGGATAAATCGTTACCGCCCGGTTCCTCACCCAGACACATATCACAGTCTAAAATACCGGAATATCCAGTGCCTCCAGGATCATCATCGATGCTGGTTCTTTTGATTTGTGTGATGTGATTACATAATCTTTCACTGCCGGACAGATCCGGATCGCACACAATGCAGCCACAGGAGATGAATCCATCAGCAACCACCGGGATCCGACAGGCTGCTCCGCCTAAGAATACCCCTGCCATACCGGCGATATCGAGTCCGCCTACTTTCGCGGGAGCACATCGATCGGATCTTCTTCTTCGGTTTATGCAAGGCAATCGCATCTCTGATCACAGAAATCTTCTTTTTTCAGTCCTGCACCGGAAAGTCCTGCACCGCGTCCGGTTACCTTGCCGGATCCTGCTCCAGTAAAACGGCAGTCACTGCGCTGTTGGTCGTTGTATTGCCGATTCCCATCTCACCGGTTGCTTAAATGATTCCATACCCTTTTCTTTGAGTTCTTCCACCATATGGATGCCGACTTCGAGTGCCTGAACAGCCTGTTCTCTCTTGTCATGGCAGGCTCTTTCGCCATATTTTTTGTTCCGTACATCACTTTTATGCTGAAGAATGTGCTGTCTCGTGGCAATCCCGATATCCACCGGGAAGATATCTGCACCTGCTTTTTTACAGAGGATACTTGCTGTAGCCTTTCTTTCAGAAAATTTTCGGCTACGATTTTGGTCACTTCCTGCCTGCCTTGTGTCACACCTTCTTCCACCACACCATTATCGGCGCACATGACCACCAGAGCTTTTTTCTTAATTACCCACTCTGGCATTCCTGTCATACCGGCGATACGAACGACCGTATCCTGCAGCCGTCCCAGACTGTGAAGAGGCATGGCAATATTGTTCCAGTGTGCTGCAGGCCGCTTCCATGGCTGTCTCATCTGCCGGATGTATCTTCTCCAGCGTTTCCTCTAACGTCATACTTATGCCTTCCTTTTCCTCACAGGTGCGTAAGAACTGTTCCGGCACCTGCAGATTGCTGTAATAATACATATGCGGAAATCCTGCTCATTCCCTGTCTGTCACTGTGTATACAGTTCCATGACCGGACTGCTCAGTGGTTTCCTGGCCGTATAGCTTTCCCCGCAGTTATCCGAATCAAAATAATGAAATTCATGGCCCGGATTCCTCCCACATTCTTCCTCCCGAAACACGTTCCGTCTTCCAGGGTAATATAACCGAATCTGGGTAAGCCGGGCGTACGCCAGGATTTGCCGGAAATAACCCCGGCCATTGGCCAGCTGTGTCCTTCCATATCCTCCATCTCCTGATGCAGATACATAAACCACCGCATTCTGCCATATAGGAATACCTGCCTGTACCCGCTTCACGGACAGAAGTAAGCATTTTTTTTTCTCACTCAGTGCTTTTGCATACAGTTCCGGATATCCGCCATGAAAAGCATTCCGTCTATATTTTCTGGGAGTTTTTCATCATGAATGGGAGAAAATGGAATCAGCTGCGCACCCATTTCCTCCAGAAGCTCCAGATTGTCCTGATAGAAAAAGCAGAACGCTTCATCCTTCGCCAGAGCGATCCTTACAGATTTTTGTATGATAACCGGTCAGTGGTTCCTGAACAGGAAGTTCCTCTGCACCTTCTGCCAGTTCCAGAAGTCCGTCAATATCCACGGATCTTTCCAGGATCTCTGCCAGTTTCATCAGTTTATCATGCAGATCTGCGATTTCTTCCGGCATTACCAGACCCAGATGACGGCTTTCCAGCACGCAGTCCTTCACCACCGGAACATACCCGTACACTTTTCACCGGCAGGGTTTCTTCGATGATCTGCTTTAACCGCGGATACATCATTGGGGATATCTGATTCAGAATCACACCACGGATCTGACTGTCTTCTCTGTATTCCACAAAGCCCTTGACAAAGCTGCCGCAGACAGACTCATTCCCTTTGCATTTACGATCAGCACCGCGGGGGTTTTTGTGATTCTTGCCCACATCATAGGCACTGGCTTTCGAGAAATCCCCCGCAAGTCCGTCATAGTAACCCATCACGCCTTCAATCACAGAAATCTCACAGTCTCTTGCATTTTTCTCTAGAAGATACCGCAGGGTATCTTCCTTCGCAAAAAAGCTGTCCAGGTTCCTGCTTTTTGTTCCGATCACACGGCTGTGAAACATCGGGTCAATATAATCCGGTCCACACTTGAAAGAAGCAACCTGCAGGTTTCTGTTTTTATGCCTGCAGCAGTCCGCAGGTGAGCAGTGAGCAGTTTTCCGCTTCCGCTCGCGGCTGCCCCGAGAAGGATTGCGGCACTTTGCGTTTGTTATTCATTTGTTTCTTCCTTTCCCCGGCAGGAGATCACATAGACCGGATTCTGTCCCATCATCAGATGATAAGATCCCGCTTTTTTGCCTTTTGCTACCTGCACCTGTGCGATATCCACCTGCTCAAATGGCAAAACATTCAGACAGTTCATGCTTCTCCCACGGATTCGAGAGCGATGCAGTTGATCACCACACGGATCCGGGGATTCTTTGAAAGCAGCAGTTTAAGAATGTCTTTTCATGTTCCCGGAGGAGCCTCCGATAAAAGCATGGGTCGGTACCGGCAGATCCACGCAGGCTCCGGTGCAAGTCCTTCCACAATCTCCAGATTATCCGCTGCAAACTTTTCTTTTGTTTTTATATAACAGTTCCACAGCCTCCGGTTTTTTCTCGATCGCATATACCCGGCCTTCTACCGCCTGCATAGCCATCTCTACGGATACAGAACCGGTTCCGGCTCCCACATCGTAAACAATCGAATTCCCGTGTCAGCTGTAATTTTGACAGGGAGATGCCTCGCACTTCCTCTTTCGTCATCGGCACTTTTCCCCGGATAAATGCTTCATCCGGGATCCCGTGTGTGCACGATGGCTTTTCCCTCTCTGGTAAATAACACAACACTGAGACTGTCCGTCTCAAGTTCTGTCAGCTGCCAGGCATATCCCGGGTGATTTTCTTCCGGGTAAGAAAGCCGTTCGCCCACCCTACCCGTACATCACCATGCCGTAGCGCTGCAGCTTCTGACACAATTTGCAATACCGTCTGTCGTTCCCACAATAGCAAAAAATCTTTCCGTATATACGCAGAAGTCCGGGCAGATTGCACTCTTCCATGAATGCGGACTGATGAACATCGTCCCACGGTGTTTCCAGTTTTGCGCAGAAATAAATCATAGAAGATATGCCACAGTACACTTTTTTTTCTGTACCATCGGCAGTTCCCGGTGCAGTGTCTCCAGGAGTTTTTTGGCTCCGCTGTAGAATCCGACATCCCCTGAGAGGGCAATCGCCACGTTTTTGTGTCCGGATAGGGCCGCAATATAGGCACAGATCTCTTCCGAGTTTGTATCCGGTCCAGACTTCCTGGCCCGGTTTCCGGATATGTTCCACCATCCGTGCTGTCCGATCAGAAGATCCGCACACTCCAGTGACTGTTTTCCTTCCTGTGTCAGAGTATCTGCAGTTCCATACCGATTCCCACAAGAGATACCTTTTGCCCCTGAAGGATATCCTCAGTTTCTTTCTCCTTCGGTTACCGCTTTGTATTTTGCGTTGCTGCTTCCTGCATGACAGGTTCCTGCGCAACCTTTTCCTGCCCGCTGCCGGGATTCTCTATACTTTCTGTATCAGTATTGACAATTTCGATTTTGCATCATTTGCAACATTTTTTTCGAGAGAAACCGGCGGTTCAGATACTCGATACATTTCTCCAGTTCCATGCCCTGTTCTTCCTTCGGTCGTCCGATGACAATCATCCGGCAGCCGGTTTCTTTTGCCGCCTGATATTTTCCAGAATCCTCCGGCTCTTCCCGATTCTTTACTTACCATCCATGCGATATCAAACTGATGGATCAGTGCGATATTCATTTCCCGGGAAAAAGGTCCCTGCATGCACAGCAGATGTTTCCTTCGATGCCAAGTTTTTGCGCAGGAAGAGACAACTTCCACCAGAGAAAGCACTCTGGCATAGATTCTTTCCTGATAATCGGTCAGTGCCGTATAGGCAGACAGTTCTTTGCTCCCGGTGGTAACCAGAATATTTCCACTGGTTTTTCCAGATATTCCACCGCTTCCGGATGCTTTTACATATGTAATGGTTTTTCTTCTTCAAGACGCCGGCTTTCCTGACGCACCACCCGCAGATAGGCAGTTCCGGTACGTTCTGCAGGCGGTCTCAATATTTTCCGTCACTACCTGGGCATACGGATGAGTCGCATCGATGACCAGCCCGTTCTCCATCTGTAACATCCGCTCTTCCATCTGCTTTTCATCCAGACGTTCGTGGGATAATTCCAGATATTCGCCCTGCGGCAACAGACTTTCTCCGTATTCCGTAGCGACACATACCATGGAAGGTATTTTATTTTCATTCAAATATTCGGCCACGGTTCGTCCTTCCACCGTACCGCCAAACAGCAGAACTTTATACATTTCTGATATCCCCTCGGTGTTACCATCTTACCGTTAATCTCTTTGGTCTGTGAATTGCCCACCCATACGGTCGTAAACATGTCTACCTTCGTATCCCGCAGGGTTTTTTTCAGATCCATCACTTCATAATGTTCCCCGTCTCTTCCGATGTAGCTTACGATACCGCATACTGTCTCCGGGCTCTTGTACTGCATCATCAGATCACAGGCTTTCTGCAGATAATCATTCGCTTCCTGCTGGACGGGTTATACAGACACACAACAAAATCTCCTGCAGCTGCCAGCAGACGTGCCTCAATCTTTTCCCACGGTGTCAACAGATCACCAGACTGATCAGACAGAAATCGTGGATCAGCGGAGCACCCAGTACTGCCGCACCGCCGGTCGCTGCTGTTACACCGGGAATAATCTCCAGTTCTACTTCCGGATAGTTGACACCGACCTTATACATCAGTCCGGACATACTGTACAAACTCCTGCATCACCGCTGCAGATCATGGAAACTACTTTTCCCTTTTTTGCTTTCTTCAAAAGCCATCACACAACGATCCACCTCTTTTTTTCATGGGAGTGGTCAGGAATTCTTTCCCCCGGAAAATTTCCTTCACCAGGTCTACATATACTGTATAGCCGATAATTACTCTCACTTTTTTCCATTGCATGAATTGCCTTCAGTGTCATCTGTTCGTATTCTCCCGGTCGATACCGATTACATATAATTTATTCAAAGCTCACACTCCATTTCTTTATTGTACACGCAGCGGTCACCCTCTGCGGCCTGTTTTTCATGATAAATGTTCCGCCATCGCCGGCAAGGCTGGCACTTCGTTCGCATACATTGTCCACACCGGTGATCTTACTGACAAATGCAGATGGCGTAAAGGTTCCTTTGCTTTTTTCAAGTTCTTCCACGATAAGTCACAAAAGGAAGGTGATATTTTTCACAGAACGCCAGTATACTTGGTTTCTTCTTTTTTCAGATCGATGCTGGCTGCAGAATAATCTGTTCTGCAGCTATTCCATGTTCTGACAGATACTTCTGAATCTGTGTTTCGATCTTTCTTCCGGTGTGTTTTTCCTGCAGCCAACCCCGAGATACACATTTTCGGATACAGATGAAGCATCCGAGTCTGCTCCGTTCCCAGGGCTTCTTCCTGTTCTCTGTCACTTTGCGGGATTGCAAACCATAAAGTTCCTCTGTTTCCCATCCGCATTTTTCCGTCTTCCGGAATCGCAGCTGTTCCGGAATGGTCTGTTCTTTCGAAAGACGAATCCTTCTCCGGCTCCCCAGACAATAGTTTTTCCCCGGATCAGCAACGCCGCCATCTCTTTGCCAACCCATATCAGAAATCACAGATTGTTTTTCCGGGCGAAGACATCCACCGCAAAAGTGTGGTTTACGTCTGTCCCTGTGGTGATCACGGGTTGCGCCCGATGCTTTCTGCAGCGAATCTTCCGTCAGTTCGTTCGCCGAGATGACCGGAGAAGAGAGATCGCATAGCTGCCCTGTTCATCGATCACCACAACCGCCGGGTCTGTTTTCTTACTTACCACGAAAGGAGCGATGGTTCTCACAGCGATCCCGGTGGCACTGAAAAGATGATTCCGTCCAGTCGGGGGATCCATTCTTCTGCCCATTCTCTCAGGGTCCCTTTCACTTTCCGAAAAGGATGTTTTTCAGGAAGCTCTACATATTTACTTTTCACAAAGCCATATACACCTTGATCCTGCTTTGCAGATCTCTCAGAAGTTTTTCTCCAAGGACACAGCCATGTTCTGTGAATGCGATGATTCCTGTCTTTTTTCATCTTATTTTGTTGCTTCCCGAAACTCTGTGGTGAATGCCGGATTATACAGTTCTGACCGGTCATAGTGGCTGTGAGCCACCACATCACCGATGATCATCAGTGCAGTCTTTGTAATATTGTTTTCTTTTTGCTGTCTGTGCCAGCGTTCCTACTGTGCAGGCAGACGAATGTTTTCTGATCTTCCCAGGTCGCTTTTGTATACAATCGCTGCCGGCGTATCAGCGGTGTAACCACCCCTTGATCAGTCTCTGCTCAGTTCTTCTAACATGCCTGTACTTAAAAAAGACAACCATCGTTGCCTGATGGCCGCAAAGGACTGATGCTTTTTTCCGGTACGGAGTTCTTCCTTCCATTCGGGTTATGATCACGCTCTGTGATACATCCGGCAGTGTGTATTCCAGAGGTTCAGCGCGGATGCCGCACCACAAGAAGCTGCTGACACCCGGGCAATAATCAAATGCAATATTTTTCTTCCAGAACATCCATCTGTTCGGATCGCACCATACAAAGAAGGATCTCCGGTATGGAGACGTACCGTTGTCAGCCCCTTTTCTTCCGCTGCAAAGATCACATCCAGAACTTCTTCCAGTGTCATCTTCGCACTGTTGTAGATCTCACAGTTTTCTTTCGTGTATTCAAGAAGCTTTGGATTTACCAGTGAGCCTGCATAGATCACTACGTCTGCTTCTTCCAGAAATTTTTTCCTCTCAGTGTGATCAGATCCGGTGCACCGGAACCTGCTCCTACGAAATGTACCATATGTTTTCCTCTCTTGTCCCTGGTGTCAGGCACTCTTTACTTTTTTTCTTTTTTTTATCTTTTACGACCAGAAGGGTATAATATCCTGCTTCTTCAGGTATCTCTTCTGCTGATGCATAGATTTTTTTTCCTCCGGCATGCCGCAGTTTTCGATCATTACGGCATTCTGTCCGCTTCTTTAAAATGCTGTCTCTTACTTTTTCTAGGCGTTTGCCGCTTTTTCATCAGCACTTTGGTTCCAGGCAGTTTTAAAGCTCATCCATTTCTTCTGCTTTATAGGTCGCCGGAATCACATGGAGCGGTTCTGCCATCTCCGCCAGACCCATATTAAGAGCCAGCCGCCACTGCACAGAAAGAAGTGATCCTGCTCACGATTTCAGCCTGATAACCGCGTTCCAGGATACGTTTATGTACATACAGATAAGTGGAATATATAGTAGGATCTCCCAGTGTCAGAAACACCACATTTTTTCCCTGTTTCAGATAAGATTCCACTGCATCTGCAGCCTTATTATGATTGTCCTCCAGTACTGCCCTGTCTTTTGTCATCGGCATAGCCACCGGAATCAGTTCTTTTTCATCCAGTTTTGATATGCTCCTTTTACGATCTGATAAGCGACACTGGCTTTTTATATCGTTGCCCGGTACTGCGATCACAGGATTCTCGCGGATCAGACGAAGGGCTTTCAGTGTCAGCAGTTCCGGATCTCCCATTCCCCTCAAGTCCATATAATATTCCACTCATAGTTTTTTCTCCTCGTTTTTTCTGTTGATTTGGTTTCTGTTCTTTATCTGCACATTGATCCTGTGCTTTTTTTTGCCGGCTTCATAATTTTCGGGCGAGTTCGGAACCTTCGAGGTTTCTGCCAGCTTTCCATATACATTGGAAAATAAGATAGTTCCCACTTCCAGCTGTTCGCCTGCCCTTTTATTCAGATAGAATTCTACCCGGTCACTGATTTCTTTCATCGTAGCTTCCAGATAACCCTTTCGTTTTAAAATCTCCACACTCTGCTCCGTGGTGATCGTATCAAGAATCTCTTTTGCTGTCTCCAGATCTGCGCCGGCGCGGATCGCATTCGCTGCCATCAGTTCGCTTCGACTGTCTGCCTGGCGGGAATGGGTATTCATGATTCCGCCGGCTACTTTACAAATTTGCCGATATGGGAGATAAACAAGATACCCTTTACTCCCAGCTCTCTTGCCATATCCAGGGTCTCCCCACATAATTGCTACATTTCATCGAATAGGTAAGATCCAGTCTTGTCTGTTCTTTTGAAAAAGCCTGACCGTAATTTCCGGTGTAATCACCAGATAAGACCCTGCCGCCTTCCACCAGCATCTTTCATCTCCAGCCGCAGGCTGGCCACCAGTGCTGTCTCACTCATCGGGATCACGATGCCACTTGTTCCAAGAACAGAGATTCCGCCTTCGATACCCAGGCGTGGATTAAACGTCTTTTGCAAGCTCCACTCCTGCCGGAATCTCAATCTGCACATCCAGACCTCCGGTGTAGTGATATTCTTTACAGACCTGCTCACCATTTTCAAGGATCATCTGCCTTGGAACCTTGTTGATCGCCGCCTCGCCAACTGCCTGCCACAGACCCGGTCTGGTCACTCTTCCTACGCCGATCCCTCCGTCCAGAGTAATCTGTGGTGCATCCATGGGGAAACGTTTGCATATACATAGATTCCAGTCGTTACATCCGGATCATCACCGCCATCCTTCTGCACGGCACAGCGCACCCTTCCTCATCCATGGAAATCCTCGATCAGCAGATGCAGTAAAATTCCTCTTGGTGTCTGTAAAGCCACCTCTTCCACTTTCTCTCCGGTCAGCAGCATCCGCGTTTGCAGCCTGCGCCGCAGCTGCCGCACAGGAACCGGTTGTATAACCGTAACGAAGTTTCTGTTTTTTCATCTACCGCATAATACCCTTCCAGACCGGTGCGGTGTGTTTTTTTATCCATATTATTTTTCCAATCACAGTTTACTTATTGCTTTGTCTTGTTGCCTGCATACATGAACAAAGAATGTGTCTTGCACATTCTCGCGGAGCTGTTTTTACTTTTGCAAGAAAGCAGTTTCCTGTAAAGTAAAAAACCGTTGTCAAAAGACAACGGTTTTCCTGCTCATTTCTATTCTGTAATCCTTCGGTTGCCGCAAATGTTTACAGTCCTCACCATACAGAGAGTACTCCGACTTTAACGGTAACGGACTTGTACAGGAATTTCACCTGTTTTCCTGCAACTGTATGTGATAAATTTTTCACGACAATATTATAAACTCTTTCCTGTAGGCTGTCAATGATGGATAGTATCAGGATTTTTTTGATCCAGGTGCTGTAGAACATCGTATTTTTTATAGGTAAATGCATATGTTTTTCCGGATCCAGATTCGCATTCTCAAATGCTTTTGGTGTCATAAATCCCAGATATTCCAGCATAGTATGACCTTCCGGAACCTTCAGTTCTTCCAGTATACCTTTCACTTCATCGCTCAGCTCATCGGTCTTGTTATTATCGTAAGCATCACAGATTGCTCTGGCGTTCGCAACAGCTTTTTTGCATTTTCCATCGCTGTACCGCCTTTGCCGCTCACGATGAGATTCAGACTTCTTGTCAGTGCTCCGTCTCTTGCCACTTCAAACTGTGTTGCCTGATAAATCATATTTTCGCTTCTGATGGATATGGAGCCAAGCTGGTCTTATTGGTCCGCATACGGTTTAACATAACCATCGCGACACCTGTCATACCGGTAAGTCCCTGGTTTGCCGACTCTGCATAGACAGCTGCCGCAAGGAACTCGTCCTCTGTTACATCCACACCCACCTGAGGATCGGAAAGATATGTTTTCTTTTCCACATTGTATTTTCTTCCATTCGCATCAGTCACCTGAAGATAACGGTTTTCCCGGTTCGTGCATAGTCCGTTGGCATCGAATGTATAGACATAACTTCCGAGGCTGTAATCTTTACCGGCTACCATTCTGCCGTATTTATCAATGTAATAACCACCGATCCCAGCTGTTTCCCACCCAGTAATTATAGGCTTTCTCACCTACTTTTTCTGCACTGTTCTTTGCGGTCGGTTTCCAGATAATACCAGGTGCTTCCCCTGCTTCAGCCAGCCGGTTACCATATAACCATTCTCGTCTAAGTAGTATTCTTTTCCGTCTACAGTCTTCCAGCATTTCTTTGCATAGGTGCCATCTTCCTGTACCAGCATCCAGCGGTCTCCGTTCAGTACCCAGTAAGCCTGAGCCTTTGTTTTTGACTGATCCCATACGCCATTGGCATCCACATAGCTGTTTCCGATCCAGGTGTCTGTCTCCATGGCTCCGCTTCCATCCATATAATACCAGGTGCTTCCCAGCTGTAACCAGCCGGTTACCATCGCTCCATTACCCGGATTCAGATAGTACCAGTTGTTTCCAAGCTTCAGCCAGCCGGTTACCATCCAGCCGGCTCCGTCAAAATAATACCAGCTTCGTTGATCATTTCCCAGTTATTTCTGGTATAGCTTCCGTCTGCATGACGATACCACCAGCGGCTTCCACTCTGTACCCAGCCGGCCTGTGCTTTTACTTTCCCCGGGATCCAGGCTCCGCTTCCGTCTACATAATTGTTTCCGATCCAGGTATCGGTTACCATCGCTCCACTGGTGTTCATGTAATACCAGGTTCCACCGGTCTGATCCAGCCCGTTGCCATCGCTCCGCTTCCTGTCAGATAATACCAGGTTCCGGACAGTTTTACCCAGCCGGTTACCATCCAGCCGGCTCCGTCAAAGTAATACCAGGCTCTGTTGATCACTTCCATCCATTGGTGGTATAGCTTCCTGTCTGCATGACGATACCACCAGCGGTTTCCATTCTGTACCCAGCCTGTGCTTTTACTTTTTCCCAGGGATCCAGGCCCGCTTCCGTCTACATAATTGTTTCCGATCCAGGTATCGCCTGCATCGTCCCACTTTCATTCAGATAATACCAGGTACTTCCCAGCTGGATCCAGCCTGTTGCCATCGCCCGCTTCCTGTCAGATAATACCAGCCGCTCGGGCGTTTTAACCAACCGGTTACCATCCAGCCGGCTCCGTCAAGTAATACCAGGCTCCATTGATCACTTCCCATCCATTGGTGGTATAGCTTCCGTCTGCATGACGGTACCACCAGCGGTTTCCATCCCGATCCACTGATTGACAGCCACTACAGCCCGTGGCTGTACCTGTACCCTGAGGTTCTGCCTCTGAAACCGCCTGTTCACTGGTCTGTGTCGTCTGCGGTTCTGCCTGTTCACCGGTCTGTGCTGTCTGCGGTTCTGTCTGTTCTCTGCTCGTATCTGCAGCTGTTCTGTTTTCTGCTGCTTCGGTTTCGTCTGTCTGTACCTCTGCCGCACCCTCTGCTGCATATTCCTCTGCCTGTTCTTTGTTTTCTGTTTCGTTCTCCTGCCCGGCCACCTGGGATGCTTCCTGTGTCACTACCGGCTGCGGAACACTTGCCAGTGCTCCGGTCGGTGTGAGCATCGTGACCGTAAGGCATCCTGCCAGTAATCTGCTTACGTATTTTTCTTCATATGTACTTCCTTCTATTGTATTTCCTTCCATATCTGAAGCATTACACTTTTCTCGATATGACTGATACCCGGATCTTCTGATCCCGACATCATACTGGTACAACGTTTTCAAAATAACTGTAGCATTCCTGCAAGATACAGTTATTTGCAAAACAATGTACTGGTTTCTTTTGTCACAGCTTTTTATTATAACTTTGTTACAAATCTTTGTCAATTTCTTTTGCATTTTCCTCAGCATTTTTCAGATAATTATACAGATCAACCCGCCCTTTGCTGTCATTGACAATCTTTTGCATCGTATCCTGCAGCTTCACCTGACTTTCTTCACTGATCTGAGCAATCTTCGTGCGGATGCCGTCTTCTACCAGCTGTTCGATGGATTTTCCGAAAATATTGGTCTCCCACATACCATCATCATCGGTATTTTTTCATTTTCTTTAATGAATGTGATCAGATCGTGCGCCTGTTCCTCACTTCCTACAATCGGTGCAATCTCCGTCTCAATATTCGCTTTGATCATATGGATGGAAGGACTGACCGACTTGATCTTAACACCGTATTTGTTTCCCTGACGGATCACAACCGGTTCTTCCAGTGTGATCTCATTCTTCTCGGGGATCACCACACCATAACCTGTTCCACGTACGGATTCGATGGCCTGCTGGACTTTTTGTATATTCCTGTTTCATCTGCGCCAGCTCTTTCAGCGTATGGATCAGCTGATACTCGCTCTCTATCGTCACACCGGTCATCTCACTCATCACCTGATAATAATAGGGGTCTTCGATCTGAATACGGACTTTTACCACGCCGTTGGAAAGGTTGATTTCTTCCAGTGTGACTGATTTGACATAGTTACTGTCCATCTCAGATTTTCCTGCCGGATATCACGGATATATTCCATGGTTCCCATCTTCTCTTTCATCTGTTTCAACAGATCTTTTTCAGATAATGGGTGACCGGAAGCAGTTCCACCCATTTTGGTATGTAATATTCGATCTGACGCACCGGGAATTCATAAAGAATCTTTTCAGGATCCGATCACATCTTCTTTTCGAAGCTGTTCACAGTTTACCCCGAGTACCGCTGCCTGATATTTTTCTTCCAGTTCTCTTTACCAGCTTCTGTGCCTCTTCCCCGTACGGTCTTTTTCGAATTCACAAGAATCAAAAATGGTTTTTCCCTGTTTTTGAGTTCCTGTACTGTCTTTTCTTCTCCATCCACAAAATTTTTACGTGGAATATCACCGAAGGAACCGTCGCAGGTTACTACAAGACCGATAGTAGAATGTTCCTGGATTGCTTTTCTGGTTCCGATCTCTGCCGCCTGATGAAACGGAATCTCCTGTTCATACCAGGGGTTTTACCATTCGTTCTTTTTCCTGCTCCATATCCCCTGTAGCTTCAGGCACCATAAATCCCACGCAGTCGATCAGTCGGATCTTCACTGGAATCTCTTCTCCCAGATTTACATTCACCGCTTCCCCTGGGAATAAATTTGGGTTCCACTGTTGTAATTGTTTTTCCTGAACCGGAAACCGGCAGCTGATCCCGCACCTCCGCAGCATCCTGTTCTTCCATTCCCGGAAGTGCCAGAAGTTCCATGAACCGCCGGATAAATGTGATTTGCCCGTCCGGATCCGGTCCTACCACCCCCCAGAAGGAATTGGCCCTTCGTACGGGCTTGTATATCTTTGTAGACAGCAATGGTCCATATAAAAAACCTCCTCACCTATACTACTACTCAGTATATGTGAGAAGGTTTTCTTCTAATACCATGGTTTTTATTCTTCACCGTCTCCGGTCGATGACTGTTCCGCTGCCAGTTCCCTGCGCAGCTGATCCAGATATTGTTTTTTTTTTTACTCAGCACCGCATCTTCCAGAAGTTCCGGACGGTTCCTGAGCGTTCGTAAAATAGACTGTTCTCTCCGCCATTTTTCAATATTGGCATGATGACCGGAAAGTAAGACATCCGGCACTTTTTTCCCCATCCATTCCGCCGGACGGCTGTACTGCGGGTATTCGAGAAGATTGTCGTGGAACGAATCAAATTCCGCGGACTCTTCGTTATTCAGTACGCCCGGTACAAAACGGAGATCGCGTCCATCATAACCAGCGCCGGAAGTTCCCCACCGGTCAACACATAATCTCCGATCGATACATAATCGGTCACCACTTCCTCGAGTACGCGCTCATCAATCCCCTCATATGGCCGCATAAAAATACAAGATCCTGTTCTTTCGCAAAGTCTTCCACCATCGACTGCTGAAATACTTTTCCCTGCGGCGTCAGGTAGATTACACGGGGTTTGTAGCCGATCGATTCGGTCACATGTTTCCAGGCTCCGTAGACAGGTTCCGCCTGCATCACCATGCCGGCACTTCCGCCGTATGGATAGTCGTCCACTTTCATATGTTTATTGGTTGAAAATCCCGGATGTTCGTTGCAGTCAATCGGATCAGTCCCTGCTCCATAGCCCGTCCCATAATACTGGTTCCCATACCCTGTTCGATCATCTCGGGAAACAATGTAAGTACATGATAATGCATATTCTTTCCTTCCTGTAATCATACAGCCGTTTGCACAGCTGCTTTTTATCAACATGGATATCCGTCTGAATCTGTCCTGTCAAAAACGGTCAGATCAGACCATCCAACAGATGAATTTTCATTTTTCCTGCTTCCACATCCACATCAAGGATGCAGTCTTTGATTGCCGGGATCAGAACTCTCCATGTTCTTCTGTCCGGATACAATACACATCATTTGCCCCTGTCTGCATCACATCTGTCAGAACACCAAATGCTGTACCATCCTCAAGTTCTACCTGCATATCAATCAGATCTGCGATAAAATACTCATCTTTTTTTAATTTCACTGCATGTTCTCTGGTCACATACAGGCTCTTCCCTTTATACTTTTCAATGTCATTGATATTATCAATGCCTTTAAATTTCAGAATCACAAACTGTTTGAAAAAATTTTACCCTTCGATTTCCAGGTCTTTCTGTTCTCTTCCGGTATCCAGGATCACCTGTTTTAATTTTCTGAACCGATCTGATCGTCTGTAGTAGGAAATACTTTTTACTTCTCCCGGATCCCGTGAGTGCTGGGAGATTACTCAACCTGCAGCAATTGTTCCATATCTCTACTCCTCTTTGTTTCCTGTTTCCAACGATATATGTTACCCGCGGAAATGAATGAAAAAGGATATAGCCATTGGCTATATCCTCATATTTTCAGCTATTGCAGAATTTCAACTACAACCTTCTTATCACATTTAGAGGAAGCAGCTTTTTACCACAGTTCGATTGCCTTTGCGATGCGTCCCTGACGGCCAATCACCTTGCCCATATCGGAAGGTGCCACCTTCAATTCTACTAAAATCGCATTGCTCTCTTCAGTCTGGTTTACTACCACTTCTTCCGGATGGTCTACGAGGATTTTGCAATTACTTCTACTAAATCTTTCATCACGCACCTCCACGTATTTGTCAAAGCATTTCCATCTCAGAGAAATGCATCAGGCAAAAAACGATATTACTGCTCAGAACAAATCATGAACAGCAACAACATAATTCAGCAGTCCCTGGCGATATCCTGCATTATTTTTCGATACCGGCTAATTTGAAGATTTGCTTACAACTTCTGTAGGCTGAGCACCGTT
>VOFE01000396.1_pt1 | contig 19120 bp, 33 predicted proteins | sample 5384071 | NCBI WGS metagenome assembly VOFE01 (sample SAMN12384724, study PRJNA508395) | human gut metagenome | isolation source: healthy gut D | host: Homo sapiens
CAGTCCGGCGGGAACGAGGGCGCTGTATTTGCTGGACGTGACCCCTCTGTCCCTGTCCATTGAGACGGTGGGCGGCGTGGCCCCGGCTGATCAACCGTAACACCACCCTGCCGGTTCACTATTCCCAAATCTTCAGCACCGCGGCCAATTTCCAGACCACAGTGGAAATCCGATAAAAATTATGCTTCAGGGCGAGCGGCCCATGGCGCAGGGACAACAAGAGCATCGGAAAATTCCGGCTCACCGGCATCAAACGGCCCCCAGAGGGGTGCCCCAGATCGAGGTGACGTTTTGACCTGGACGCCAACGGCATCCTGAAGGTCTCCGCCCGGGACCTGGGGACAGGGCGGGCCCAGGAAATCGTGATCTCCTCCAGCTCCAACCTGTCCGAGGCGGAGATCCAGCAGGCCATGGCGGACGCGGCGGAGTATGCCGCAGAGGACAAGGCCAAGAAGTCCTTTATGGAGCTGGGTGCAACGAGGTGGGAAACCCTCATTGTCCAGTGTAAAACGCCCTGACCGTCTGCGGAAAGGAGCTGGACAAGGGGGAGCGGAAGCAGGTTCAGAACGACCTGGCCTCCTGGAGCGGACGTTCCACAGGGCGAAGCCGGAGAAGCGGAAACACGGCGACGAGGAGAATCAGCGCCGCCATGGAGCAGCTCCGGAGCAGCGCCGGGCCGCTGTTCAGCCGCTTTGCCCAGCGTGCGGAGGAGGAATCCCAGACGGACAGCTGAACAACAGACAGAAAAACCCGGCTTTGGCCGGGTTTTCTGCCCGCAGAAAAAAGAGCTTATCCTCTCCCATTTGAGAGGATAAGCTCCGGAAAAAGGATGGCTAAGTGAGACAATCAGCCCACTTTCTTTTCTACGAAAGCGGTCAGTTCGGCGATGGTGGCGACCTTTTCATCCAGTTCCAGCTCCACGTCCAGTTCTTCCTCCAGCTCCATGACCATTTCCACGGTCTCCAGAGAGTCGATGCCCAGGGATTCAAAGGTGGTCTCAGGGGTGAATTCCGAAGCGTCCCGGGTACCGGTGTGCTCTGCCAGCAGGTTGATAATCATTGCATAGATGTCCATAGTAAAACCTCCGTTGTTGAAACAGTGCTGTCTTTGAAATTATGTGCAAAACCGGAAACCGGCCTTACGTTTTGGATTAAGCGCCCTCTGGGGGTATTTGGTTTTGCAGAAACGCTTTCAGGCGCTCCATGCACCGGAGCAGGGAAGACTGCTCCTCGTCGGTGTAGGCGTGGGAGAGCTGGAGAAAGCGCTGGCAGCGGCAGTAGCTGTGGTAGGCGCAGGCCAGCTTACCCTCGTGGGTCAGGGTAACCAGGACGGGCAGGCTGTCAGCTACCAGATCTCCGACGCCATTCTGGACGCCATGCTGCTGGAAAAGACCCGAACAGCCGTGTGGCCTGTGAGGTGACTGCCAGTACGGGCCTTGTGCATATCATGGGTGAGATCACCACGGAAGGCTATGTGGACTTTCCAGAAGATTGTGCGCGACTGTGCGGACATCGGTTATACCCGCGCCAAATACGGCTTTGACGCGGACACATGCGCCGTGCTTTCCAATGTCGACGAGCAGAGCCCCGATATCGCCATGGGCGTGAAAGGAGCCCGGCGACAGCGCGGCGCGCCGGCGACCAGGGCATGATGTTCGGCTACGCCTGCCGCGAGACGCCGGAGCTGATGCCGCTGCCCATTTCGCTGGCGCACAAGCTGGCAAAGCGGTTGACGGACGTGCGCAAGAACGGTACGCTGGACTATCTGCGCCCGGACGGCAAGAGCCAGGTGACTGTGGAATACGAGGGCAACAGGCCCGTGCGTGTGGACGCTGTAGTCATTTCCACTCAGCACGCTCCGGAGGTGGAGATGGAGGCGCTGCGCAAAGATATTCTGGAGCATGTGATCCGCCCTGTCGTTCCCGCCGAGCTGCTGGACGAACAGACGAAATACTATGTCAACCCCACGGCCGCTTTGTGGTCGGCGGGCCGCAGGGCGATTCGGGCCTGACGGGCCGCAAGATCATCGTGGACACAATTAACGAAAAAAGAGAAAAATATATAGATTCCACAAAAGAGAGGATTACAAAAAGGAGGAGATAGTCAAAATAGATAAAAAGGGTGAGAAACCCATTGGTTTCTCACCCACAGCAGAGGGCTATACGATTTTAATCTACCCAAACCTTTCCGATGTCGGTACGGAAATGCATGTCCTTCCAGGAGATCGGCTTTGCAGCGGCATAGGCATGCTCCACCGCCTGAGCCAGGGTGTCGCCGGAGGCGGTGACGCCCAGAACCCGACCGCCGTTGGTGAGGTATGCGCCGGTGGGGCCGGAACTTAGTGCCGGCGTGGAAGACGGTGGCGTTCTCTACCCGGTCCAGACCGGAGATCTCGAACCCCTTTTCGTAGCTGAGGGGATAACCGCCGGAAGCCAGCACCAGACAGCAGGCCGCGCCCGGTTTCCATCGGATGACCAGGTCTGCCAGGGTGCCGTCCACACAGGCGTTGAAGATCTCAAACAGGTCGCTGTCCAGTTGGTACAGCACGGCCTGGGTCTCGGGGTCGCCAAACCGGGCGTTGTACTCCACCACCTTGGGGCCCTGGGGGGTCAGCATCAGGCCAAAGTAGATGACGCCCTTAAAGGGTCGGCCCTCCGCCTTCATGGCGGCCATGGTGGGGAGGAAGATCTCCTTCATGCACTGGTCTGCCAGTTCCGGGGTGTACTTGGGAGAGGGACAGAAGGCGCCCATGCCCCCGGTGTTGGGTCCCTGGTTTCCGTCATAGGCCCGTTTGTGGTCCTGAGAGGAGGGCATGGGGGCGATGCTGCCCCGTCGGCGAAGCAGAGCACAGTGACTTCCGGGCCGACCATACACTCCTCGATGACAACGGTCAGGCCGGAGGCGCCGAACTTGCCGCCCTCCATCATGTCCCGGTACGGCCTGCTTGGCCTCCTCCACTGTCTCAGCCACGGTGACGCCCTTGCCCAGGGCCAGCCCGTCCGCCTTGACTACGATGGGGGCACCCTCTTGGTCGATATAGGCCAGGGCTTCGGCCTCATCGGTGAAGGTTTTGTATTTTGCAGTGGGGATGTGGTACTTTGCCATCAGCTCCTTGGAAAAGGCCTTGCTGGCCTCGATGATGGCGGCGTTTTTACGGGGGCCAAAGGTCTTCAGACCGGCGGCCTCCATGGCGTCTACCATGCCCAGGGCCAGGGGATCGTCCGGGGCCACCATGACAAAATCCATGGCGTTGTCCACTGCCCACTGGACCATGGCGTCCACATCGGTGGCGGTGATGGGGACACAGGTGGCGATGGAGCTGATCCCGGCGTTGCCCGGGGCGCAGAACAGTTCGGTCACCTTGGGGCTTTTCTTCAAAGCCCAGCAAATGGCGTGTTCACGGCCGCCGCCGCCAACAACTAACACTTTCATGTGTGATTCACCTCATTGATCAAAAAAATCTTGGGAAGGGCTGGGAAATCAGTGGTGGAACAGACGGATGCCGGTGAAAGCACATCACAATACCGTGCTTATTGCAGGCCTCGATGACGTTGTCGTCCCGGATGGAACCGCCGGGCTCGGCAATGTAATCGACGCCGGACTTGCGGGCGCGCTCCACGTTGTCGCCGAAGGGGAAGAAGGCGTCGGAGCCCACGGTCACGCCGGTCATCTTGGCGATCCAGGCCTTTTTTTCGGCCTCAGTGAGCACCTCGGGCTTGACCTTGAAGGTTTCCTGCCACACGCCGTCAGCCAGCACATCCTCGTACTCGTCGGAGGTGTACACGTCGATGGCGTTGTCCCGGTTGGGGCGGCGGATACCGTCCACAAACTGGAGGCCCAGCACCTTGGGATGTTGGCGCAGCCACCACTGGTCGGCCTTGTTGCCCGCCAGGCGCGTGCAGTGGATGCGGCTCTGCTGGCCGGCGCCCACGCCGATGGCCTGGCCGTCCTTCACGTAGCAGACCGAGTTGGACTGGGTGTACTTCAGGGTGATTAGGCTGACGATCAGGTCAATCTTGGCGCTCTCCGGTAGATCCTTGTTGTCGGAGACGATGTTCTGGAGCATCTCCTCGTCGATCTTCAGGAAGTTGTGGCCCTGTTCAAAGACCACGCCGAAGATTTCCCGGGCGCTCGGGCATGGCGGGGACGTAGTCCGGGTCGATCTGCACGACGTTGTAATTGCCCTTCTTCTTGGTTTTCAATATCTCCAGCGCTTCGTCGGTGTAGCCGGGGGCGATGATGCCGTCGGACACCTCATATTTCAGATACCGGGCGGTGGCGGCGTCGCACACGTCGGAGAGGGCCGCCCAGTCCCCGTAGGAGCACAGCCGGTCCGCACCGCGGGCGCGGATATAGGCGGCGGCGATGGGCGTGATCCTCCGCCTTGGGGTCCACAAAGTAGATGGCCTTGTCGGTGTCGCTGAGGGCAGGCCCACGGCGGCGCCGGCGGGGGAGACGTGCTTAAAAGAGGCGGCGGCGGGCAGGCCGGTGGCGGCCTTCAGCTCTTTGACCAGCTGCCAGGAGTTGAACGCGTCCAGAAAGTTGATATAGCCGGGCTTGCCGTTGAGGACCGTGACCGGCAGGTCGCCATCCAGCATATAGATGCGGCTGGGCTTCTGGTTGGGGTTGCAGCCGTATTTAAGTTCCAGTTCTTTCATTGTTTCGTACCTCCTGAAAATTACACGTTGGCGTTTTTGATCACATCGTCGGTTTTGCCGGAGGCGATGTCAGTGTAGCGGACGAAGAGGGAAACCTTGTTGGCTTCTGTTCAGGTTGGCCCACAGCAGGTCGGCAAATTCACCGGCAGTGGCGCAGTCAATGGTGATCACTTCCGGCTCCCCTTCAAAGGAGGGCAGGGGGATCGCCGTCCCCACGGTAGGTGTGGATAAAGTGGCCGTAGCCCGCCACCGGCGCGTCGTATTCGAAGAAGTAACGGCAGCAGCAGGCGGGATCGCCGTTGAAGCTCTTGAGGATGGACAGGTTGTAGCTGCCGTCCGGCTTTACCACGCCGGAGATCCGGGGGGGTGTAGTTGGGGGCGTCTGGCTCAAAGGTACGGGGCAGCAGGCCGTGACGGTAGCAGTGGCCCTCGTAGATGGCGTCCCGGACGGAGTCAGTCTGGTCGCCGTTGGTGACGATGGTCTTACCGTCGAAGCAGCGGACCGGGTGATAGATAATCAGGCTGGGGTCCTGCATCTTGGAGGCGTCATAGGCCCGGTGCGGATGCCGTCCCGGTGACGGAGAAGATGCGGTTGCGGCTGTTGACGCTGCGGCCCATGATAAAGTAGGCAATGACCGCCTTGGTATTATCTGCGCTGCGGCCCAGAATGATGCCGCTGCCGGGATAGGCGTTGCCGCGCAGTTCCTCTGCGATGTTCAAAATTTTCATAGCAAAAACCTCCGAAAATCACGCTGGAGAGATGTGTACAATGCGCCCCTTCGACATGGAGCCGTCCTTGGCAGAACAGACCCACGGCCTGGGGCAGGATCTTCCACTCCGCCTGTTCCATGACCCGGCGCTGAAGCAGCTCCGGCGTGTCCCCCTCCTCAATGGGAATGGCACGCTGGAGGATGATGGGGCCGCCATCGCAGTCGGGGCTGACAAAGTGGACGGTGGCGCCGGTGACCTTGACCCCGTAGGCCAGGGCCGCCTCGTGGACGTGGAGCCCGTAAAAGCCCTTGCCGCAGAACGAGGGGATCAGCGCCGGGTGGACGTTGATGATGGCGTTGGGATAGGCGTCAATGAGCTCAGGGGTCAGGATGTACATAAAACCGGCCAGGACGATCAGTCCGATGTCCAGCGCCTGGAGCTGACGGGTGAGAGCCAGGGTCAGCTCCTGATTGGTAGCGTAGTCCCGGCGGTTGATGACATAGCCGGGGGATTCCCGCCTGTTTGGCCCGTTCCAAGGCAAAGGCGTCCGGGGAGGAGGAGATCACGGCGGCGATGGCGCCGCCCTGGATCCGCCCCGGTTTTGGGCGTCGATGAGGGCCTGAAGATTGGTGCCGCCGCCGGAAACCAAAACCGCGATGCGCACCATTACAGCTGTACCTCTACCCCGGCGTCGCCGGCGGCCACGGAGCCGATGAGGTAGGCCTGTTCGCCGGCAGCCTGGAGGGCGGCGATGGCCTTGTCCGCGTCCGCGGCGGGGACGGCGATCATCATGCCGATGCCCATATTAAAGGTGTTGTACATGTCCCGGACGGGGATGTCACCGGTCTTTCGGATGATGTCAAAGATCCGGGGCAGGGGGAAGGTGGACACGTCGATCCGGGCGGTCAGGCCGGGCCGCATCATGCGGGGGACGGTCTCGTAGAATCCGCCGCCGGTGATGTGGCTGATGCCGTGGACGTCGGCGCCGGAGGCGACGAGGGCCTGGATGGCGCGGACATAGATGCGGGTGGGGGACCAGCAGGGCTCGCCCAGGGTGCAGCCCAGTTCGTCGCTGTGCTGGTAGAAGGTCTCGCTGATGTTCAGGGTCTTGCGGACCAGGGAGAAGCCATTGGAGTGGACGCCGCAGGAGGCGAGGCCGATGAGTACGTCGCCGGCAGCCAGCTTGGAGCCGTCGATGCGCTCCGGCTCGTCCACGATGCCCACGGAAAAGCCCGCCAGGTCGTACTCGTCCTCGGGGTAGAAGCCGGGCATTTCGGCGGTCTCCCCGCCGATGAGGGCGCAGCCGGACTGGACGCAGCCCTCCGCAATGCCGGAGACGATCTGCTCGATCCGGCTGGGGATATTTTTGCCGCAGGCGATGTAGTCCAGAAAGAACAGGGGCTTTGCCCCGCAGCAGATGATGTCGTTGACGCACATGGCCACGCAGTCGATACCGATGGTATCATGCTTATCCAGCAAAAAGGCAATTTTCAGCTTTGTCCCCACGCCGTCGGTGCCGGAGACCAGGATGGGACGGGTCATGCCGGTGAGGTTTGGGGCAAACTGGCCGCCAAAATCACCGATGCTGCCCAGGACGCCGTCGATATAGGTGGACTTGACCAGGGGCTTGATCCGGTCGACTACCTGGTAGCCGGCGGTCACGTCTACGCCGGCGGCGGCGTAAGAGTCAGATTTACTATTGGTATGCAAAAGAAAAACCTCCTCAGAAATCACATGGGTTGACGGTTCTCGTCGCTGTTGGAGTGGGGAGGACGTAGTTGCCGGTAAAGCAGGCGTCACAGACGCCCACGTCGCCCGCCAGATGGCGCACATCCTCCAGGGAGAGGTATTGGAGGGAGTCGGCGCCGATGCGCTGACAGATCTCCTCCTGGGTCCGATTGTGGGCTGCCAGCTGTTCCGCGTTGGGGATGGCGGTGCCGTAGTCACAGGGGAAGAGGAAGGGAGGGGCGGTGACCTTCACATGGACCTCTTTGGCCCCGGCCTCCCGGAGGAGCTGGACAATCCGTGCGCTGGTGCCGCCCCGGACAATGGAGTCGTCCACCATGATGATCCGCTTTCCGCAGACCACCGAGTGGATGGCGTTGAGTTTGATGCGCAGGGACTCCTCCGCTCCAGCTTCTGGGATTGGATAAAGGTACGCTGAATATAGCGGTTTTTCATCAGGCCCATGGCGTAGGGCAGACCGGATTCCCGGGCAAAGCCCATGGCGGCGGGGATACCCGAGTCGGGCACACCGATGACCACATCGGCCTCCACGGTGTTGCGCCGGGCCAGGGCTCGTCCGGCCTCTTCCGGCCTTGCCGATGGAGATGCCGTCGATGACGGAGTCCGGCCGGGCGAAATAGACCAGCTCAAATACGCAGAAGGAACGCTTGGCCACCCGGATGCGGGAGTGGTAGCTGTGCAGGTCGCTGCCGGTAGCCACCAATACCTCGCCGGGCTCCACGTCCCGGAGGAAGGTACCGCCCAGGGGCCTCAATGGCGCAGGACTCGGAGGCGAAGCAGTAGCAGCCGTCCACCTGCCCCACACAGAGGGGCGGAACCCGTTGGGGTCCCGGGCGGCGATGAGCTCTTTGTCATTCATGACCACCAGGAGAAGGCGCCGATCATGTAGTCCATAGCGTTGAGGATGGCGTCGGCCAGAGTGTTGGTGCGCAGGTGCTCCCGGACAACCAGGTAGGTGATCACTTCTGCGTCGTTGGTGGTCTGGAAGATGCCGCCCTGGTTCTCCATCTCCCGGCGCAGGGCCCGGCTGTTGACCAGCTTGCCGTTGTAGCACAGGGCCATGGAACCGGAGGCGTGGCGGACCACGATGGGCTGGGCGTTGGCCGGATTCACATCGCTGGCGTTGGTGGCGTGGCGGACGTGGCCGATGGCGCCGCAGGCACCGGAGAGCCGGTTGAGCTGCTCCGGGGTAAACACCTCGGGGACCAGTCCCTGGTTTTTGTGGAGCACCAGGCGTCCGTCGATGCAGGCGGCGATGCCGCAGGAGTCCTGCCCCCGGTGCTGGAGGGCGTACATGGCGTGGTAGGCGTCAAAGGCAGGGTCCCGGGGCCCGCGCCGCCGAAGCGGTTGATGAGACCGAAGACCCCGCACTCCTCCTGGATGTGCCCGCCGGCCGGAACAATGGCTTGATTTCTGCTGCTCATTTGTCACCCATCAGACGGCGCATCACTTCCTGATATGCGTCCTCTACGCCGCCCATATCCCGGCGGAACCGGTCCTTGTCCAGCTTTTCATGGGTGGTCTCGTCCCACAAGCGGCAGGTGTCCGGGCTGATCTCGTCAGCCAGGACGATCTGGCCGTCGGCAGTTTTGCCGAACTCCAGTTTGAAGTCCACCAGGTCGATGCCCACGCTCTTGAGGAAGCCCTTGAGCAGGGTGTTGATTCGGAAGGCGTAGTCCTTGATCTGGTCGATCTCCGCCCAGGTGGCCAGCTTCAGGGCTGCCGCATGGTAGGCGTTGATAAGGGGTCGCCCAGGTCGTCGTTTTTATAGGAAAACTCAATGGTGGGCTCGTCAAAGACGATCCTCCTCCACGCCGTACCGCTTGGAGAAGGAGCCGGCGGCGATGTTGCGGACGATGACCTCCAGCGGGACGATGGACACCTTTTTTACGGCGGTCTCCCGCTCGGACAGCTCCTCGATCAGGTGGGTGGGGATGCCTTGGCCTCCAGCTTGCGCATCATATGGTTGCTCATCCGGTTGTTAATGACGCCCTTTCCTGCAATGGTGACCCTTTTTCAGCCCGTTGAACGCGGTGGCATCGTCCTTGTATTCCACGATTACCAGGTTCGGGTCCTCTGTCGCATAAACCTTTTTGGCCTTGCCTTCATAGAGCTGTTCCAGTTTCTTCATGTTCAGAATCCTCTCTTTCATGCTTGTGTCAGGACTGTTTTCAAACATCCGATTGGTCAAATTCAGTGCGCAGTGACTGCGGGCGGGCTCAGAACTCCTGCTGGAGCTTGGCGTCCTTTGCGGCCACGGTATCTGCCATCTCCTGCTTATAGGTGGCCAGGGCCTGCTGGAGGGCGGGGTCCGCCAGGGCCAGCATCTGGACGGCCAGGATGGCGGCGTTGGCGGCGCCGTTGACCGCCACGGTGGCCACGGGGGCGCCGCTGGGCATCTGGACCATGGACAGGAGGCTGTCCAGTCCCCCATCATCGAGGTCTTGATGGGCACACCGATGACCGGCAGGGTGGTGTAAGCGGCCAGCACACCGCCCAGGTGGGCGGCTTTACCGGCGCCGGCGATGATGACGCCGAATCCATTGTCCGCGGCGGCGGAGGCGAATTGTTCTGCCAGGGCGGGGGTCCGGTGGGCGGAGATGATACGGACTTCATAGGGGATGCGGAACTGCTTGAGCTTTTCCACAGCCTCCATCATAACGCTCAGATCGCTGTCCGGAGCCCATGATCACGGCAACTTTTTTTCGACATAGCAACGTACCTCCTGAGATGGGGAAAAATGGGAAAAATAAAAAACAGGCAGATTCCTGCAATCTGCCTGTTAAAATGATAACGAAGTCCAGCGCTGCTTCAGGGCGTGACAATCCCGTCTTTGCGGCTCAAAAACGCGCAGTAAAAACAACTCATGTCCATCCCTCCCAACGCAGCGTACTCATTATTTTAAAGGAAAAAGGCGGCTTTTCAAGTAAATTCCCTTGAATTCGAAGCAAGTTTGTACGCCTGTACAATTTCCCGCGGAGAGGGCGAAAAAACCTTGGTTCAATCACCCATATTTTGCTCAAATCAGCCCGTTTACGTCCAGCAGCTCACAGGTTTCCCGGATACCGGTTGGCCCAGGCGGCGGTGGCGCCGTATTTTTGCGTCTGCCCCGGGCCCAGTGGTTCTGTTCCCCAGGGCCTTTTCGCACTGCTTTAGGAACTCAGTACTGAGGTTTCAGCGTTGTGCACCACGTCGGGAAAAATCGAGTGGCGTAGCGCAGGTGCATGACTACCATGGGTTTGCCGGATAATAGATAGGCATAGATCCGGCTGGGAATCACGTCGTCCTCCGGGTCGGTGGCGTGAAGCAGGTCAAAGCACACGTCAAACCGGCTGATATAGTCGGGGGCAGCACGGCGCTGGGGCGGCTGCCCAGCAGATGGATGTTCTCCAGGGCCTTTACCTTGCGCAGAAACGGGTTGCAGGGATGACATTTGCCGATGAACACGAACTGCCAGTCCGGATGGGCTTGGGCGGCGGTGAGAACAGGGGTCAGATTCAAACGGGCGTCGATGGGGCCCAGATACCCCAACACCGGCCCCAGGATGGTCAGAGGTTTCAGGTCGGCGGGAAAGGGAAGCCGGGTCTGTCCCACCATGGAAAACAGGGGAAGTCCACGCCCGGAGGGATGCAGGCGATGTTGTCGTTGCACAGGAGAGCCGCTCTTCCAGTCCCGGGAGGCGGCCAGGATCAGGTCAGCCCGGTAGGCAGGTTGGACTCCCAGCTCACTGGAAGCTCCTGCCAGATCCGGTCGCAGTCGTAGACCAAGCCCCGGCAAGGCAGTTCCTCCATCAGGTTGGCTGCCATAGGGGTGCAGGCCCAGAGGAGAGGTTCCTCAAAGCTGTGGGCGTCCATACAGTGCTGGATGAAGTCCAGGGCCTTCCGGTAGGTGCGGGGCCGGGCCTCGGCCAGGTAGAGAGAGGCGGGGAGGGGGTAGACGGTGATATTGGGCAGTACCTGACGGCCTGCTGCGGCGTCGGCTCTGCGGGAGGACGCGGGCTGGAAAAACAGCACCTCCGCCTCCGGGATATGGGAAAGAAGCTCCTGAGAACGAGAAGGGGCGCTGCGCCAGGGAATATAGGAGATACAGACAATCTGTGCCAAGGCGATACCCTCCTCCTAATATAATTGAGTCCAGTTTATTCCAAATAGAAGGATTTTGCAAGGAAAAACGGACAAAATTCATAAAAATATAACATCTATCCCCTTGCGTTTGACAAGGAAATGTTGTAAAAAGTGTTGTGGTGAACCGGTGCAATCGAGAATACACTGGAAGAAAGCCCAGCAGAGAAAGCGTTCGGTGCGCCGGAATGGAACGGAGGTATGCCTGTGGCAGCATTTTTTTCATACCGTGGATCAATCTATCCTGCTCTGGCTCCAGGACGCCATCCGCTGTCCGGCTCTCAGCGCCCTGCTGGTACCGCTGACCATCGTGGGAGAGGGCGGCATCATTTGGATTTTGATTTCCGCCGTCATGCTCTTTTTTCCCCAGGACCAGGAAGATCGGCTGGATGGCACTGGTGGCCATGCTGCTGTGCTACCTGCTCAATGATAAGCTGTTCAAGGTTCTGGTGGAACGGCCACGCCCTTTTTCGCCATGGCCAATCTACAGACCTTAATCCCCCATCCCACTGTCCTGGTCCTTTCCCTCTGGACACGCCTGTTCCTCCTTTGCGGCGGCTACCATCTACAGCCACGGCGGGGAAAAGCGGTGGTTGAAGGCAGTATTCTGGGCCCTGGCGGTGACCATGGCTTTCTCCCGTATGTATGTGGGCGTCCACTATCCCACCGACGTGCTGGCGGGTGCGCTGGTGGGCGTCGTTGGCAGCAGCCTGATCTGGCGGATGCTTCAGCGCCGCTACGACCTGATTGAGGCGCACATCACAGAGCACAGGCGAACCGCCTGAACAAAGATAAACAACTCATGTTGATGTTGATCCCGGCGCTGGACAGGGCCTCAAACATGGCTGCAGGCCACGCCGGAGTTGTTCACCATGCCGGCACCCACGATGGAGACCTTGGCCACCTGGGTGTTCACCTCAATGGACTGGAAGCCGATGTACTCCCGGTTCTCCTCCAGGATGGCTTTGGCCTCCTCCGCGTCGCTGCGGGCCACGGTGAAGCTGATGTCCTTGCTGCTGTCGCGGCCGATGGACTGAAGGATGATGTCCACATTGATCTTCTTCTTGGCCAGCAGGGAGAAGATTTTAAAGGCGATCCCCGGCTCATCCGCCAGGCCAACTAGGGCCAGCCGGGCTACATTCTTATCCTTTGCCACACCGCTAACGTGGGTCTTTTCCATGGTCTTGACAACCTCCTTGACTTTTGTACCAGGTTTTCCGGAGAAGCTGGAGAGGACCTCCATATTCACGTTATACCGCTTCGCCATCTCCACCGAGCGGTTATGGAGCACCTGCGCGCCCAAGCTGGCCAGTTCCAGCATCTCATCAAAGGTGATCTCCTCTAGCTTCCGCGCCCCCTGCACATTGCGGGGATCGGCCGTGTAGACGCCGTCCACATCGGTGTAGATCTGGCACAGGTCGGCGTGGAGCGCGGCCGCCAGAGCCACCGCGGAGGTGTCCGAGCCCCCCCGTCCCAGGGTGGTCACATCGCGATACTTGTTGAGGCCCTGGAAGCCGGCCACCAGGACGATCTTCCGCTTGTCCAGCTCGGTCTGGATCCGCTCGGTCTGGATTCGCTTGATCCGCGCCCCGCCATAGGCGGAGTCGGTGTTCACACCGGCCTGCCAGCCGGTAAGGGAGACCACCGGATAGCCCATGGCCTCGATGGCCATGGCGCACAGGGAAATGGAGATCTGCTCCGCCGGTGGCCAGCAGCATATCCATCTCCCGCTTGGACGCGTGGGGATTGATCTCCGCCGCCTTGGCGATCAGATCATCGGTGGTATCCCCCTGGGCGGAGAGGACCACCACCACGCTGTGCCCTTTGCGGTAGGTCTCCGTGATGATCCGGGCCACGTTGCGCACGCGGTCCGCGTTGGCGACGGAGCTGCCGCCGAATTTTTGTACGATGAGTGCCATATATCGTTTCCCTCCAACGGTTGATCAAAACGAAGATGCTCCGGCCCGGCTTCTGCCGGTCCATCCATCCTATGCGCGCCGCGGCCGGCAGGCCAGGGTCACAGGACGCGGAACAGAGAGTCCACCTCCACGCCGGCCAGACGGTCCCGCAGCTGGGGCTCGGTCATGGGGGCGGTGAGGAAGGCGGCCTCGCCGGCGGGCGCACCGCTGCGGGCCAGGGGCTGAAGCTCGCCGCAGGCCAGACGGGCCTGATCCATGGAGATCCGCGCCCGAACGTACCACCGGGAGGTCAGCAGATCGGAGGACACCACCAGGTCGGGGGCGCCTGGCCCCCACTGGTTCCGGTGGTCCCGGTGGGTGTCCCGGGCAATATCCATCACGTCGGCCACCACAGCGGAGGCGGTGGGCAGCTTGCCCGCCCCGCGGCCGTAGAACATCACGTCGCCCATGGCGTTTCCGGTGACGGAGATGGCGTTGAACACGTCCTCCACGCCGGCCAGGGGATTTTCGCAGGAGACCAGATGGGGGGCAACAAAGGCGCACACCTTGCCCTCCGGCTCCCGGATGGCCCGGCCCAGCAGCTTGATCTTATAGCCTTTGGAGTCGGCATAGGCCACATCGGCCAGGGTCATGTGGGTGATCCCTGGGTGGGCACCTGGTCGGGATAAATATGCCGTCCAAAGGACAGGGCTGCCAGGATGCAGATCTTCCGGCAGGCGTCGTGTCCCTCTATGTCGGCGGAGGGGTCCCGCTCCGCGTAACCGTTCTGCTGAGCCTCCTTGAGCGCGGCCTCGAAGGAGAGTCCGGCCTTGATCATCCGGGTAAGGATATAGTTGGTCGTGCCGTTGAGAATACCGGTGACCTGATCCACCTCATTGGCGGCCAGACAGGCGTTCAGGGGCCGCAGGATGGGGATGCCGCCGCCCACGCTGGCCTCAAACAGATAGCTGACGCCGTGCTCCTTGGCCAGCTGAAGCAGCTCATAGCCGTGGGTCGCCACCAGCTCCTTGTTGGACGTCACCACGCTGCTTGCCCGCCTTCAGGGCGGGTGGTATAGTCCAGGGCGGCGCCCACGCCGCCGATGGTCTCCACCACGATGCTCACCTCGGGGTCGCGCTCGATGATGGAGAAGTCCTTGACAAACAGGTCCCGCAAGGGGCCCTCAAAAATATCCTGGGCCCGCATGATGTATTTCAGCCGGACCTGGTTGTTCACCCGTCCGTCGATCAGCCCGCCGTTCGTGGTGAGCACCTCTGCCACGCCGGAGCCCACGGTCCCAAAGCCCAAAATCGCAACATTTACCATTCCGTTCACCTCATTCTTGCATCTGCCAGCCAGCTTAACCGGCCAGGATCTCACATTTCAGCACGCCCGGACTGCCCGCCGCCGCGCTCAGCATATCCTCCAGCGAGCGCTGGAGCGCGGAGGTCTCCGCCGTGATGGTCACCACGGCGCAGCCGTTGACCGGGATGTTCTGATTGATGGTCAGGATATTGACCCCCGTTCCGGCAAAGACATTGAGCAGTGGAAGACAGGATCGCCCGGCTCATCCTTCAGCATGGTCTGAAAGGTGACGATCCTTCCATGGAGCATATCGTTGAAGGGACGCACCGCGTCCTTGTACTTATAGTAGGCGCTGCGGCTGATGCCCACAGCCTGGGCCGCCCGGTTCACCGTGGTCTCCTCGCCTGTCTCCAGAAGGCGCTTGGCCTCCGCCACCTTGCGGAAGATCTCCGGCATGGCAGAGGCTTCGACGATGAAAATATTTGCCGTCTGGGACATGGTTGGCTGGCCTCCATCTGCGGGATTTTTGTCCGCCTGCTGCGGCCATTTGTTTTTGTACTGCGGTCTATTTTAACATATCTTTAGGGACAAAAGCAACCGCGTATAATTTGCCTGAAAATTTGACGGGGTGGATGAGCCCGTTTTGGCCTTCAACACCTCGCAGTGGCGGCTCTTAAGCCTCCGCAAAGGGGCTGTCCGGAGCCGTAGGGACTCCGGGGATTATTCCGTTTCTTCTGTTTCGGGGGGTGTCGCCGCCGGTCTCGGTTTCATCCTTCGGCTTTTCATCCTGCTGCTCGTCATCCTTGGGGGAATCTTCCTCCGTCTGTTCCTCGTGATCCGGGTTGTTCTTCGCCGGTTTCAGCGGTTTCTTCGTCGCCAGTTTTCTCGGTGTCCCGCCTTTTGGGGGCCGCCCACGTTTTCCCTTCACAGGTTTTTTGCGGATAAAGGATACTTCACCGCTGATGCGGGCCTTGGCGGCTGCGCCGGTGGTAATTCCAGGATCATGTTGCCCTTGGAATCGTAGGTAGTGGCGGTCGCAGTAGGTGGGGCGTTCGTCACCGACCACAAAGGTGCCGGTGGCGGCGCAGCCCCCGGCGGCATATTGACAGGCCTCGATGGCCTCGCCGCCGCAGTCCATGCAGTAGGACTGGACGGCTGACCAGTCCGCTGACCTGGGGGAACTTCCGGTCCGCCAGCCCCTCATGGATGGGGGTCATCACCTTTTTGAACACGCAGGCGGGGGTTGCCCGTTGATGGTTTCCTGGCGTCTCGTAGCCGGTCCAGACCGCCGCGGTATAGTAGGGCGATAGCCCACGAACCAGCGGTTGTCGTGGTGTGGTGGTGCCGGTCTTGCTTGGCGGTGGTCATGCCACCGCTGAGCCGGGCAGAGGTGCCGGTGCCGCTGGTCACCACATTCTGGAGCATGCTGTTCATGTAGAAGGTGGTGCGCTCGCTGAGAATGGTCTTGCTGGAGGCCTGGCCGGTGATGGTGGCCTGTTTGTTGTCGAATGCCACGTCGTAGTCCCCGTTGGAGAGGATCACTTTTCCCACCTGTGACTACGGGTGTAGGGGTGGGGTAGACGCCGTTCCGGGGAAGGCCGCATAGGCGGAGGCCATCTCCCGGGTGCTGACGCCCTCGGTCAGGCCGCCCATGGCCAGGGGGCGTAGTTCAGGTCGGATTTAACGGCGCCGGTGCTGGTTTCATAGTTGGTGACCAGGGGGAGATGGAACTTCTCGGTGGGTAGTTGTAGGAGTTCCGGAGCCCCTGGGTGTCGGGACCACCGCCACCGTGTTCAGGGATTCTGACGGCGTGGTCACCGTCACCTGAGGCCGGAGTAGACGCCGTCCACATTCACTGGCCAGCCTTGCCGTCCCAGTTCACCTGATAGGGGTAGTCGGGCATGACGGTGATGGGGCTGATCAGGCCCATCTCGATGGCCGGGGCATAGGCGGACAGGGGCTTGATGGAGGAGCCGGGCTGCCGCTGGGTGTCAGTGGCACAGTTCCAGATCCGGTTGCCCACCTTCTCGCCGATCCGGCCCACCAGGGCGGCGATGTCCCCGGTCTCGTTGTCCACCATGATGCCGCCGACTGCAGGGCCTGGCCCGCCTTGGAGACATAGGGCAAAAGTTGGCGCTCGTCCGGTAGACGGCCTCTGCCTTCTCCTGGACCTCGGGATTCAGGCAGGAGAAGATCTGGAGGCCGCCGCTGGAGTAGATCTGTCTGGTAGCACCTTGTCGTCGTAGCCGTACTGGTCCTGAAGATCGGCCATCACCTCGGTGATGACCTGCGTCGGTATACCAGGAGTACTCGCTGTCCTCGAGCCTCCGGGTTTCGGTGTTGCCGGTGTCACACCCGTAGACGCAGTTCAGCCCTGGCCCCACCGCCTGGTCGCTGTCCTGGCTGGGACCCCTCCTTGAGCATCCCTGGTTCGACCTCCTGGCGGTACTTGCACCACTGCTTGCTGGCGCTGAAGGCTGTTGTCCGGCTGGGCCAGGGGTCGGGCCGTATTTGGGGGTTGTTGGTGATGGCGATGAGGCTGGCGCACTCGGCCAGGGTCAGCTCGCTGACCTGTTTGCCGAAGTACTTCTCCGTGGCGGTGGAACGCCGTAGCAGCCATGGCCCAGGTAGATGGCGTTGAGGTACCACTCGATGGTCTCCTCATGGTGTGATTCAGTCAAACTCAGGGCCTCAAAGATCTCCAAACCTTCCGGCGCACGGTGGTCTCATCGTTGCCGGTGAGGTTTTTGATCAGCTGCTGGGTGATAGTGCTGCCGCCCCTGAATACGCTGGCCGGTAAACATGTATTTTACTGCCGCGGCAGTCCGGCGCCAGTCCACACCCTTGTGGGTCCAGAAGCGCTTGTCCTCAATGGAGATGGGTGGCGTCGATCAGGTTTTGGGGGATGTCCTCAGAGAGACCCAGACCCGGTTTTCGAGGCGTAGAGGGTCTGGGCGGCGGCGTAGCTGCCGGAGGAGTGGTCATAGTAGTAGATGGCGGAGCTGAGGTCGGTCTCGGACGTGACCATGTTGATGCTGGACTTTTTCGACCTCGGGCATGATCGTTCTGCACGTAGATGGCGCCGTAAGAGGCGAGGATGGCGCAGGTTGTGACGCAGATGAGCAGCAGTATTGCCCAGGATGACGCCCAGCCGTTGAAGAACCTGCCCGCGAGGGGTTTTGGCCGGGGCATGTTGCTTTTTCTGTTTCGTTTTGCCAAAACGGAAACACCTCCTGATAAAAACGGGGCAAGAAGGGTGTTTGCCTTCAGGTGGATGGTTGGCCCGGTGAAAAAGGGTCTAAGATAGTTTATTATACCACAGGTGTCAAATGGGAGGACTGGGCGGCGGATTCTTTCTCATTTTCCGGCAGGATGGGGAAGAAAAGGAAACGGCTGGTTATAAAGCCGTTGTTTTCCGGGGAATACTGACAGGAGAAAGGAGAGTGCGCCATGAAAGTACGCAAACTGCGCAGCATAATTGCCGGCGCCGCCCTGAGTCTGGCGGTGCTGACCAGCGCTACCGCCGCCGCGTGTGGCAGACGCTGCCCTGGGCCAGGGCGGATGCCGGCGGGGCCGCCGCGGTGGAGGCCGGAGAGACGGCCACAGAATTTCTGCTGACCGACCGGAACGGGGAGGTGTGCGTCTACGCCGGGGAGACCCTGATCAGCAGCACCGGCATCCCCGTCCGCTCCCTGCCCCGGCAGGACAGGAGGACCTGGAAAAGGGCATCCGCGCCCGGGGAGAGAGGGAACTTGCGGCGCTGCTGGAGGACTTTTGGAGCCTGATGCAGCCATGAATTTCTCAGAAGCCCCCTTGCAATTTGTTCTGCTTCAAGCTACAATATAGAAAAAAAGCGGAGGGCGCGTCCCCTGCGCAAGACGTCGGAGGAACCCAGATGAGCAACGACTATGGCGGAACGTTTATTACGCTGACCGACGAAAACGGCGAAGAGATCGTCCTGGAGTACCTGGACACTGTGGAATATGAGGGCAAAAATCTACATGTAGCGTTCTTCCCCACCATCGACGAGGAGACGGATCCGAGGAGGCAGAGGAGAGCGAGGAGTACGGCCTGGGATTATCATGCGCGTGGAGCACGTAGACGGCGAGACGAACTGGTCACCCTGGACAGTGAGGAGGCCGAGGCGGTCTACAATCTGTTTATGGAATCGGCCTTTGAGGACGACGAGGACCTAGAGGGGAATAAACGCCGCCTCTGGTGCATAGACTTTGTCCGTTGGAAGAAATAATGAAGAAAAACACCTGCAGGGTGCGTGATGATTCGTATTTAAACCCACAATTTTCTTTTTCGGGATGCCACCTCGCTTGGTGGTTTGCAGGCCTCCCGGCCCTCGGGCTGGAAGTTGGAAGCAGTAAAGCTTGGCGGAGGGCAACCCACCCGCCCTTTTGGTGCAGGTTTAAAGGAATCACACGGCTACCGCGGGGCTTTTTTTACCTCCGCGGGCCAGGAGAGAATCGGACGATTTGGCAGAACCAGGTAAAAAATACCTGGTTTTTCGTTTTTCCTTGCGCGACTTTCTATATCGGGTATATGATGCAAACTGTAATTTCAGAGCATTGATTTATTTGCGGGACAGTATCCGCCCTGCCGCAATTCTATTTTGGCGAATTCATTCCATGAGTGAAGAAAACAAGACCAACGCAATGGAAGAGAAGCCTGAA
>VOFE01001862.1_pt1 | contig 19115 bp, 25 predicted proteins | sample 5384071 | NCBI WGS metagenome assembly VOFE01 (sample SAMN12384724, study PRJNA508395) | human gut metagenome | isolation source: healthy gut D | host: Homo sapiens
CAGACTCCGAGCGGAGTTCCGTACAATGGATTATTGGATGTTTCAGTCGTGTCGCATCCGGAAATCAGCCAGATGGTGGAAGCTTTATGGATGCTTTTTCGTGGGCGCTTTTGAATCATAAAGCCGTAAAGTCGTATAGAACTAAGGAAGTGGACTTTTTTGATAACGGAAAGGCTATGATTAGTTTGGATGGAGCAGTATGGGAAAATGGTTCTACGCCCATGAAAATAGGTATACATCAGGAATGGGTGAATTTCATTATACCGGGTTGAACGGTTCGGAGCCGACAACCATGAGACTTATCTATTTTAGATATCTTTTTCCAATCTGTCTTCCGATATAATTTTGATTTTCCGGCCGTCTATCGCAATGATTTTCTCTGAAGCGAAATTCGTCAATGTGCGAATGGCGTTGGAGGTTGTCATGTTGGAAAGGCTGGCCAAATCTTCGCGGGATAGATAGATGCTGAGTGTGCAACCATCTTCTTCCAGTCCGTAACTCTCCTTCAAAAACAGAATAGACTCGGCCAACCGTCCCCGTATATGTTTTTGAGTCAAGTTGACCGTACGTTCGTCGGCTATACCCAAATCTACAGATAATTGTTTGATGAAGAACCACGCCAAGTCATTATTGCTACTTACCAACTTTGTGATGGTAGTCATAGGAATCATGGCTATCGTTGAGGCTTCGAATGCGGCTGCAGCAGTCAGAAATTCCTGATGGGCAAAATACGCACGATAAGCAAAGTATTCTACGGGCTTGATGACGCGAATGATTTGATTACGCCCGCTGACACCGTTCTTGAATATTTTACCTTTCCGGATAAAAGACACATAAGTTGAGTCGGGAATTCACCTTCACTGTAAATCGCTTCGTTTTTTCTAAATGTATAAACCGTGAGGTTTTCTGTTAAATATTCGCGTTGTTCTGGGGTGAGTGGTTTACATAAATCAGAGATTTTTTCCAGAATCTCTTTGTTGTCCATTTCCTTTTTGACCATAAATCAAATCTGCTGCAAATTATGTATTACGACACAAAATTAGTAAATCTTGATAGATTCATGAAATCTTAAGATTATAAAAACATATTCTACAGCATATTTTATGAATTCTTAAAAAATATGTTATCATAAAATTTCGCTCATAATTGGATTTTTATTATTTTTGGGTTGCATAAATAAAAACAGAGACAAAATAAACAGTAAAGTGAAAACCTTATATATAATTTCTAGACTATGAGTTACATTCATTTTGATAAGACTCTGATGACCAATTTGGAGGAAGCGTTACCCAAAGAGATTTTGAGGTCTAATCGCTCGGGTGCTTATTCTTGTTCTACTATCGTGGATTGTAATACAAGAAAATATCATGGTTTGTTGGTCGTCCCGATACCGGAATTGGGCGATGAGAATTATGTGTTGCTGTCTTCGTTGGACGAGACGGTGGTGCAACACGGGGCTGAGTTTAACTTAGGGCTTCACAAGTATCAAGGGAACAATTTCAGTCCGAATGGTCATAAGTACATTCGAGAATTTAATTGTGATCAGGTGCCTACTACAATCTATCGTGTAGGAGGGGTGGTTCTGAAGAAAGAAAAGGTGTTTCAACATTATGAAAACCGCATTATCATCCGTTATACGCTTTTGGACGCCCATTCCGAAACGACTTTGAAGCTCCGTCCATTTCTGGCATTCCGTTGTGTGAGGAGTACACACATGAAAACACAAGGGTGAACCGGGACTATCAAGAAGTGTCGAATGGTATCAAAAACTTGTATGTATGACGGTTATCCCGAGCTTTACATGCAGTTGAACAAGAAAAACGATTTTGTTTTTCAGCCGGATTGGTATCGTGGAGTGGAGTATCCGAAAGAATTGGAGAGAGGATATGCCTTTAATGAGGATCTCTATGTGCCCGGTTATTTTGAACTGAAGATTAAGAAAGGCGAGAGTGTGGTCTTTTCCGCCGGGTTGTCTGAGATAAAGACCACTCAGTTGAAACAGATAGCAGATTTTTTGAAGCGAAGATCCGTACTCCACGGGATAATTTCTATCATTGTCTGGTAAATTCTGCACATCAATTCTATTATCATGTAGACGGAGAGAATTATATTCTGGCTGGTTATCCATGGTTTAAATGCCGTGCTCGTGATATGCTGATTGCTTTGCCAGGATTGACTTTGGTCAATGAAGAGGTGGAGCAGTTTGAAATGTGCATGAAGACGGTGGAAAAAGGCATTCGGGAATTTATGGCCGGCGAGCCGTTGAGCGTGAAAATACATGAAATAGAACATCCGGATATTCTTTTTGTGGGCGGTTTGGTGTATTCAACAATATGGCAAGATTGTTTCTTTGCAGAAATGTGTCGAGAAATATGGCCTTTTGGCCAAGGACATCATGATGTATCTGAGTACAAGTTCTCATCCCAATTTGAAAGTCAGAGAAAACGGATTGGTATATGCTCAGGGGAAGAGTAAAGCCGTGACTTGGATGAATTCTACAGCAAACGGCCGTCCTATTGTGCCGAGAAGCGGCTATATCGTGGAGTTCAATGCCTTATGGTATAATGCATTGAAGTTTAGCGAGGAGATATGTCAGATGGTAGGGCGTAAAGAAGAGGAGGCTCATTTTGCGGCCATGGCTGTGAAGGCGGAACAGGCGTTTAAGGACGTGTTTTTGAACCAATACGGATATTTGTTCGATTACGTAGATGAGAAAGACCAAGAACAAGATTGGAGTGTCCGCCCCAATATGATATTCGCTGTGTGGCGCTTGACTATTCTCCTTTGAGCCTTCCGGAGAAGAAAACGGTTTTTGATATTTGTACAAAGGAGTTATTGACTCCCAAAGGACTTCGTTCACTGAGTCCCAAGAGCGGAGGATATAATCCGATGTACGTCGGCCCGCAAGTCCAGCGTGATTATGCTTATCATCAAGGTACGGCATGGCCTTGGCTGGCTGGCTTTTATATGGAAGCCTGCTTGCGTCTGTATAAAAAGAGCCGTGTAAGTTTTGTGGAACGTGTGTTGGTGGGCTTTGAAGAGGAAATGTTTTCGCATTGCGTCGGTACCATACCGGAACTGTTCGACGGGAATCCGCCTTATCATGCTCGGGGAGCCATATCCTTTGCGATGAATGTGGCTGAGATTCTCCGTGTAGTGAAATTAATCGAAAAATACGATATATAAAGACAGGAGGAACTGAATATGAAAGTATTAATGTTTGGTTGGGAGTTTCCTCCTCATATTCTTGGAGGACTCGGTACGGCAAGTTATGGTCTGACGAAAGGTCTTTCTTTGCAGCCCGATATGGATATCACTTTTTGTATTCCGAAACCTTGGGGAGATGAAGACCAAAGCTTTATGAGGATTATAGGTATGAACAGCGTGCCTATCGTTTGGCGTGATGTGGATTGGAATTATGTAAACAGCCGGGTGGGCAGTTACATGGATCCGCAACTGTATTATGACTTGCGCGATCATATTTATGCCGATTTTTCATATATGTATGTGAATGATTTGGGCTGCATGGAGTTTTCGGTCGCTATCCGGACAACCTGCACGAGGAGATCAACAATTATTCCATCGTGGCAGGAGTTGTAGCCCGGCAGCAGCAGTTCGACATCATTCATGCACACGATTGGCTGACCTATCCGGCGGGTATCCATGCCAAGCAAGTCAGCGGGAAGCCATTGGTGATTCATGTGCATGCCACGGACTTCGACCGGAGTCGTGGAAATGTGAATCCCACGGTCTACAGTATCGAAAAAGAACGGTATGGACCACGCGGACTGTATCATGTGCGTGAGCGAGCTGACGCGCCAGACGGTAATCAATCATTATCATCAAGATCCGGCAAAGTGTTTTGCTATGCACAATGCCGTGTATCCGTTGGCACAGGAGCTTCAGGAGATTGTGGACCAGAGGAAACCTTACTCGGAACGCAAGGAGAAAGTCGTGACTTTCTTGGGGCGTATTACCATGCAGAAGGGGCCTGAATATTTCATCGAAGCGGCCAAGCGAGTGTTGGACCGTACACACAACGTACGTTTTTGCTTTGCCGGTAGCGGTGATATGATGAACTCCATGATTGAGATGGCAGCAGCCTACGGGATAGCCGACCGTTGTCATTTTCCCGGTTTTATGAAAGGGAAACAGGTGTTCGAATGTTTCCGTGACAGCGATGTGTATGTGATGCCTTCCGTGTCGGAGCCGTTTGGAATATCCCCGCTCGAGGCGATGCAAAGCGGAGTGCCTTCCATTATCAGCAAACAATCCGGTTGCGCCGAGATTCTGTCCAAGTGCATCAAGGTGGACTATTGGGATATAGATGCCATGGCCGATGCCATGTATGCGCTTTGCATGTATCCCTCTTGCATGAATATTTGCAGGTGGAAGGAAAGAAAGAAGTGGACGGCATCACGTGGGAAAAAGTGGGCCAACGCATCCGGAAACTTTATGATGAGACAATTCAAAAATATAAATAATCTAAAATCCTAAGACATGAAAACGATATGCCTTTATTTCGAAATTCATCAAAATATACATTTGAAACGTTATCGCTTCTTCGATATAGGTAACGACCATTACTATTACGATGACTATGAGAACGAGTGCAGTATTACCAATACGGTCGAGCATTCCTATCTGCCGGCTCTTCAGACCCTCCTCCAGATGATTAAGGAGAATCCCGGTTTCTTCAAAGTGGCTTTTTCCATTTCAGGTTGCGCCATTGAGTTGTTGGAGAATTATGCACCGACGGTGATAGAGTTGTTGCAGGAACTGAACGAAACGGGTGTGTGGAGTTCTTGGCGGAACCTTATTCCCACGGCTTGTCTTCCCTGGCCAATGAGGAAAGTTTCCGGGAGGAGACTTTGAGAATGTCACGCAAGATCAAGGAACTTTTCGGCAAGTCTCCTAAAGTATTCCGCAATTCTTCCTTGATATATTCCGACGATATCGGGAGCACGGTGGCTTCCATGGGATTCAAAGGAGTATTGACGGAAGGAGCCAAGCATATCTTAGGCTGGAAGAGCCCGCATTTTGTGTACCATTGTGCGCAAACCCGAACCTGAAACTTCTTTTTACGGGATTATAAATTGTCGGACGATATATCCTTGCGTTTCAGCAATTCCACTTGGAGCGAATATCCGTTGTTTGCCGACACCTATCTGGATTGGATAGCAGCAGTACCGGAAGAGGAGCAAGTGATTAATATCTTCATGGAGTTGTGCGCATTGGGTATGTTCCAGCCGCTTTCGTCCAACATACTGGAGTTCCTCAAGGCGCTGCCGGCTTGTGCCAAAGCCCGTGGAATCTCTTTCTCGACCCCGTCGGAAGTGATAGACCATCATAAGTCGGTGGATGCGCTTGAAGTACCTTACCCTATGTCGTGGGTTGATGAGGAGCGCGATATCAGTTGCTGGTTGGGAAATGGCATGCAGCGCGAGGCTTTCAACAAGTTTTATAGCGTGGCCGACCGCGTGCGCATTTGTAACGACCGCCGTATCAAACAGGACTGGGCTTATCTGCAAGCCACCAACAATTTCCGTTTTATGACTACGAAATCCAGTAGCTGGAACATGTACCGCGGAATTTATGATTCTCCCTACGATGCCTTTACGAACTATATGAATATCCTCGGTGATTTCATTAACAGGGTGAATGGCATGTATCCTCGCGATATAGACAACGAAGAATTGAATTCACTGCTTACGCTGATTAAGAACCAGGGAGAAGAATTGGAGGTGAAGGACAAAGAGATTGCACGTTTGAATGCCCGTATGAAGAAGTTGGTTCCCGAGGAAGGCGAACCTAAGAAAGCTTCTACGCGCAAGTCTTCCGCTAAAAAATAGTGTTTGCGTGGGCTTCCCCGGGGATACCGAATCCGGGGAAGGGTAAAGGCATGAAGGCCAACTTGCTGTGAAAAAGGAGCAAGTTGGCCTTTTTCCGTGTATGTCGGGGACGGTGTTCCGTTTGTCCCAAACGTGGAAGGCTGGAGCCTTTTTGTCAAAATATAGTTTTTTTATAACTATTTGGATTATAGTGTAGTTACATTCTCCTGAGATTCGTATTCCGTTCTCCTGAGATTTGAAAATCGTTTGGCTGAGATTGGTTTGCCGTTTGGCGCAGGATGATTTTTGGGCATGCCCGTGTCTGTTTTTCCGAAAAGGGTGGGGGTAAAGAGGGTGTGGGAGAAGATAAAAAGAACAGGCGGAAGGCTTATAACCTTTCCGCCTGTTCTTTTTATATCTTGCCAGAAGTCTGACACATAGATATGGGTCAATTGAATGTGCTGTAAATCACCTGGATTTTGAGCTTGTCCGTCGCGCCGCCCACCAGCTTTGCGCTTCCCAGTCCCATGTCATGCGTTACGCTGACGATATTGTTACTGTTGTCCCGGTTGGTTTCAACAGGAATGAGTACCACTTTGTTCCAGTCCTGATGCTGCTGTTCCCAAGCCTCCGGTGTGATGCCGGCTTTGGCAGACTCTTCGTTCCTCTCTCTCTTACAGTATGATACCAAGTTGCTGATGTTGGAGAAAGTATAAGTATTATAACTGCTGTTGAAAGATGTGACGTAGGATGTTTTCTCGTCCGGCACTTTCCCTTCTTCAAAGAACGTGTACATGTCTTGCTTGCGCACCAACAACAGGGTCTGGGGAACCTCGAAGGCCGATTCCTGGTTTGCGGCATTATAGCGATACAAGGAGAATTGAGCCTGACTGATGCTGTCGTTGAGGTGTTCTTGGTAGATTTCGTTTACGGGAAGTGTGATTTCCGTAAACACTCCGGCGGGAGTTTTCAAGTAAGTGCATTGGGTGTCATGTTCTATCAATTCGGCCAGACCATCATTTTCCACGTAAGTATTCTGCAAGACTTCGGGAGTAGCTGCAAAACGACTCATACCCACGTAAACCGTGTCTTTTTCGGCATCTTTATACCTGAAATAGAGATTCATGGCTCCTACTCTCATCTTAACCATCGTACCGTCCCCTGTCCGTCAGTTTGAAATAAAAGCCGGGGCATACGTGGTGTATGAAATTATATGAATTCTTGAAAAGTCTTTGTTCTCGTAGTATTTCTTTATGATGAATGTGCCGTATTCTTTAGGTAGCACGATACGTATGTTCGGAGTGTATGAGCTGCTTTCCAGATAGTCGTCCGACAACGTGAAATCCTTTGTCGTGAAGACCTTTCGCGTAATGGGACCCGTTGCGTGGCGGTTGATATACCGGCTGAAATCGGCATTGCTGTAATACGTAGTGTCCTCGCGTACGACGTTTGCAGTGTCCAGTTCATATACATCGACCTTCATCGGATTATTCTCGTCTCCATAATACTTTTCATAGTATAATCTTATTTCAATGGAGTCCGCCTCGATTTCTCCTTGCTCGTTCTTGACCATCAGGTCGTAAGCAGGGAATTCATAGTTTTCCAACGTGCTGAACTGGGCCAGAAATTCGGCTTTGATTTGCATGTTCGTTTCCGGGTCGGTCATACGTCCCAAATAGGAACTGTTGCTATTGCTTAAAACGGAATCAGCCAATAGTGACTGTGTACTGGCTTCATACACCGAAGTGGAAGCGTTGATGTTATCGGAATCCGTGAAAATACCGATGGTATCGGTCGTGTCGTCACAAGCCACGCTGCATAATCCGATCAACGTGATGAATGAAGTTTTGAATTTCATGTTTGCGGAGGATGATAAATGTTTTAGTCTTCACTCTTGCCCTGGCTCCATACTTTGTCGTAGAAGTCGGCAAAAGCATCGGCATCGGCAGCACTGACGTTTTCCAACACCGGAATCTGTTTGCTTTGTGCGTATTCGGCAAAGGCTTGGAACTTGTCCGTATCGGGCACGGTCAGTCCGTCGGAATAATTGATGGCTAATTTGTTCAATTCGTCGTATGTCACTTCCGGGCTGAAGTCTTCGAGAACAGATGCGTTCACGTCCCTGAACGTTATGCAATTGCCGAAGTTCGTGCCCATCGACTGTTTTCAAGCCTTCGGAAGACATGGAATATACGATTTTGCTGTCGCGGAATGAAGGCTCTTCTTTATAGGCGGTCTTGACATAGAGGGGGACCAAAGCCGACATCCATCCCTGGCAGTGGATGACGTCCGGAACCCACCGAAGTTTCTTTACAGTCTCAATACGCCCCGCGCATAGAATATGGCCCGTTCGCTCTTGTCCTCATATTCGTTGCCATTTTCGTCGAGAGCCATCAGGCGTTTCAGGAAGTAATCGTCGTTGTCTATGAAATATACTTGCATCCGGGCGGCCTGAATCGAAGCTACCTTGATGATGAGCGGATGGTCGGTATCGTCTATGATTAAATTCATGCCGGAAAGACGAATCACTTCGTGGAGCTGGTTGCGACGTTCGTTGATATTTCCCCATTTGGGCATAAATGTTCTGATTTCTCGTCCTTTTCCTGTATTTCCTGAGGAAGTTCTCTACCCATAGCAGCCAGTTCCGAATCGGGAACATAAGGCGTCATTTCTTGAGTAATGAATAGTATTTTCTTTGCCTTCATTGTCATGTTCACTTTTTCCTTGGCACAAAGATACGAAAAAAGTTTGGCATTATTGCCTTTTTCAAGGGAATAGAGCTTAATTCTTTCATTAATTTCACGTATTTATTTGGCTAATGTTTTTGCTATGTGGTATTTTATATGTTATTTTGCAGAGTTTTTTAGGGAATGCAGTTTAAAATCAACCACAAATGAAGTTAATTCATACAATTGAAGATTTGCAACGCAACTTGACAGAGGCGCGTGCAAAGGGTGAAAAGATTGGATTGGTGCCTACGATGGGTGCATTGCATGAGGGCCACGCTTCCTTGGTGAGACGTTGTGTAGCAGAAAATGATGTGACCGTAGTGAGTGTGTTTTTGAATCCTACGCAGTTTAATGATAAAAAAGATTTAGAGAAATATCCTCGGACGTTGGATGCGGATTGCGTTTTACTGGAAAGTGTGGGGGCTGATTTCGTTTTCGCGCCGTCTGTGGAAGAGATGTATCCGGAACCGGATAGCAGGAAATTCAGCTATCCGCCGGTGGATACGGTGATGGAAGGGGCTTTCCGTCCCGGACATTTCAATGGCGTGTGCCAGATTGTGAGCAAATTGTTTGCCATCGTGGAGCCTGGCCGTGCTTATTTCGGGGAGAAGGATTTCCAACAAATTGCCGTGATTCGTGCCATGGTCGAAGATTTGCATCTGAAGGTAGAGATAGTGCCTTGTCCGGTTGTCCGTGAAAAAAGCGGTCTGGCCATGAGTAGCCGTAACACCTTATTGACGGATGGGGAGAAGGCCGTAGCGGCCCATATCTTCGGCATTCTTTCTAAAAGCAAGAATTTTGCTACGAACCATACCTTGAAAGAGACCCGGCAATGTGTGGTGGATTCGTTGAATGCCATAGTGGGACTGGAAGTGCAATATTTTGCCATAGTGGATGGCGGGTCTTTGCAGGAACTGGACAGTTGGTCGGATTCGGATGACATCGTAGGGTGTATCACCGTTTTCTGTGGAAGCCAGCCTATTCGTTTGATAGATCACGTTAGATATAAAGAATAAGATTAAAAGCAAAAGGGTATGATGATCCAAGTGCTGAAGTCGAAGTTGCACTGTGTGCGTGTGACGGAGGCTAATTTGAATTATATGGGGAGTATCACTATTGATGAGGACTTGATGGATGCGGCTAATTTGATTGCGGGAGAAAAGGTCCAGATTGTAGACAACAACAATGGTGAGCGCTTGGAGACCTATATTATCAAAGGTGAACGCGGTTCGGGGTGTATTTGCCTGAACGGCGCGGCTGCCCGTAAAGTGCAGGTAGGAGACATTTGTATTATCATCTCATACGCCATGATGGATTTTGAAGAAGCCAAGACGTTTACTCCTACTGTCGTTTTTCCGATTCTGCGACTAACCGCTTGGTGCGTTAAGGATTTGCGATAGGGAGGGCGTGCATTTGTGGAGTGCCGCCATCGTTCTTATATAATTGTTCCGGCCGACTGTGTCCGTAAAGAGACGGTCGGCCGGTTTCTTGTTTGTTTCAGGGTGTTCCGCATTGTTGTGAGACCGTCTTTTTTATAGTTCTCTTGGGGCTTTCTACACCTTATTAATATAAGTGAAATGGGAATCCTTTCTTCTTATTTTTCCTATCTTTGTGAACGGATACAAAATATTAGTCAAGGGTTTGCCATGTGGTTGTCGAAGACGGCACGGGGATCTTCGACATTATTCTATTTAGATAATTATGAATCGAATGACATTACAAAATACTTGAATCATCATGCACTCTATGCAATTTAATATCGAATTTCTTCTAATTGTATCAACTGCATTCGATGCGTTGCAGTCTGTCCTTCTCATGTATTGGTGAGGAACAGTGCAAACCGGATGGTTGAAGTAGGTTCGCTCGGTCGGTGCATCGGTTGCGGACAGTGTGCTGCTGTTTGTCCGACACACGCCTTGCACCATTCCGCCTATCCGACGGAGAAGATACATCCGTTCAAAACGGAAGATTGTCCGACAAGTGAACAGTTCCTGCTGTTATGCAAGAAAAGGAGGTCGAACAGGACGTTTTCCGGGCAGCCCGTTCCCAAAGAATGTTTGCAGAAAATCATGGAGGCCGGAAGCTATGCACCTACAGCCCATAATGCACAAGATGTATGTTACAAGGTGATAAACTCCGCATCGCAGTTGCAAATCCTTAGCCGTTTCGTGGCAGACTCTTACAAACACATCATTCATATATTGCAAAATCCGCTATTGAAACCTTTCCTTCGCCGGTTTCGTCCGCAGTATTATGACAATCTGCCATCCATGCTAAATGTTGTAGCTGAGTACGACAAAGGAAATGACATTATTCTCCGGAAAGCCAGAACGGTAATCCTCATCTGTACTGACCAGAGGGATTTTTTGGAGCGACCAACGCTGATTTGGCTTATCAGAATATGTCTCTGATGGCTGAGACCTTAGGAGTAAGCCAATTCTACGCAGGTTTCCTTTGTTCTGCCATCAGATTGAAAAAGGGAGGTTTGGAACAACTCCCTTGGCATTGAGGGGAAGATTCATGCGGCTATGGCATTGGGAATTCCTAAAGTTAAGTTCAACAACTACGTGGAAAGACCTTTCCGGTTTGAATTTATTTAATGGTATGCAAAATGGAAGCCGACTATATTGACACTTATACGACAGTCCTTCGAAATACTAGCAGGATGACTGCCAAAGATTTATTCGGATGATGTTTGTCTATTATCCTAAGCCCGTTCAATACCTGCTCAGGTTTCGTGACTGGCTGGTAAAGCCTTTCGGACTTCAAGGAGGAGATGGGTTTACAGATTTGATAAAGGAGAAAGACGAAGGAAAAGTCACTTTCGGAAAGTCTGATAAGCATCTGGAGTTTCAGGTATTGTTGCAATGTGATATACCCGATGCTCCGACGCAGTGCCAATCCATTCGGATAACAACCGTTGTCAAGTATCACAATTCGTTAGGTAAAGTCTATTTCTTTTTATTCGTCCTTTTCATGCTTTGATTTGCAAATGGCTTCTGAAACGAGCGGCACGAAATTGGGGAAAGAAAACACTCATATTGTAAAATGAGATTATGAGTGTCAAGAATTTACTGATTCGGAAAGCAACCGAGGATGGCCGTTACAGTGTCGCTTTTTGTTGGAAATTCCAGTGTAAGATGCTCTTTGGTTTTAGGAAGCATCTTACACTGGATTTTCCAACGGTCAAACGGAGCATGATTCCCGACTTGCCTTCTTTGTTTACTTGATTCTTCCTAATGTAGAAGAGAATCGTGAATGTGCTTTTGCTCATAATACCTCCTTTTTTGCCTCTTTGCCGAGGGTAAAAACTTTTAGCGGCAAAGAAATAATTAATAATTGGGTTGTGAGCAGACACTTTGAAGACAACAAACGACAAATCAGAGACTTACCATAAAAATCGTTACTAAAATCAATCGTCTGTTTTCAGTAACGATTTAGTAACGGTACTCTGTCCAAACGGGGCTTTTTCGTGTCTTTCGGATGTCCGACGAGAGAAAGAAAAAATCCCGCAAAACCTTGATTTTGCGGGATTTGTCGTCGTTTGACCCTCTTTTTGTCTTTGGGGTTCTGCGGAGAGACAGGGTAATGAACCTATCTCCTTATGTCGCTTTAATTCAACTCTTTATCAATATGTCAATGCCTTAGGGGGTACAATTTAGGTTTCAAAAAAGACGTTTGTTTGTCGTCCTTTGGCTGTTCATTGTCTGCCTAAAACTTCGGTTCAAAGATACAACTTCCTTTTGAATTACGCAAATGTCTGAATATAAATATTTCAGCTTAGGTGTAAGGTGCAAGCTATATATATAGATATATACTTGCACCTTACACCTAATTGTTAATCTAACGTCTCTACATGTTTGTTCCAAATAGACATAGCATCAGTAAATTCACTATTATCCCAATGGATTATCTTAGAGGTATATGATACAATTTTTTCCATATTCACAATATATTGGGAAATAAGGTTTGAAAAACCTGATTTAAATACTTTATTGTCTTCTAACTCTTTATGAAAATCAATAATATCTCTAAAAAGAGAATTTACATTAAGTATAATTCCTTTCTCTCTCCATATAGGAATCTGGGAGAAATGATTAGTTATATTTAAGATAATGTTCAACAATCTTATTAAAGGATGAGGATGGGAGTATTTATCAAAATACAAATCATACTCACTCGTAAAATTTATAATGTATTCTATACACCAAATATAGTTATTGTTTTAGAGACAAAATCTTGATTAATATCATTACCAAAAGTTTTATTAATATACTGATATATATGGGTTGAAATACATATAGATGAATATGTATCTGCATTAATTTCTAATTTATGTTTTATAATATCAAATTTATCATCGCCACCTATTTCTTGCAACTCTTGTTCTTTCGAAATAGTTGAAAATTGAAATAAATGAGCTAATTCATGATAATAAGTAAATTGAGTATTTATTTGAAATGCCAAATAACTTAGAGAACTATCAAACCTATCAACTAAATAAGGTTCTTTAGATGTTATAAAATCATTCAAGGCATAATTATATAAATATTTATCTATGCAGTTTTGAATTAGTCCAATATTAATAAGGATTACATTTTGATTGTTTTTTTTCCGTGCTTTCGCATTTATACTAAAATCATTGGAAAACAAGAATGAAGTGTGTGATATACTTTTTCTTCTGTAGTGAATATTTAGGTTCTCTCTACAAAAAAGATATAAAACTTTATATTGTTTTTCATTAGGAGTACCTTCAAAATCAAATATATCACCATATGGAACAATATTATGTTTTATTGCATAAGCGGCTTCTTGCTGGTAATCTATTATTTTTTTGTTCCTTCTTATTTATCCCGTAACAATTAAGTTTAGTTCTCTTTCTGCTAGAGCCAACAAATCTTTTTCCTTTACGAGTCTTTCTATCTCCTTTTCCCATTATATTATTTTTTCACAAAGATACAACATCTCAAAATATTAACAGGCTATCTTACTATGTAAAAACACAGCCACTTTTTCTATGCATAAAAAGTCTAACATAAATACTCAGTTTTAGGTTACTCAACTTTGCAATTAGGTTGCACTACCCGATTCGTAAATTTGCAAAAAATGAAGAAACAATAAACGCTATCAATAAATTGCAAGCCTTAAATATTGAGAATATTCAGAGCTTGCCAAACGATAAGCAGTGTATTGTTATTAACTTTGCGGAAACGATGGATATATGATGAAAAACAATACTATTCACATTAAAAATATGGTTTGTAACCGTTGCATTATGGTTGTAACAGAAGCACTGAAAAGAATGGGGTTTACTCCACTTAGTGTTGAACTGGGGACAGCTATTTTGCAAGAACCGATAAATGCAGAGGAACGTGCTGCCATAAAGCCAGTTCTCGAAGCATACGGATTTGAGTTGATAGATGATAAACGGATGCGGATTATCGAACAAATAAAAGTTGCGGTGATTGAATTAGTGCATTATAACGATAATTCGTCCAAGACAAACCTGTCTGATTATCTTACGGATAAGTGCCATCACGATTACAGTTTCCTTAGCAAGTTGTTTTCCGAAGTGAATGGCATAAGTATAGAAAGATACTACATCATTCAGAAAATAGAACGTATAAAGGAACTGTTAGTGTATGATGAATTATCCATTAGCGAAATTGCCGATAAGCTTAATTACTCAAGCGCAGCACATTTAAGTACGCAGTTCCGCAATATGACTGGTATTTCTCCAAGCCAGTTTAAGCGTTTAAAAGGATACAAGTTAAAACCTTTGGATGAAGTCTGAAAGATATAAGTCATATCCATAATTATGTAAGAGGCGCAGTATAAAAGCATCCTTACCTTTGCATCCGATAAAAATCATCAATATGGAAAAAGGTAAGAACATCAAAAATACATATCCGGTTTTGGGTATGAGTTGCGCTTCATGTGCGGCTCGTGTGGATAAAACATTAAATGCTTTGCCGGGAGTATATCAGGCAACAGTGAATTATGCGACTGCGGTAGCACAAGTAGAATATAATCCAGAAATATGTTCCGATGCAACACTGCAATCTGCCGTACAAGATGCAGGATATGATTTACTGGTCGATACCGGTGAAGACGCAGCCGATAAAGCGGAAGAAATTCGCTTGACAAGATACCGGAAGATAAAAAGGCGTACAGTGGCAGCCCTGCTGTTATCTCTCCCAATTATGGTTATCAGTATGTTTTTTGAAGATATATCTTCTTTAAAATATGTACTTTGGATTCTCGCCACGCCTGTAGTTTTCGGTTTGGGACGTGAATTTTATATCAATGCGTGGCGGCAATTAAAGCATGGCACTTCCAATATGGACACCCTTGTAGCTGTTAGTACCGGAATAGCCTATACATTCAGTGTTTTTAATCTGTTGTTTCCTGATTTTTGGTTGTCAAGAGGGATTGAACCGCATATTTATTTTGAAGCGGCAAGTGTTATCATTGCATTCATCCTGTTGGGACGATTACTCGAAGAGCGCGCGAAGCAAAATACTTCAACTGCCATAAAAAAGTTAATCGGGCTGCAACCTAAGACGGTAACTATTATCGTAGATTCTGATGAACGTACCGTTCCGATAACAGCCGTACAAAAAGGTGATACAATTCTTGTTAAACCCGGAGAACGCATTGCAGTAGATGGCATGGTTGTTACAGGAGAATCATACGTGGATGAAAGTATGTTGAATGGCGAGCCTGTTCCCCTGCACAAGCAATCCGGCGAAAAGGTATTTGCCGGAACCATCAATCAAAAGGGGACATTCCGGTTTATTGCCGATAAAATAGGTTCTGACACGATGCTGGCACAAATCATCCGCATGGTGCAGGATGCGCAAGGCAGCAAAGCTCCCGTTCAAAAGTTAGTGGATAGAATAGCCCGATTCTTTGTCCCGGCTATTATTAGTATTTCAATTATAGCTTTTGTTGCATGGATATTTTTAGCACCAACGAACGGCTTCACCAATGGATTGTTGGCAATGGTCACTGTATTGATAATTGCCTGCCCTTGTGCATTAGGGCTTGGCTACTCCCACTGCCATTATGGTAGGCATTGGAAAAGGTGCTGAAAAAGGGATTTTAATTAAAGATGCCCAAAGCTTGGAGATTGCCCAAAAGATAGATACGATAATTCTTGATAAAACAGGGACTATCACAGCAGGGAATCCCATAGTCGTCGAAAGCCTATGGGAAAACGGCTTTGAACATAGCCGAAAAATACTGTACAGTTTAGAGAAGCTATCGGAACATCCTCTTTCGGATGCCGTAGTCAATACTTTGCAGAATGAAAAGAGATTTCCATTGATAAGTTTGAAAACGTTCCGGGGAAAGGTGTAAAAGGTGTAGTAGGCAGTCAGACTTATTACGCAGGCAACCTGTCATTATTGAATGATAACCATATTACGATAGCCAGTCATTTGCAGGAATTGGCAAACAAATGGACACAGGAAGCTAAAACATTGGTATGGTTTGCTGATTCCACACAAGCTATTGCAGCTATAGCCCTTACCGATGAAATTAAACAAACTTCGGCACAAGCCATATCACAACTACAGAAAATGGGTGTTGAAGTGTATATGCTGACGGGAGATAATGCAATTTCAGCACAAGCCATATCTCGGAAAGTAGGAATAAACCATTATAAAGCCGGAGTGTTGCCGAACGAGAAAGCTCAATTCATAAAAGAATTGCAAGCCAATGGGAAAACAGTAGGCATGGTGGGTGACGGAATTAATGATAGTGCTGCTTTAGCACAAGCGGATTTAAGCATAGCCATGGGGCAAGGCAGTGATATTGCTGTAGATACGGCAATGGCGACCATACTCTCATCTGATTTACTGAAAATACCGGAAACCATCCGGCTGTCGCAATTGACGATTAAAACAATTTATCAGAATTTGTTTTGGGCGTTTATTTATAACTTGATTGGTATTCCCATTGCGGCAGGTATATTTTATTCAGTAAACGGATTCCTTTTAAATCCGATGTGGGCAAGTGCGGCTATGGCATTCAGTTCTGTATCTGTGGTGTTAAACAGCTTGCGTTTAAAAAGGAAAAGAATAACTTAATAATCAATTAAAATGGAAACAATGACTTTTAAAACAAATGCCAAATGTATGGGCTGTCTTGCTAAAATAGAAGAAATACTGCAAGGTAAAATGAACAGAGAAGAGTGGAATTTGGATTTGTCCGATTCCAATCGTCCCCAGACTGTAACGTCCGATAAGTTGGCAGCAGGTGAAATAGTAGAACTGATTAGCAAAGCTGGTTTCAAAATAGAACAAATGAAATGAGAGTAATAGCATTGGTTGAAAACACAAGCATATCCAAAGACTATAAAAGTAAACACGGACTATGCTTGTATATTGAAACAAAAAAGCATAAACTGCTATTTGATTTAGGTTCAAATAGTTTGTTTTTAGGAAATGCAGTCAAATTAGATGTGGATATTTCGGACATTGATTCTGTGATTATTTCTCACGGGCACAATGACCACGGGGGAGCTTTGAAGTATTTTTTAGAAAATAATGCCAAAGCGAACATTTACATTAGTCGATACGCTTTTGAGGAGTATTATGCTAATTTCTTAGGTATGAAGTGGAATGTTGGTCTCGATAGAAAATTAAAAGACCATCCAAGAATTATTCTTATCGAGGATGAGTATGTAATAGATGAAGAATTGCAAATATTTTCCAATATAGAGGAACATCGTTATTTACCTACAGCAAACAATAGTCTATTCGTCAAACAAAATGGGACGTATGAGCATGATACATTTAAGCATGAACAATATTTGATTATAAGCGAGAGCAATTATAAAACTTTATTCAGCGGTTGCGCTCACAATGGAATAGTCAATATTCTAAATAGAGCCGGAGACATTGCAAAACAGGAAATGAAATATTGCATATCAGGTTTTCATCTTTATGACCCATTAAAGAAAAGAACCGAAAAACATAAACCTAATTAAAGATATTGCAAATACGTTTTTATGCCGAAATACAACATTTTATACTTGCCATTGTACTGGTGAAGAAGCCTATGGAATATTGAAAGGTATTGCTGACGAAAAAATAAATTATATCAGTACAGGACAAATAATACAGTTATAAGACATAGCGATTTATTTTTTAACTCAATTAATATTATACATCATGGATTTTTTAGAATTAACAAAAAAGCGTTATTCCGTAAGAAGCTATACTTCCCAAGAAGTAGAGAAAGAAAAAGTTGGATTATATTCTTGAATGCGCCTCGGTATGCACCGTCTGCTGTTAATAAACAGCCGTGGCAATTTATAGTGATACAACAGTGAATTGCAGAAAAAAAAGCTGCAAAAGGTTTACTCTGCCAAATGGTTTGCGGAAGCCCCCTTATATATCATTGTATGTGCTAATGATTCGAGTTGCATGGACACGTCAGTATGATAATAAAAATCATGCAGATATTGATGCTGCTATCACTACGGAACATATCTGTTTGGCAGCAGCGGAACAAGGGTTAGGAACTTGTTGGGTTTGCAATTTCGATATAGATGAATGCAAACATAGCTTGGGATTATCTGCTAATATTCACCCGGTTGCAATAATTCCTATAGGTTATCCAGCGGATTCCAAGCACAATCCAACAGCCCGCAAAAGCATTGATGAGATAGTAACTATATTATAACGTCATCATGCCATAGAAAGAGAGAAACAGGGCAATTACCCCGTTTCTCTCTGCTTTTATAATGACCTTATACCGTTTCTATACTGCTTTAATTCTATTTCAGTACTTTGACGGATTGTAGCATCCAGTTCATTCAATATTCGGACTTTATCAGCGGGAACCATACCCACAAAAGGTATTGTATTTGAAACTGTATTTCCCAATAAAGTTGTCTTTACGCTAAGGGCAGAAATAAAGGTTCTCAACTCCAACAGACGTTCCCGCTCCGATGCCTCAATAAATTTACCCTCTTGTATTTCCTGAAAAAGTTCCGATTCAGGAAATACAGTCAAAGAAACAAAGTTTATAGTAAAAGGATGTAGCTGATTAAATATTTCAGCCGTATGGATTGCATTCTGCTGTCCTTTCCCCTTTCCCGCAAGCCCTGTCAGATAAACCAAATTATAACGAATATTGGCTTCTTCCAGCTTTCTGCACTGCTCCAATATATCTGCTGCCGTATTACCCTTATTCATTCTTGACAAGGTTTCATCATCTCCCGATTCCGTGCCAATACTAATACTGTCAAACTTTAAATGACGCAAGTTCTTCAGTTCTTCTACACTCTTGGATTTAATGTCTGCTATGCGGGAAAATGTTCCTATTGTTTCGCAATAAGGGAGATACTTCCGAATCAATAATCCTAAATCCAACAATCTGTTATAGCTCAAAGCAAAAGGATTGGCACCAGTCAGAAAGACTCGCCTTGCCTTAGGCTGGTATTCTTGAATTATTTTCAAGTCTGATTCAACTTCTGAAACAGGGGATAATCTAAACTTAGTTCCATGATATAGGCTACAAAATTTGCATTTATGATATGTAC
>VOFE01000733.1_pt1 | contig 18839 bp, 34 predicted proteins | sample 5384071 | NCBI WGS metagenome assembly VOFE01 (sample SAMN12384724, study PRJNA508395) | human gut metagenome | isolation source: healthy gut D | host: Homo sapiens
TACAGGCTCTGCCGTGCACCCGCAGCAAGGCTTTCGTCAGCCTGAGCTTCACGCTCTATCCCGAAGAGGACGACTAAAAAATAATAAAGGCGCGTCCGGACGGCATTCTCATCCCATGACCGATTCATCCGGACGCGCTTTTGCACGCAATAACAGGCGTTCTCAAGACGTTACAATTTTCCGTCCGACAGGCAAGTTGAAGGACGCTGCTACATATATTCAAAATCAGAAAGCGCACCTCTGCGCGTTTCTTGAGCATGGTGAAATTGAAATCAGCAACAACCAGGTTGAAAACGCCATCCGTCCTTTTTGTCGTTGGCCGGAAGGGATGGCTCTTTGCCGATACGCCCCAGGGGCGGAGGCGAGTGCAATCATCTATTCGCTGATGGAAACGGCAAAAGCCAACAGCCTGCGGCTGGATGACGATCTGCTTCATCTGCTCAGCATATTGCCTGAGCGTGCGGAGCGGAACAAGGACTTTGAGGTTGATGATCTGCTCCCCTGGTCAGAAGAATTGAAGTCGTGGTTCTCGGCAGTGTGAGTGCTGGGAACCACGACTTTTCTGTATCGGGGGATTATTGAGCGGTTGCGATGCTTGTATTCATCAACAATCATCCCAAAGAACCTCAGTGCTTCTTCAATGGCCTTTTCCTTATCCGGCGGACAGATCAGCATCTTTGCGCTCTCGGACTTTGCTTTGTTGTAGCACTCGCGCTCAATGATTCCGTGCTTACGTTTTACCTGCGCGATGTACAGCGGCGTGACGTTCAGGCCGGTCTGTTCCTTGACGCGCGTCTGAATCTCGCCGTAGGTCGCCTTGCCTTCGGCTTTGGTGATGGACAGCTCGTCCGCGTCGATGCCGACCTTGACGATATCATCCGGCTTTTGTTGGACCAATGACATAACAGTTTCCACCGCGCCCGTCCAGCAGAACATATCGACGCATTGAACCCTTTCGGCGGCGTATCCGCCTTCGGCGAGCAGCTTGGCGTCGCGGGCGAGGGTCGGCGCGCCGCAGGAGACATAGACCACGCGCTTGGGCGCGGCGGCGATGATGGCCTGCAAGACGGCGGGATCGCAGCCCTTGCGCGGGGGATCGAGCACGATCACATACGGGCGGAGGCCGTTGGCTACCAGTTTGGGCAGCAGTTCTTCGAGTTGCGCCGACATGGAATTCGGCGTTGGCAACGCCGTTGCGCGCGGCGTTTTCGTTCGCGTTCTGAATGGCTTCCGGCACGATTTCGATGCCGATGACCTTTTTGGCCTTTTGCGCCAGCAGCAGGGAGATCGTGCCCGCGCCGCAGTACGCATCCACAACGGTTTCGGCGCCGGTCAGGTCGGCGTATTCCAGCGCGAGGCCGTAGAGCCTCTCGGTCTGCTGGGGATTCACTTGGAAGAAGGAGAGCGGCGAAATGGAGAAGCGCAGGCCGCAGAGCGTGTCCTCCATGGCGGCTTTGCCCCAGAGAACGCGGATGTCCGTGCCCAAAATGACGTTGGTGCGGCGGCTGTTGACGCTCAGGCAGACGCTGCACAGGCCGGGGACGGCGGCGCGCAGCAGCTCGATCAGCCGATCGGCCTTCGGGATATCCGCGCGGGTGACGACGACGACGACCATCAGCTCGCCGGAGGTCGTCGAGCGGGTCATGATATGGCGGACGAGGCCGCGTCCGGTCTGCTCATCGTAGGCGGGGACGCTGTTTTGGCGCATCAATTCAGGACGGCCTGCGTGGCCTTGGCGGAATCCTCGCCCTGAATGGCGCATCCGCCTTCGGGCAGGGGATGAGATCGTGGCTGCGCGGCGCGAAGAAGCCGCAGGCGGGCGCGCCGTCCGTCTGCGCGACGGGGTATGCGCCCTTGTTGCGGTAGCCGAAGGGATGCGCCATGCCCCAAACGGGCGGCACCTCGATGGAAAGCCCACCGACGCGCTGGAGGAGATCCTGCACCTGCTGGCGCTTGAAGGCAAGGGAGGCCTCGTAGGTCATGTGCTGGCAGACGCAGCCGCCGCAGCGCTTGTAGATGGGGCAGAACGGCTCGGCGCGGCTGGGGCTCTTTTTTCCAGCAGCTTTCCACGCGGCCAAAGGCATAGCGCTTTTCCGGCTTGACGATGCGCACCAGCGCGCGTTCGCCGGGCAGCAGGCCGGGGGACAAATACGGCCATGCCCTCGTGGCGGCAGACGCCCTGCGCATCCTGACCGAAGGCGTCGCAGGTCATTTCAAAGCATTGGTTTTTGGCGAGCATGGAGGATTCTCCTTTTTCGATAAGAATGGGGCTGTTGCGCATGAACAGCCCCAACGAAATGTTGAAATTACAGAGAGTTAATCATGTTGTACAGCGCGAGAGGTTGAACTCGCGCTTCTGCTTGAGCGCCTCGACGATCGGCAGGTAGTACACGCGGCCGTCCTTGATGCCGATGACCTGATTGCCGATGCCGTTGCGCACGGCGAGGTTGCCGGCCTCGAAGGCGAACCAGCTGTCGTAGGCGGACGGCGTGCGGCCGCGCTGGGTGTAGCCGAGCACGGTCGGGGCGCGCCTCGCACTTGCACTTGTATTTGAGCAGCAGGGCGAGCTTTTCGGTGCTGATCGGGTCGTCCTCGTGGATGCCCTTCGCGCCGTTCTCGATGAGGTAGCGGCGCCAGTCGGAGGGCTGCATGGCGTCCCACGCGCCTTCGGCGACGACGACGGTTGCGCGCGGGGTTGCCCATGTCAATCAGGCGGGACAGGCGGTCGGCGGCCTCTGAATTGACCACGGCACCTCCGGCACAAAGGCAGATTTCCGCGCCGGAACCGGCGGCGGCTTCAGGGCGATATCGCCGCAGTGGCGGCCCATGACCTCCACCACGCCCGGACGGTCGGGAACGGCTGGTCGCGCGGATGGCGCGGATATCGTCGATGCAGGAGTTGACGGCGGTGTGTCATAGCCCAGCGTCATCTCGGTATAGGCGAGGTCGTTGTCAATCGTGCCGGGGATCCACGCAGGATGCTCCAGCTCTGCACAGCCCCATCGCGCCGTGATAGGAACCGTCGCCGCCGATGACGACGACGCCCCTCGATGCCCATCTCGCGGATGTTGTTGGCCGCGTGCACGCGCATTTCCGGACGTATGAAATCAAGGCGCGCGGTGCGCAGATAGGTGCCCGGCTGATCGGCGATATCCAGAATGGTATCCAGATCCAGCTCGACCATGTCATCCTCAATATGGTGGCTTCGGCAAAGCGTGCCGTTATAGCCGCGCTTGATGCCGATGGGGACATGCCGTAATAGCGCGCGGATTTGGCGACCGCCATGACGGCGGCGTTCATGCCCGGGGAGTCTCCGCCGGAAGTCAAACACCGATACGACGCATAAAGAATATGCCTCCTTCATAAATTGGATGAAAAACGCGCGGATGCGCGGAAATCAGCGAGAGATCGCAGGCCGGAACGCCTGCGGTAAAACCCCAATTTGACTTTATTATACGCTGATGGGCGGGGAAAGTCAAGTGCGGCGGAAAAAGCGTGATATTTTGCTGACAAACGGTTTGTTCCGGCGGAAATGAATCGACTTTGACGCTTTTTTGTTTTATCCGCTTTTTACAGAAATTCTTCTTGACTTCACGCGGCCGGTGGTATACTATAATCGCTTTCGCATGGAACAACGTGCCGCCTGCCGCGGCGCGATTCTACATTTGTTCAAATTCACCTGATGATAGGTGTGTAACAATGGCATCGTCTGTCGAACTTATCAGCCCAAGAAGCGCCAGCGCGCGAAGGCATGGCTTCCGTTCCGTATGTCCACCAAGAACGGCCTCAAAGGTTCTTGCCCGCCGCCGCGCCCGCGGCCGCCGAAGCGACCGTTTCAATCCCGTCTGATTGATTTGACAATCAGCGCCCGCCAATCGGCGGCACCGTTCGAGGCTGCTCGGGGCGTTCGGTCCGGCCCGGCAAAGACCGGGAGCGGGCCTTTTCTTTCATTGCCGTTTTGGCGTCAACCGAGGAGAGCGTTGTTAATTTGCAAAGAACACAGCCTGAAAAAGAACGCGCAGTTCAAATATGTGTATCGCCGGGGGCGTCCGCCGGGCGCGGGAGATGGTGATGCTCTATGTGCGCGGCCCGGTGCTCAAGGTCGGCTTTTCGGTGGGCAAAAAAGCTCGGCTGCGCGGTGCAGCGCAACCGCATCAAGCGCCGCCTGCGCGCCGCCTGTGTGCCGCTGCTCCCCAGATGAAGCCGGGGCTGTATGTGTTCATCGCCCGCCAGCCCGCCGCGCGGCGCGTTTTGACAAAAGCTCCAGCCGTTCCATGCAGTACCTGCTGCGCAAGCAGAACCTGCTCCTCCCCGACGCACAGAAGAAGCCGAGACCCGCTGAAAAGGCGGCGGATCGCCCGTGATGAAGCGATTGCTGCTGCTGCTGATCCGCTTTTACCGGCGGTTTATCAGCCCGATGCACGCGCCCTGCTGCCCGTTTACGCCGACCTGCTCGACCTACGCGATGCAGGCCGTCGAGCGGCACGGCGCGCTCTACGGCGGCTATCTGGCCATCCGGCGGCTGCTGCGCTGCCAGCCCTTTATAAGGGAAGCTTTACGACCCCGTGCCCCCGAAACGAAGCCGAAAATCGAAAAAACTGACAAAAAGTCGTTTATCCCCCGGGGAAGGCCGTTCGCCCAAGCGGACAGGCTGAGGACAATTCTTGACGCAAGGAGGACGTTCCGTCCATGAATTTTCTCAATTCGCTGCTGCTCACGCTCATCAAAGCGCTGCACACGTTCATCAACAACTACGCGCTGACGATCATCGTCTTCACCATCTTGATCAAGCTGGTGGTCATGCCGCTCAACCTCAAGAGCCGCCGCTCCCACCATGCGCATGTCGACCATCCAGCCCAAGGCGGCCGCCCTTCAGGCCAAATACAAGGATGATCAGGAGAAGCTCAACCAGAAGCTCCAGGAGCTGTATCGCAAAGAAGGCGTCAACCCGATGGGCTCCTGCCTGCCGATGCTCATTTCGATGGTCATCCTCTTCGCGATGTTCTACGCGCTGCGCACGTTCGCGAACGAGCGGCTGGTGTCCCAGTTCTCACCTTCTACCACAATCGGAGATCGATCCGCACACGCTGGTCGAGCCGTTCCCGTGGATCAAGAACCTCTGGATGCCCGACAGCCCGTTTGCGACCTACATGCCGGATGTGCAGTCCCTCCGTCTGGTGGATTACAAGGTCTGGAACGACGTGAGCGCCAGGCTCGTCGCCGACGGCGTGATCCCGCAGGCGCTCAGCTTTGCCGGCGCCGCCGATCTGACGACCTACATCAACGACGTCGTCACCCGTTCATCAGCTCCGCGGCCTATGCGCCGTATATCGCGCCGGTGGCGGGTCTGGGCAACCCTGAACATCCTCGGCCTGATCCGCTTCTCCATCTATCAGGAGGGCAACGGCTGGTTCCTGCTGCCGATCCTCTCCGTCGTTTCCCAGATCTTCATGCAGAAGCTGACCATGAAGAACAGCCCGATGGATCCGTCTCAGGCGGGCAGCCAGAAGATGATGATCTATGTGATGACCTTCATGTCCCTCTACTTCTGCGCCAGCTACAACTCCGCGTTCGCCCTGTATTGGGTGGTTTCCAACATCTACGCCATCGTCGAACAGATTTGCTTCAACAAGTACTTTGAGCAGCAGGACCGCAAGGCGGCAAGGCTGAGGAGAGGTCGGCATCTGATGAGAATCAAGGAATTCACCGGCAAAACGACGCAGGAAGCCATCGACAACGGTTTGGCCGAGCTGGGCGTCACCATTGCCGACGTGCACGTGGACGTGCTTCAGGAGGGCGCGAAGGGCTTGTTCGGCCTGTTCGGCAGCAAGCCCGCCTGTGTGCGCCTGACCGTGATGGAGGATGAGCGCGAGGACGATCACGGGCTGAGCGATCTGCTGGGCAGTTTCAGCCTGAACGAGCAGAAAAAGAAGTCCGCACCGAAGCCTGCCGCGCCGAAGGCCGAAGCGCCCAAGCCGGTAGCGAAGCCGGACATGCCCAAGGCCGAGGCAAAGCCGGAGAAGAAGCCGGAAGTGAAGCCGGAGGCCAAGCCCGCCGCGCCGAAGGCCGACGCAAAGCCGGAAGCCAAGCCGGAAGCGCCCAAGGCTGAGGCCAAAGGCGGAAAAGAAGCCGGGAAGCGCCAAGCCGCCGCGCGAGCGAAGCCGCGCCCGGCGCGTCCCGCCCGCGAGGAGCGAGAAGCGCGATTTCGCGCCGATGGTTCCCGCCGAGACGTTCGCGCCGACCGAGCCGCCCGTCGTCCATCCGGAGGATACCCCGGCGGGACGCGCGCAGAAATTCCTGATGGACGTGACCGACCGCATGGGCGTCAAGGTGGACGTCTATGTGGACGACAGCAAGGCGGATAACCTTTCCATCCACATGATCGGCGACACGCTGGGCATCCTCATCGGCCGCCGCGGCGAGACGCTGGACGCGCTCCAGTATCTCACCAGCCTGCAGGTGAACAAGGGGCGCGAGGGCTATATCCGCGTCACGCTGGATACCGAAAATTACCGCGCCAAGCGCGAGGACAGCCTGCGCCGTCTGGCGCAGCGCATGGCCAACCACGCGGTCAAGACCGGCCGCAGGTTGTGCTCGAGCCGATGAATCCCTTACGAGCGCCGCGTGCTGCACACTGCGCTGCAAAATCACCCGGCCGTGACCACCCCATTCGGAGGGTGAAGAGCCGAACCGCCGCGTGGTCATCATGCTCAAAAATCCAGCCGGAGCGCCCCGAAAAAAGAGCGCCGATAAGCCGCAGGGCGAAAAGCCGAGCCGCAGCCGCCGCAGCCGCCGCCGCGGCCCGCGCAAGCCGGTGAACCCGGCGGAAAATCAGACTGCGAACGAACCGCAGGAAACCGTTGCCGCGCCGGAAAGCCCGGCTGCCGTCGATGTGCTGGGCGTGGAGGAGTAATCCCCCCGCCTTTTTCAAATTAAAAGGATGAGGAAAGTTTATGTCTGAACAGAAACGGAAAACGGGCTGCTCGCGCGCGGTCAGAGCCTGATTCGGGATATCATGCTGGCGGTATTCGGCAACGAGGCGCTGTTCCTGATCGTGACGTTTTTTATACGCGACGCTCGCGGATAACGCCATTGCGGCGTGGTATCGCGAGCCGGTGAACCTGCTGTACGGCTATATCGTCATTCCGTGGGGTGCGGCGCTGTGCCTGCTGCGTTTGCAGCGGCGCGCATCCTCGCTCGAACCGGCGAGGGCGGACGTGGTGACGCTCTTTGTGCTGTACCTCTGGATTTTGGTGCCGTTTGCGATTCGCTTCGGCTTTACGGGCAAGAACGCGACCGCGTGGCATGGCTACGCGGTGATGTTCTTTGGCATTTATGCGTCGATTTCCGAGAGAAAGCAGCGCGAGCGTGAAATGCTGATGGCGACGATGAGCGTATTGAGCGCGGTTTTCGCCTATGTTCTGGGGCGCTTCTGTTCTGCGCGTGGAGCGGCACGGTTTACGCCGCCGGGCTGGGGACGTTCGGCTTCGGCGTGGTCAACGGATGGCTGTGCTCCGGCGTGCATTACAACATCATGGGCATGATCGCCATCAGCCTGTGCATGATGTGCGTGATGGGCGTGGGCTATTACCAAAACATCCTTCTCAAGCTCTTCTGCCTGATTCCGGCCGTGATGTCGATGGCGGTCATCGTGCTGAGCCAGAGCCGCACGTCCCGCTATGCACTGCTGGCCGTGCTGGCCGCCGCCGCGTTTGACGGCGTTCGCCGTGCGCTCTGCCGCCGGAATGCCGCGGCGGGTCTGCTGGCGGCGGTGCTGGCCGGTGTGGTTGTGCTGGGCGGCGGCTATTGGGGCGCGGACAGGATGACTCGCGCGGCGATTGCGCACTACAACCAACTGGCGTATGACGCGGCGCTTCGGGCGGCGCTGGCCGAGCAGGCGGAAACGCAGTGGCAGGCCGAGGCGAGCGCCGAAGAAACGACGGCGGAAGCGCCAGTCGAGGCGAGCACCGGAGAAACGACGGCGGGCGCGCCGGTTGAGCCAAGCGCAGAAGAAGCTCCGACGGAGGAGGCGGTTGCCGAACCCGCAGTGCCGGACATTCAGGTCAGCCAGGTGTGGGCACGCGCGCTGACAACGCGGACGGCTCGTTCAGCAATCGAACCGACATTTGGCGCGCCGTCTTCATGTTCTGGCGCGACAACCCGAAGATGATGATGATCGGCAACGGCGTCAACCAGACGGGGCACAAGATCGGTCAGTATATTTCCTGGACGGACGGCGTGGCCGTTCACAACGCCTATTTGCAGTGGGCGGCGGATTTCGGCCTGATCGGTCTGGCATCGCAGATCGTCTTTCTGGCGATTGCGGTCTGGCAGACGATTCGCGTCTTCTTTGCGCCAAGCGGCCGCGCGGCGCGCTGGGGCTTTGCATGATGGCGTTCGCCGGTCTGCTCGTCGGCATGATGGAGAGCGCGACGCTCAACGCGATGCTGCCCATCAACCTGATGTTCATGTTTGCGCTCGCGCAGCTTTCGGCCATGAGCCGCGACATTGCGAAGAAATAAGAAAACAACCGCCGACACCCAAAGGGGCTTTCTCGATGAAACGACAGGCTTGTACGCTGCTGTGCGCCGGACTGCTTGCGCTGGGCGCGGGCGCGCTCGCGCAGACGGCGACGTATGTTTTTCCCTACGAAGGATTCCGCTACACGCAGCGGGAGGATGAAACCGTGCTCACGCAGACGAATCTGGGCGAGCACGAGGCGCTGCTCAAGTCGCTGGGCACGAGCAGCGAGGCCGTGCTGGCCAGCTATGTGGCCTCGGGCATTGTGATGGAGGTCATCCCGGACGACGGCGGGCAGATTGCCGTCAGCGTGACGGACGCGGGAAAATTTGCCGATGTGCAGGATATGGACAAGATGACGCAGGAGCAGCGGCTCGCGTTTCTGGCGCAGTTTGAAATGAGCGGCCTGTATGAAACCTGCGCCTATGTCGATACCGCGCCCGCCTGCGTGCGCCTGACCAGCTCGGCCATGTACGCGTCCATGCCGGTGTACAGCCTGCGTTACGCGACGCTGCATCTGGGCAAACTGTATGATCGAGCAGACCATCGTGGGCCGCGAACCGGACGAAGCGGACGACGCGCGCATGGAGCAGCTCCTTTCGGGCATGAAGCTGCTTTCCTCGCTCAGTCAGGCGACGCCCACGCCGCAGGCCACGGCCACGATGCAGCCGACCGCCACGCCCGAACCCATTTTGGGCAGCGCGGCGGTGGAGACCACCGGCAGCCTGACACTGGACGAAATTCCGGCGTATACGACATCGGCGAAGCTCACGCTGTCCGGCCATGCCGCGGCGTCTGCGGAGATCCGGGTGGAGGAGGGCGAAAGCAGCTCGCCAAGACCGGCGCGAAGAAGGACGGCAGCTTCTCCCTGAAGGTCAGGCTGGCGGACGAAGGCGACCATGAGCTGATGGTGACGGCGGGGGAAGATACCGCGACGTTCACGGTCCGCTACGAAAAGCCGGACGCGCGGCTGGAGATCACCGAGCCGGAGAGCGCGACGTTCACCGGCGGCAGCGTGACCGTGCGCGGCGTGACCGAGCCGAACGCGACGGTGTATATCGAGGGCAAGGGCATGAACACCAACGTCAAGGCGGGGAAGAACGGCGGGTTCTCTATCCGCGTGTTCATGAACGAGGCGGGCACGGAAACCTTTACCCTCCGCGCGAAGGCGGACGGCTTTGCCCAGACCACCCGGAGCATCACCCTCATGCGGGGAATGGACGCAGCGCGAGCTGATCGCTCAGTTCCGGCAGAAGATGATCGCGCTTGACTACGACGAGCTGGCGAAAAAGCCCGACCAGTATGCCCAGAAACGCTTCATTCTGCGCGGCAAGGTGATGGAATTTACGGATTATGACGGTCAGCCGTGCGCTGGTCTGCGTCAGCAATCCCTCCACCGGCGTGTGGGGAAGATGCGCTGTACGTCGTGCTGTCCACGGCGGACGAGGTGGAGCAGGGCGGCATTTACACGTTCTACCTGATCGGCGAGGCCAACACCCTCCCGGCGGACGCGCGTATACCCGTTCCGGCACGGAACAGGAAGTGCCCGTCGCGACGGCGGTGTATGTGACGAAAAAACAAATGAGCGCTGAAAATCGGAAATGTGCTGCGCGCCGGGCTGATGGCGTGGGCGATGTTTATGGATTTGAACCTGCGCAGCGGCGACAATACGTCAATGTCAGCCAGTCGCTCGTGGGGACGAGCGGCGCGCTGGCGCTGGCGGCGCTGGCGTGTCTTCTGGCGCTGAGCTGGGCGGACGAGCGCCTGCCCAAAGCAGGGGGTTCCGGGTCAGGCTGGCGGCGCTGTTTCTCGGCGTCTGGCAGGTGATCGCGGTCAGCGTGGCCAACACGAACGACCTGAATCAGCCCTTCCTTTCCAGCAGCCAAGCTCAAGGCGGCGGTGCTGGCGCTGGGCATGGCGAGCCTGTTCGAGCTGCTTTTCCGCCTGCTGGAGGCCGGGCTGGACGGGAGTCTGGATTTGCGGATGCAAAGAGACGGCGCGCTGCGCAGGGCGTATCGGGCGCATACCCTGCCGTTCTGCATGGCCGCCGTGCTGCTCTGCTGGCTGCCGCATTTGGCGGTCAGCTATCCGGCTTCCATGAATTCGGACACGCAATCTCAGTTTGACCAGATTTTGGGGCTTTTGCCGTGGAGCAAAGCATCACCCGACGCTTCTGGCGTTCTTCCTGTTGGGGACGACCCGGCTGGGGCATGCGCTGGGCAGCGGAAATGCGGGCTTGTTTGCCTATGTGCTGGTGCAGGCGGTCTTTGCGGCGGCGGTGATCGGGTACAGCCAGTGGATCATGCGCAGGCTTTGCGCGCCGACTTGGCTGCGGGCGCTTTCGCTTGCGCTGTGCGCTTTTGCGCCGGTGTACTGCGACAACATCACGGTGATCCTCAAGGATGTTCCCTACAGCTACGCGATGCTGCTGATGCTCTGCGAGATGGTTCGACAGCGCTTTCTGGAAAAGGAAGGCGACGGGTTCAGCGCGGGGTTTGTGCTCCGCATGACCCTGTCCGCGTTTTTGATGCTTCGGATGCCCGAACGGCGCGATGGTCTGATTCCGATTTGCGCGGCGCTGTTTTGGGAATGCGCGGCAGAAAACGACGGGCGGCGATTGCCGCGGGTTGCGGCGCTTCCACTTTTCTCGGCGCAGGGTTTGACGCGGCGTTTGACGCGCGCTTTCATCCGCAGGCGGCGAGCTTGGGCGAGGCGCTGTCCCTGCCATTTCAGCAGACGGCGCGGTTTGTTTCGGAATACGCCTCGGAAGTCACCGACGAGGAGCGCGCGGCGATCGACGGGTGCTGGTTTACGACGAGCTGGCAAAACACTATCAGCCGGCGCTTTCCGACCCGGTGAAGCGGCGATGTATCGGAAGACGGCGACGCCGCGCGACTGGCTGGCGTATGGACAGGCGTGGGCGAGCCAGATGATTCGGCACCCCGGCTGCTATCTGTCTGCGACGATCATCCAAAAACGCTGCTGTTCGCGTGAGTACCTAATACTAATTCTTGTTAAAATGGCTTAATCCGCGCACCATCTTTTTCGCTCTGACTTTGCCTCGTTCCGTTCAACGTACATCAGTACGCCTCACTTCACTTGGCTTCGTCAGAACAAAAAATCTGATGCGCTCTGTTAAGCATTTTAACTGCGAATTAGTATAAAAAGACGCTGTCGCCAATGAAAATTATTTGCGGCAGCGTCTTTTATCGTATCCATCATATCAAGTGGAACGGGCGGCAAATTGGAAGGACGGCGGCAGGCGCATATCCTCCGTTTTGACGTTCTTCCAGTCAAACGCGCCGATCAGCGCGTCCATGGTCGCGGGGCGGTTTTCGGGCAGAATCCCCGCGCTGTAGGCCAGCATGCCGAGGATGTCCTCGCGGGTGAAGCGCTTGGAGAGCGCGGACAGGTCGGCGTCGCCGTCGCGCTTGGCGAGACGGCGGCCCTGCGCGTCCTCAAGCAGCGGAATGTGCGCGTAGGCGGGCGTTTCAATAGCCCAAAAGGCGCTGGAGATAGCGCTGCCTCGGCGTGGAGGACAGGATGTCGTGCCCGCGCACGATTTCGTTTACGCCGCTGAGCGCGTCGTCCACGACGACGGCGAGCTGATAGCCGAAAAGCCCGTCGGAGCGGCGCAGAATGAAATCGCCGCAGTCGCGCGCGAGATTCTCCCGATACAGCCCGTAGTGACGGTCGCAAACGGCAATCGTTTCATCCGGCACGCGCAGACGGTACGCGGGGCGGCGGGTTTTCAGCTTCTCCGCGACGGCCTCCGGGGAGAGACGGGCGCATGTGCCGGCGTAAACGGGTATGTCGTCGCCGCGGTTGGGCGCATCGGCGGCGTGGAGCTGCGCGCGGGTGCAAAAGCAGGGATAGAGCAGCCCTTTTTCATCGAGCGCGTCAAAATAGCGCCGATAGACGTCGGTGCGCTCGCTCTGCACGAGCGGCGGTTCATCCCAGACGACGCCCAGCCACGCCAGATCATTGGCGGCGGCGTCGCACAGGCGCTTCGGGCAGCGCGGCGTATCCAGATCCTCGATGCGCAGCAGAAAGCGCCCCGCCCTGACTGCGGGCGGAGATACGCGATCAGCGCGCAGAGCAAGTTGCCCAAATGCAGCCGCCCGCTCGGCGTGGGCGCGAAACGGCCGACGACCGGCGCGCTCAAGCGTCCATCAGCGGGGTGCGCGGGCCGCTGTGCTTCTTTTCGCCGTCCGGGGTGAGCAGCTCGACTTCGAGCTTGTCAAAGTCGATGGGCTCGGTGAAATGCTCCCTTCGTGTAAAACGTGCGGCCGAACTTCTCCCATTCGCGGTTGTAGCTTGGGCAGTTGCAGCGGGCGCTGCACGTCGAAGCGGCGGCAAAGCTCCAGAAAGGCGGATTCGATATCCCCGTCGTGAATCTCGACGGTTTCGTTTTTTTACAATGCGGTGGCGGCTGATGACGCGCCCCCACAGGCGATAATGCTCCATCGTGCTTCTTCTCCTTTACGCGGCGCCGGAGTTGCGCTATAATACATCTATGGATTGTAACGGATAGAGAGGAATTTGTAAAGTCATGCAGCTCAACCTTTGCCCGCTGTTTTCCGGCTCGTCGGGAAACAGCGTTTATATGGCCTGCGGCGGTGTGAAGCTCCTGGTGGACGCCGGGATGAGCGCTGCGCGCGTGGAGGCCAATCTGCGCGAAATCGGCGTGGATATTCGGAACATCGACGCGATTCTGGTCACGCACGAGCATATCGACCATGTTCGCGGGCTCGGCGTGCTCTGCCGCCGGTACGGAATGCCCGTCTATGCCAACGAGGGCACGTGGCAGGGCATTTTGCAGAAAGAGACCGGGATTCCCGCAAAAAAGTGCATGCGCACGTTTTTACACCGGGGAGGATTTTTATATCGGCGCGCTCAACGTCCATCCGTTCCCCGATTCCGCACGACGCGGCCGATCCCGTCGGGTTCGCCTTTGACTGTCAGGGGCTGCGCTGCGGCGTGGCGACGGACATCGGGCACATCAGCGAGACGTGGATGCGCGCGGTTTCCGGCTGTCAGGCGCTGGTGCTGGAGGCCAATCACGATGTGGACATGGTTCGCCGCGGGCCGTATCCCCAGCGGCTCAAGCAGCGGATTCTCGGCCAGAGGGGCACCTCAACAACGAGGACTGCGCCCGTGCGCTGTGCGAGCTGGCGGAAAGCGGAACGCGCCGTCTTTCTTTCTCACCTTTCTACTGACAATAATTTACCTGAACTGGCATATAATACGGTATGCGGCGCGCTTTCGGCGGCGGGCTTCGACGTGGAAAACGATATCCCGCGTCTGCGTTTCCAGGCGGGACAGGGTTTCCGACCTGCTGACGCTGCAAACCGACGAGGCCGACGCGATGTGACACAGAACGCGGTTTCTGCGAATTTTTGCAGGAGGGCTGGTGCATGCGCCCCAAAGTTACGATGGAAATGGAGCAGGCCACCTATGACGAACTGCTGACGCTGTCTGAAACCATCGGCTATCCGCCGGAGGCGGCGCTCAGCTATGCCGTTCGGCTGGTGAACGCCTGTATTCGGGAGGACTGCTGACCGATGTGCCCGCCCGCGCGTGGCCGGAGGCGCGGATGGAGCGGGGCAAGGTGATCGAGTTCCCCGGCGCGAAAAAACCGAATAAAACGCGCCCTTTCCGCGCAGACTGCATGGCGGAAAGGAGTGGATGCAATGGATCGTTTTCTCTGCTGCTGGTGATCGTCGGCGCGATCAACTGGGGGCTTGTCGGCCTGTTTCAGTTTGATCTGATTGCCTTCCTGTTCGGCGGGCAGGCGGCGATGATCTCCCGCGTGCTGTATACCATCGTCGGCGCGGCGGGGCTTTGGAGCATCTCCATGCTCTTCACCCCGCGGGAAGCCGCGCACACGGCGGGCGCGCACGCGGACGGCGCGGGCGCCTGAGCGCGGATCAAATGAAAACACAGTTCTCCCTCCCGCTCAGAGGAGAATCTTTTTTAACGCCTGATTCCTTCGGTCAGCTTCCCTCGTAAGGAAGCCCGTATTCCCGCCATTCAAAGGGATTGCTCCTATGCCTCCTCTCAGAGGAGGTGGATGCCAGGCAGACGGAAGGAGTCGTTGCGCCTTGGGCGGCTGCCGGAGGCAGACGGAAAGGCGTTGTTCACAAACCGCCACAAAATTTTACAAAAATAACAAACGATAGCCCCTGTCCGAAAAGAATGGCGATGGTGTATAATAGAAACACATGCCGTTATAGATGGGAGGAAGTGCCTTGAACGCGATTGGGGAGCAGATATCCGCAATCCTGTGGAACGTATTCAACAGGCCGCGTCTGATCGACCTGATCGATATCCTGCTGCTGACCATCATCATTTATGAGCTGCTTGTGCACGTCAGGCAGACGCGCGTGTCGCAGACGATCAAGGGGATCATCATTTTGCTGATCGCGACATGGCTCAGCGACGTGCTCGGCATGCGCACCATCCACGCGCTGCTGGCGTGGATGATTAACGCCGGGCCGGTGCTGCTGATCGTGCTGTTTCAATCCGAAATCCGGCGCATTCTGGAAGAGCTGGGCAACAACAGCGTGTTTGACAGCTCGACCGCGCTCGTGCAGGCGGGCAACGCCGAATTGATTATCGATGAAATGATCCTCGCGCTGGAGCATATGGCGCGGCGCAAGGTCGGCGCGCTGATCGTCATTGAAAACAAGATCCGGCTGAACGACGTGATCGCTACCGGCACCCGCGTGGACGGCGTCATCTCCCAGCCGTTGATCGAAAACATCTTCGAGCCGAACACCCCGCTGCACGACGGCGCGGTGGTGGTTCGCGGCGACCGCGTGATTGCGGCGGCCTGTTTGCTGCGCCTGTCGGATACCACGGGCGTGGGGCGCGATTTGGGCACGCGCCACCGCGCGGGTCTGGGCGTGAGCGAAATTTCGGATGCGAAGGTGTTCATCGTCTCCGAGGAGACGGGCATCATCTCCATGGCCGAGGGCGGCAGGCTCGTCCGCCATCTGGACGAGGCATCCTGCGGCAGATTCTCCATGGCATTTACGACGCACAGGACAAGGACGCCCGTGTGCCGCTGCTGCATTTCAAGCAAAGGAGGAAGGGCGCCCATGATGAACAGCAGGCCGACAAAAGCCTGAGGGACGCGGCCCGTTCCGCAAGCTGCGGCGGATCATTGCCAGGGTGGTGGCCGGTAAGCCGTTTCTGATCACCGTTTCCGCGCTTGCGGCGGTGGTCTGCTGGAGCGCGCTGGTCGCCTCCGACGGCACGCTGACGCGGCAGAAGACGTTCGCCAACGTCGCCGTCACGGTGACGGGCGAGGCGGCGCTCAAAGAGCCGCGGATACATCGTGATGGACGACATCCGAAAAGGTGCCCGCCGTCAAGATGACCGTCGAGGTGACGCAGGCCAACTACAACCGCGTCAGCGGCACGGCCTATAACCCGCATTTTGATTTGAGCCAGATCACCGGCGAGGGGGCGAGAACGAGCTGAGCGTGACATATTATTCCTCTCAGCTTTACGGCCCGGTCGTCTCCTGCGAACCGGCCTCGATCACCGTGAACGTGGAGCGCTACATCACCGCGCCGCGTGCCCGTCGTGCTGGAAATGACCGGGACGATCCCGGAAGGCCTGTATCTGGACAGCTATAAGACCGATCCCCACGACGCTGTCTGTCTCCGGCCCGCAGTCGCTGGTGGCCAGCGTGGCGCGCGTCGTGGCGCGGCTGGATCAATCCGCGCTGAGCGAACGCCGGATGACGGATCGCTCCGCGCTGAACATCGAATTGCAGGATTCGCAGGGGAACGCCGTCGTTTCCGACAAGCTGGAAATCACCACCAATCCGTCATCACCAATTCCGTCGTGGTGGAAACCGAGCTGGTGCCGATGAAGAACGTGCCGCTGGAGGCGCAGAGCTTCGTGACGGCGAACCGGCGGAGGGTATGAGCTGACGGCCATCGAGCTGGCGGAGGGACCGTGCCCGTCGCCGCGCGGCAGGAGCTGCTGGACGCGATCGACGCGCTGACGACGGATTCGCCGCTGAACATCAGGGGGCGCGACGGAGACGTGACGGGCTATGTGCGCCTGAAAAAGCTGACGGGCGTTGAAAACACGCTGCCGACTGAGATCGGCGTGACCGCCCGCATCAGGAAAAGCAGACCGAATGCACGCTGCGCCGCCTGCCAATTCAGGCGGATGGGCTGGCGGATCACCTGACCGCCTCGCTCAGCGCGGCGAGCGCCACCGCCGCAGCTCACCGGCGGCTATACCTTCATCAACGCGCTGGACGCATCGAGCGTACACCTGTTTGTGGATGTTTCCGGGCTGGAGGAGGGCGTATACACCTGCCGGTGCAGATTCATATCGACAACGCGCCGGAGTTCACCTGTGCGCTTAGCTCGCCGGAAGTCACCGTCACGCTGCAGGCGAAGCCATAAAACGGAGGAAACATGGGAACACTTGCAGACTCGCTGTTTAACCTGCTGATGGGCTGGGTGCGCGCGCTGGTCAACGCGATCTGGGCGCTGTTTACCACTGACCACACGACCCCTGCTGGAATTTCTCGGCAAAAAACTGGGTCTTGATTGTCGTCGTGATTCTGGCGGCGGGGCTGGCGATCGATTGGCTGGTTTCGGCTGATCCGCTGGCAGCCGTATCACCTCTGGGCGAGGCGAGCGCGCCGTTTTTCTGCGCATGCCGAGCCGGAGCAGGATGAAAGGCGCAAAAAGCGCGCGCGCCGGGCGGCGACGAGACGCAGAAAATGCCCGCCGCCTACGCGCGGGAGGATTCAGGCGCGCCGGAAGAGGAAGAAGAGGAGGAGCGGTGGCTGCCGCTCCAGCAGCCGCAGATGGACGAGCGGCAGGCGCAGGAGGTCATGCAGCGCGCGCAGAGCGTGCCGGACGAGGAGCTGGGCGCATACCCCGGCATGAGATACGGCGCGAAGGCCGCCGAGGCATGGCCGAAACCAGCGCTATTCCGCCGTGCGCGCGGAAGGGCCGGGCGCGGCCGAGGTGGAGCGCCGCCGCGCGGAGATCGACGCATGGCAGCAGCAGATGCAGGAAGAGGCGCGGCAGAAGGCCGAAGCCGAGCAGCAGCGCATCGCCCAGCAAAGGCCTACGAAGCCGAGCAGCAGCGCGTCGCCCAGCAAAAGGCCTACGAAGCCGAGCAGCAGCGCGTCGCGCAGCAAAGGCCTATGAAGCCGAGCAGCAGCGCATCGCGCAGCAAAGCCTATGAAGAAGCGGCAGCGGCAGAAGGCGCAGGCGGAATATCAGCGGCAGTTGGCCGAATATGAACGCCAAAAGGCGCAGTATGAGCAGGATATGGCGCGCTATCGGCAGGAAAAAGCGGCCTATGACGCGGGAAATGGCGCGCCCGCCGCAGAGCGACGAGGCGGCGCAGACCGACGCGCAGACCGCGCCGCGCCGCCGCCGTGCGCCCAGCAGAAGCCGAGAACATGCGATTATGTTTCCGGCGAACGGTGAGCGGCTGCCCGATCCGCCCCAGTGGCAGGTGCAGCAGGCTGCCGAGGCGGCGAAAAAGCCGAAGAAAAGGGGGCTTGTAAGCCGCGTGGCGAAGATGATGGAGGAGGGACGACGGCAATGAAATCGCCGGGATCAACGCCCTCCGCCGCGCGTCAGTTGGGGCCAAAGACGAGGCCTATCACCCGGCGAAGACCCGCAGAAAAACGGAAAGCGCAAGCGCTGAGGTGCTGGAGCATGATGGACGCGCTATCAATCTTTTTACAAACGACAGCCGCCGCAGCGTCCGCAATTTTGATGGGCGTTTGCGGCGTTTGCCTATGCGTTCGACTGACCCGCGTGATGCGGGAGAGGAAAGCGCCTCGGGGCTGGAGAAACGGTTCGGCGCAGCCGGACGGACGGGCCATGGCGCTGGCCGCGGCGGCGGCGGTGGCGAGCCGCCTGATGCTCTACGCGCTGGCGTATGCCTTTACAGAAGGGGCGGCGGGGCGATTCGTTCGGGATTCCTTTGCGGCGCTGTGGGACGCACTGGGATGTGCGGCATTATCTGGGCATTGCGCGGGACGGCTATACGAACGTCGGCGACGCGCGGCTTCGGCTGGTGTTCTTCCGCTGTACCCGCGGTGACGCGCGTGTTTTTCGGCCTTCACGGCGGAAACCTGCTCGCGGCGGGGGACGCTGGGTTTTCGCTGCTCTGCTCGGGGGCTGGCATGCGCCGCGCTGCTCTACGATCTGGCGGCGATGCATCTGGGCGGGCGCGGGCGCGGCTGGCGGTCGCGTATTTCCTGCTCAGCCCGATGAGCGTGTTCCTCGCCTGCGCGTACACGGAAGCGCTGTTTATCAGCCT
>VOFE01002262.1_pt1 | contig 18668 bp, 24 predicted proteins | sample 5384071 | NCBI WGS metagenome assembly VOFE01 (sample SAMN12384724, study PRJNA508395) | human gut metagenome | isolation source: healthy gut D | host: Homo sapiens
TGGATATCGAAGCAATCAACAAGGAACTGCGTCAGTACAATGAAGAGCTGGCAAGCCGGCCGATGGTAATTGCCGCAAATAAGTGTGATGCGCTGTACGGTGAGGATTACGAGACTGTGATCCAGTTATTGAAGGACGAATATGAACCAAAGGGAATCAAAGTATTCCCAATATCAGCAGTGTCCGGCAAGGGTGTCGAAGAACTGCTGTGGTATGTAAATAAATTAGTGAAGGAAGCACCGGATGAGGTAATTGAGTTTGCACCGGAGATGGATGTAGAGTTCATGGATGATCCGGAGCTGCCATTTGAGGTGACAAAGTCTGAGGAAGAGGAGCATGTATTCCTTGTGGAAGGTCCTCGGATCGAGAAGATGCTTGGTTATACGAATCTGGAGTCTGAGAAGGGCTTTGCGTTCTTCCAGAGATTCTTAAAGGACAATGGAATCTTACAGATGCTCGAAGATCTTGGTATCGAAGAGGGAGACACCGTAAGATTGTATGGTCTGGAGTTTGATTATTATCGTTAAATCATTAAACACAGAGTATTATTTTATCATCGGTGCAGATTCGCTTTTTAATTTTGATACCTGGATGGAACCGGAACGCATTTGTCAGGAAACAGTACTGGTAGTGGCAACCAGAGATCATACTCCATTGAAGGAACTTGATCAGCAGATGCAACTTCTGTCACAGAAGTATAACGGGAATTTTATTCGACTGGATACCATGAATATTGATGTTTCCAGTGAGCTGCTCCGTTCCTGGCATGAAAGCGGGCAGAGTCTCCGCTATTATGTTCCCAAGCCTGTGATTTCCTATATTGAGAAAAACGATATCTATAAAGGAAATGATTCAGATGGGAAAATATGATTTTATCAAGATAAAAAAGAAACTTTCCAAATATCTGGATGAGGCCAGATTTGAGCATACAATGGGGTTATGTACACTTGTGCTACACTTGCCATGGTTTATGATTATGATCTGGAGGATGCACAGGCTGCAGGACTTCTTCATGACAGTGCAAAGTGTATTCCTAATAAAAAGAAACTGAAGCTGTGCAGCCAGCATGATATTCCGGTATCAGATTTTGAAAAGGATCATCCGTTTCTTCTTCATGCCAAACTGGGGGCTTATGTGGCCAGCAGTAAATATGATATTAAAGACGAAGAGATCCTGACAGCGATCACTTATCATACAACAGGAAGACCGGGAATGAGCCTTCTTGAGAAGATCGTATATATTTCAGACTATATTGAACCAATGCGTGACAAAGCTCCGAATCTTGCGAAGGTGCGAAAGATTGCTTTTGAAGATCTGGATGAGTGTATGTATGAGATTTTAAAGGATACACTGGAATATCTGGAGGAAAATCCCAAGGAAATCGACAGTACGACCAGGGATGCTTATGTTTATTATAAAGAACTCCATGACAGAAAAATGCAGGATGCAGCCAACAGACAGGAGGATTAAAATTCTATGAGTATCGAAAAAGAGATGGTCCGGATCGCCTGCAAGGCACTGGATGATAAAAAAGCAAAGGATATCAAGATCATTGATATCCATGAGGTTTCCGTGATCGCAGATTATTTTGTGATCGCAAAGTGCTTCCAACCAGAATCAGGTACAGGCAATGGTTGACAATGCAGATGAAATGCTTGGCCGTGCCGGATATGAAGCAAAACAGATCGAGGGAACCAGAAACTCCAGCTGGGTCCTCATGGATTACGGTGACATGATCATCCATATCTTTGATGAGGAAAACAGACTTTTCTACGATCTTGAGAGGATCTGGAGAGACGGCAAGATTCTTGATGCGGAAGAATTTCTTGGTGAGAATGAGTAAAATTTGTTATATTGGTTTACTGTAAAAATATTATGTGAACTAAATAAGAAGAAATCAAAAAGCAGAAGTTTTCTGCTGAAAAAAAGAGAGATATCTTTGTGGGGCTGTACAGCTACCTTAAAGATATCTCTCTTTTTAAATCACATTACATTGGGTGGGATCTGTTGTTTATATTATCATGAAAAGAAACGAAATACACCAAATACTTTGCCGAGGATCTGCAGATTACCGGTGATGATGATCGGTTCCATATTGTCGTTCTCCGGCTGAAGTCGATAATAACCATTTTCTTTGTAGAAAGTCTTAACTGTTGCAGAATCATCGATCAGAGCAACTACCATGTCGCCGTTTTCTGCTGTTGCCTGCTGCTTTACAAGAACCTGATCTCCATCAAAAATACCTGCATTGATCATACTGTCACCTTTGACAGTCAGCATGAAACTTTGTTCATTGGGCATATATTCAGCCGGGATTGGAAAGTAAGCATCGATATTTTCCACTGCCAGGATCGGCTGTCCGGCAGCAACAGTGCCTACAAGAGGAACATTGACAACCTCGCGGCGGACCAGATTGAAATTATCATCAATGATCTCAATCGCACGGGGCTTGGTGGCATCTCTGCGGATATATCCGTTTTTCTCCAGTGCTTCCAGATGGGAGTGAACGGAAGATGTGGATTTCAGGTTTACTGCTTCACAGATTTCACGGACGGAGGGCGGAAAACCTCTGTTAAGGATCTCATTTTTCATATAATCCAGTATTTCCTGCTGCTTTTTACTGATTCTGCCATATGTCATGTGTACTTACCTCCCTGGGTTGATTTTATCTGCTGTCGACCATAATATGACAGCATCACGAAATTATATTTTGAATAGTATAACATACTTTTGAAAAAATGGCAAACGGATATTCGGAAAGTATGTTCGCACGTTTTAAAGCTTGTATTCATTTAAATAAAATGTTACAATAAAACGAACTTTAAGAGATGAACGATGTAAAGGAGGCATTCATTTGCCGGATAATAAAGTACATTCCGGAAAAACTCCGGGATTCTTAGCAAAGCTTCGTAAAATTTTTGGTCTGAACATTGGAACTGTAATGTTCGGAGCAATTTTTATCTATATGATCTTTAGTGTGATTCTTTATCTTACAGCTTCTCATATGGAATCTTATCAGGTTCCCTCCGGTCCGTTATCCATGAATGAGACATACACAGGGCTGGCGATCATGACAGAGAACGTAGTGCAGGCAGATGCGGGCGGTTACGTTACATATTACGCAAGGGAAGGTACCAAGATCAATGCCAACGGTGCTGTCTACAGCCTGAACAGTTCAAGATCTGCAGACAATGTAACCTCTCTGAGCAGAGAGGAACTGGCGGATATACGCAGTAATATGCAAAGCTTTTCCAAAGGATTTGATCCCAGCAAATTCAACAGTGCCTATAGTTTTAAATATCAGCTCAATGGAAGCATCCTTCAGTATGCTTCAGACAGTTCGGGAGCTTCTTCTGCAAGCACGACGTCTGAAGATGGAGAGGAAGCCACAGTTACAACTATAGTTTCCAGTGATCCAAATATCCGCCGTGCGCAGACAGACGGGATCATCCTGTATTCTACAGATGGCTACGAAACCAAAACCGTTGATAATGTCACAGCTGCTGATTTTGATCAGAATTCCTATCAGGAAACGGATCTGAAAACAGATGGACAGATAAAGGCCGGAGATGATATTTATACGATCATTACAGATGAACGCTGGAGTCTTTTGATTCCTTTAAGTGAGAAGCAGGCTGCTAATCTGAAGGAGCGTACATCGATCCGCGTCAAGTTCCTGAAAGATGATCTGACGCAGACAGGGAGACTTTTCAATCATGGAGATCGATGGGGCTAAATACGGTAAGATTGATTTTAATAAGGGACTGATCCGATATGCGTCAGACCGGTTTCTGGAAATAGAACTTGTCACGAACAATGTGACAGGTTTAAAGATCCCGTTATCTTCTATCGTAACGAAGGAGTTTTATGCAATACCTTCCAAATATCTTACGACGGATGATGAAACACAGCAATCCGGATTTATGCTTTCCGGCAGAAATAAAAAGGGCGACAGTACGACAACCTTTGTCAATGCCGGTATCTATGGCCGTGATGAGATCACAGACAAAGAAACACAGGAAACAAGCTATATTTATTACGTAGACAAGAATAAATTTAAAGAAGGCGATGCTCTTGTTGATCCGGATAGTGGAGAGAAGTTTATCATCGGAGATACAGAAGTTCTGGAGGGAGTTTTCTGTGTCAATCAGGGATATGCGGTATTCCGCCGGATCGAGATCCTGGATGAAAATGAGGAATATGCGGTTGTATCAAAGGAAACCTATAATGGGCTTGTCCGATATGACCGTATTGTGAAAAATGCAGATAAAGTAAGTGAACAGGATATACTTTACTGATTAAAGGAGGATTTATATCATGGTAGCGGAAAATTTGGCACAGGTGCAGAAAAATATTAATGAATCCTGCAATAAAATTAACAGAGATCCGAATGAAGTCACACTGATCGCAGTAAGCAAAACCAAACCGGTGGAGATGCTGAAGGAGGCTTATGATGCCGGAGCACGTGTCTTTGGAGAGAACAAAGTGCAGGAGATCGTGGATAAATATGATCAGATGCCTTCAGATGTCAAATGGCATATGATCGGACATCTTCAGCGTAATAAAGTAAAATATATTGTGGATAAAGTTGCAATGATCCATTCTGTAGATTCGCTTCGCCTGGCCGAGACGATTGAAAAAGAAGCAGCGAAAAAAGCGGTTATTGTTCCGATCCTTATAGAAGTAAATGTAGCGCAGGAAGAAAGTAAATTTGGTCTGAAACCGGAAGAAGTTTTACCGCTTATAGAACAGATCGCAGATTTTTCACACATTCGGATAAAGGGGCTCATGACAATTGCTCCCTATGTTGATAATGCAGAGGAAAATCGCGAAATTTTCCGTGAACTTAAGAAATTAAGTGTTGACATTGCTGCTAAAAACATTAATAATGTTACTATGAGTGTTCTGAGTATGGGAATGACCGGAGATTACATGGTTGCCGTGCAGGAGGGCGCTACGATGGTGCGTGTAGGCACTGGTATTTTTGGTGCAAGAAATTACGCATTATAAGACTAATAAGATTGGAGATTAAAATGGGCGTTTTAGACAAGTTTTTAGATGCCATCAAACTGAACGACGATTATGACGATGACGAATTGTTAGATGATAGCCTTCTTGAGGATGAGGACGATTATGATGACGATTTCCTCGATGAAGATGATGATATGGAAGAGAAACCAAAGAAGAAATTTTTTGAGAAATTTTCCAAGAAAAAAAATGACGAGGAAGAGGATTTTCTGGAGGATGAGCCGGAAGATGAAACGGTTAAGGCACCTGTTGCCAAGTCATCTGCAAAGACAGCTGCAGCCAAAGGCCCCGGCAAGGCAGGAACGTATTTCCAGACCGGCACCTTCTTCCAAAATCACCCCAATGCGTACAAGCAAGCGTTCTTCCCAGGCTGCAAATATGGAAGTTTGTGTGATCAAGCCTACAACCATGGAGGAAGCAAGAGAAATTGCGGATACACTGGTCGATAATTCTACCGTGATCCTGAATCTTGAAGGAATCGATGTGGAGCTTGCACAGAGGATCATTGATTTTACTTCCGGTGCATGTTATTCACTTGGAGGAAGCCTTCAGCAGGTATCCAGCTATATTTTTGTACTTGGACCATATAATGTAGATATTACAGGTGATCTTCAGAATATTCTTGGCGGTTCTGTGCCGTCTGTTAGAGTGGGTTATTAACCTCATGGATAAAGAAGAACTTTTTGTTAAGAGAATCCGGGAATTGGCAAATCTCTCCTATCAGAGAGATATTACCACATTTACGGATTTTCTTAATTTAAATGAACGGAATATTTTAAACAGTCAGAATTTTCATAAGCTGGGTGTTACAGCGGAAGGTTTTGGCGGATATGAGAATGCAGAGCGTCAGATGGTAGCCTTTCACCCTGATGCTCTTGCTTTTACATGGGATTATCCCATTGATTGCATCCGGCTTGAGCCAAAAGCAGTGAAATTTTCAGAAGATCTGACACATCGGGATTATTTGGGAGCGATCCTGAATCTTGGGGTTGACAGGAGTGTTGTTGGGGATATTCTTATAGAAGATCATACTGCGAGCTTTTTCTGTCTGCGTCAGATGACAGATTTTTTTCTGGAGAATCTGTGTCGTGTAAGACATACCACAGTTGTGGCGTCGAAGATAGAAGATCCGGGTGATCTTCCGAGGCCGGAACTGAAACCAGTTAGTGGAACCTGTGCGTCCGTACGCCTGGATTCTCTGATCGCACTGGCTTTTGGGACTTCCAGAAGCAGTATTGTGCATTGTATTGAAGAGGGGCTTGTTTTTGTAAATGGAAAACTGATCACATCCAATGGTTATGAGCCCAAAGAGGGAGACATCATATCCGTTCGGAAAAAGGGACGTTTTATTTATGATGGAGTATCCCGTCAGACAAAAAAAGGACGTCTAGGGGTACGGATTCTGCTTTATATCTGAACAGCTAGGAGGAAAACGCAATGACAGCATCAAAATTACTTGTAAAACGAGAAGGTGATTTTCATTATCCCATCTGTTTTGAAGAAGATTTTTCTAATCTGGCGAGGTTATGAAGGAAGAAGGACTTGTTGACAGAAAAATCTGCATTGTAACAGATTCTAATGTGGGACCACTGTATGAAGAATCTGTAAAACAGGTTTTAAGTGAGGTAAGTTCCGATATTTCTGTGTTCACCTTTGAGGCAGGAGAAAAAAACAAAAACCTTAATACCGTTTCGGCATTGTATCAGGCCCTGATCCAAAATGGTCTTGACCGAAAAAGTCTGCTTGTTGCATTAGGCGGTGGTGTGGTAGGGGACCTTACCGGATTTGGCGCGGCAACTTATCTCAGGGGGATTGACTTCATTCAGGTACCGACAACACTGCTTGCACAGGTAGACAGCAGCGTTGGCGGAAAAACCGGCGTAGATTTTCAGCAGTACAAAAACATGGTAGGAGCTTTTCACCAGCCACGTCTTGTATATATGAATCTAAGCACTCTTTCTTCGCTTCCGGCAGAACAGTTTGCCTGCGGAATGGGTGAGATTTTAAAAACAGGATTGATCTGCGATGGAGATTTTTTCCGCTATGTATGCTGTGAGCAGAAAGGGATCAAAAAGCTGGATATGGAACAGATTGCCAGAATGGTACGCAGATGCTGTGAGATCAAAGCAGGCGTTGTGGAGCGTGATCCTAAGGAACAGGGAGAGCGTGCGCTTCTTAACCTGGGACATACTGTGGGGCATGCAGTAGAAAAACTTAAGAATTTCACCCTGCTCCACGGACAGTGTGTGGGAGTCGGACTGGTAGCTGCGGCATATCTTTCCATGAAACGAGGACTTCTGACCAAAGAAGAATATCAGGAAATCTGCCAGGGATGTTCGGATTACGATCTTCCGGTGCATGTAGATGGTCTTATCCCGGAAGAAGTTCTTTCCGCAACAAAGAAAGACAAAAAAATGGAACAGGGACATATCAGGTTTATCCTGATGGATGGTATCGGAAAAAGCTTTATCGACAAAACAGTTACCGATGAAGAACTGCTTTCCTGTATTCAGGAGATAACTCTATGATCAGTCGTGTTAACCATCATCAGAAAATGTCTTTTAGTAAGTGTATGTCGGGGGACATTTTTTTGCTGATCTTACTCGTGGCTGCGGATCAGGGAGCAAAATGGCTGTCATATCTGTATCTGAAAGGAAAACCATCGGTTTCGCTGATTCCCGGCGTACTTGAACTTCATTATCTCTATCCGGAAAACAGGGGAATTGCGTTTGGAATGTTTCAGGGAAGTGTACTCTTTTTTGCCATTGTGAGTGTACTGTTTCTGGGAGTGATCCTCTATGCATGGATCCGTATTCCGAAAGAGCGGTTTTATCTGCCGTTGCTCACCATTGCTACAGTACTTGCAGCTGGTGCACTGGGAAATTTTATTGATCGTTTTTTCAGAGGGTATGTGATCGATTTTATCTATTTCTCCCTGATCGATTTTCCGGTATTTAATCTTGCGGATGTTTATGTGGTTGTAAGTGGAATTTTTCTGATCCTGTTTGTATGCACGAAATACAGAGATGATGATTTTGCGTTTCTGAATATCAAACAGTGATCCGGGCAGAGAGATATATCATGTATCTGTCTGTTCTTGTAGGAGATATAAATGGAAATATATGATTATACAGTAGAAAAAGAAGAATCAGGTATACGAATCGACCGCTATCTTGCTGAGAAAGACAGCGGTCTTTCCAGGTCTTTCCTTCAGAAACTTCTGAAAGAAGGACAGATTACCGTGGGAGAGAAGGCTGCCAAATCTAATTATAAGGTCCGTGAAAATGACAGGATCCATCTGGAGATCCCGGATTCCAGTGAGCCGGATATCGTTCCGGAGGATATTCCGTTGGATATTCTTTACGAGGATGAAGATGTACTGATCGTTAATAAGCCCAAAGGGATGGTTGTACATCCTGCAGCCGGGCATTATCAGGGAACACTGGTCAATGCAGTTATGGCACATTGTGGTGACAGCCTTTCCGGTATTAACGGAGTGATGCGGCCTGGAATTGTCCACAGAATTGATAAGGATACCACCGGGGCACTGTTGGTATGCAAAAATGATATTGCTCACCGGGATCTGGCAGAACAGCTGAAATGTCACAGTATCCGCAGACGCTACCGGGCAGTTGTGCAGGGAAATCTGAAAGAGGATGTGGGAACAATAGAGGGACCTATTGGACGGCATCCGACAGATCGTAAAAAAATGGCCATCAATCATAAAAATGGTAAAGATGCAATAACACATTACAAAGTGCTGGAACGTTTTGGCGAGGCCACGTATGTGGAATGTCGTCTTGAAACAGGACGTACCCACCAGATCCGTGTGCACATGGCCAGTATCGGACATCCGCTTCTTGGGGACACGGTGTATGGTTCATCCAGAAATCCCTATCATCTGGAGGGACAGGCACTTCATGCAATGATCCTTGGATTTATTCATCCACGTACGGGGAATATATGGAATTTACAGCCCCACTTCCGGAATATTTTGTTAAATTGCTGACAAAATTGCGAAAATAGCTGGAAAACTTGTGGAATATAGTGTATAATAACTATATTAAAGAGGAAGCGGAGTTAATATTTGCAAATTCGCTGAATCTGAGCAGAAAGGATGTGGCTGTTATGAGTAACAATACAACAAGTTCTATTATTACTATCGGTCGTAAATATGGCAGCGCCGGAAGACAGATCGGCCAGGAAGTTGCTAAATATTTTGGAATCAAATGCTATGATAAAGAGCTGCTGGAGCACGCAGCCAATGACAGTGGGATCTGCAAGGAGCTGTTTGAGCATCATGATGAGAAGCCAACAAACAGTTTTCTTTATTCTCTTGTAATGGATACTTATTCATTTGGGTATTCCTCAGCCGGATTTACAGACATGCCTATGAACCATAAGATTTTTCTTGCACAGTTTGAGGCAATCAAGAAGCTGGCTTCAGAAGGTCCCTGTGTAATGGTCGGCAGATGTGCGGATTATGCACTTGCAGATAATCCGGATTGTTTCAGTGTATTTGTTCATGCAAACCTTGACTGGCGTATCAACCGTATTGCTCAGAAATACAATAAAAATGCCAAAGAGGCCAAGGACATGATCAACAAAACAGACAAAAGCCGTTCCAGCTACTATAATTATTATACCAACAAGAAATGGGGATCTGCGGACAGCTATAATCTTTGTCTGGATAGCAGCAAGCTTGGCATTGATGGAACTGCGAAGGCAATTATCGAAGCCATTCACATTTATGACAGCCTGAAAAAATAAACATCAGATTTTTAGGCACCCTGCCATTTTATGGCGGGGTGTTTTCTGTATCAGCCGATACCCTGAAGTCGGAATTTATCTTTGCAGGTTATTGGAAAATAATGTTTATGTTTTTTTTTAGACACAAACCAGAGATGCTATGTTATAATCACCTGGTGGAGGAAATTACTATGAAAATTCGTTGGAACCATCGTTATGTGCAGTTAGGTGTGACTGCATTTCTGGTTATTGCTGCCAGTATTTTATTTTATTACGGGATTTTCCATATGAAATCTCTGATCACCGGAATTAAAACATTTTTCGGTATTATGGCGCCGATCATTTACGGAGCTGCCATAGCATATCTGCTAACCCCCATTGTTAATTTTCTGGAGCGGAAGATCATTTTTCCGATTTTTGAAAAAAGGAATAAAGCACTTCAGAAAAAGGGGAGGAAAGTAGTACGCTGGATCTGTGTGATCCTTTCTGTATTTCTTATGTTTCTGGTCATTTATGCCCTTGTCATGATGATCCTTCCTCAATTGATTCGAAGCATCATGAATATTATCTACAGTTTTCCTCATTACGTAAGTGTAGTGGAAAACTGGTTAAATTCCGTCGTGGAAAAGGGATGGAAACTGAATCCGGATATGATCAGCCAGATCAATCAGTATTCCAGCAGATTACAGGAGTATCTGACAAATACGATCCTTCCCCAGATGCAGTTTATGATGAAAAATATATCCGCAAGCTTTCTGGATCTTCTTGTTTTTCTGAAGAATTTCCTTATTGGAGCGATCGTATCTCTTTATATACTGGCGGATAAAGAGGGATTTGTTGCCAAGGCAAAAATGGCTGTTTATGCAGTTCTTCCAACCAAATGGGCAACCTTTCTTGTTCATTCCATGCGTTTTACGCATAAAACCTTTGGTGGATTTATCAGCGGAAAGATCCTGGATTCCGCAATTATCGGTGTATTGTGTTATGTTGGAACATCGATCATCGGAACCCCATATGCGATTCTGGTCAGTGTGATCGTCGGTGTTACAAATGTTATTCCGTTTTTCGGGCCATATTTGGGAGCAGTTCCGTGTTTTCTTCTTATTTTGCTGGTAGATCCCATTCAGAGCTTGTATTTCCTGATCTTTATTTTGATCCTTCAGCAGTTTGACGGAAATATCCTTGGACCAAAGATCCTGGGTGAGTCGACCGGACTGTCCAGCTTTATGGTTATTGTTGCAATCATGGTCGGTGGTGGTTTATTTGGAGTTCCGGGAATGATCGTTGGAGTTCCGGTATTTGCTGTGCTGAATGCTGCTGTATGGAAGCTGATCGGACGTAGTCTTGATGAAAAAGATATGTCTGCAGATGCTGAGTTTTATAGAGATATTGATTGTGTAGACCCCGTTTCCGGAAAGGTCCTGCCAATGCCGGTGAAAAAATCCGTATCAAAAGCACAGGAAGTTACAGTAAAAGCGGAAAAAACAGAATCTGGTCCGGGGCTTGGGATGAAATTAAACGAATGTTTACATTTTTAGTTAAATTTATTCAGGCGAAATATATAGGCTTTCGATTGAAGCAGAAAAACAGACGGAGATGGAGGAAGAACAGGTTATGAAATTTGTAATTCAGCGTGTAAATCATGCAGAAGTCAAAGTAGACGGAGAAATTGTCGGAAAAATTGGAAAAGGGTTTCTTGTTCTGATCGGCGTTGGCCGTGAGGACACCAAAGAGGATGCAGACTGGTATCTGAAAAAGCTTCTGGGACTTCGTATTTTTGAGGATGAAAATGGAAAGACCAATTTGTCCCTGGCGGATGTAAACGGGGAATTGCTTTTGGTTTCACAGTTTACCTTATATGCAAACTGCCGTAAGGGAAACCGTCCAAGCTTTATAGAAGCCGGTGCACCGGATGAAGCAAATAAATTATATGAATATATTATTTCGGAAGCCAGTAAACAGGTTCCGGTTGTGGAACACGGAATTTTTGGTGCAGATATGAAAGTATCTTTGGAAAATGACGGGCCGTTTACCGTTATTTTTGATGAAAACCTCAGAGGGTAACGACAAATAATAATAAAAAGTGCTTCCATAAGGAGGCACTTTATTTACTTGAAAATTTATCAAAAACAGGCAATTTTGTAGGAAGTAGCTGTTTATACTACCCATCTATTTGAAAAACTCGGGTTTGTCGTATAGATATAGATGAGTGTAAAACCACTTCTTTTAACAGGTGTTTCAGGTATTTCCTGCAAATTTATATATTAAGGAGTTTTTATGGATAACAAAATTACTTACCACGAACAAAATGACATTGACAATACTTTAAAACTCCGTGAGGTTTTAAAAACGCTTCCGCCATTTTGCAGGGATTATTTCCGGGCTATTGATGCAACGACTACAACCAAGACCAGAATTTCCTATGCATATGACATTCGTATATTTTTCCAGTTTTTACTGGAGCAAAATCCAATGTTCAAAGACAAAACCATGTCGGATTTCACAGTTGATGTTCTGGATCAGGTCAAGGCTGTTGATCTTGAGGAATATGAAGAATTTCTCAAAGTTTATAAATCCGCGGACTCTTCCAAAACGGAAACAAATGGTGAACGTGGCGTCAAACGTAAAATTTCTGCTTTAAGAAGTTTTTATGCTTACTATTATAAACATGAAATGATCACCACCAACCCGTCTGTTCTGATCGATGTGCCCAAGATCCATGATAAGAATATTATTCGTCTGGATACAGATGAGGTTGCCATGCTGCTGGATTATATTGAGCATTGCGGAGATACGCTGACCGGGCAGAAACGGATGTACCATGAAAAAACGAAGGACAGAGATCTTGCTATTGTTACTCTCCTTCTTGGTACCGGGATCCGAGTATCGGAATGTGTCGGACTGGATGTTGAGGATGTAGACTTCAAAAACAATGGAATCAAAGTTACCCGAAAAGGCGGAAATGAAATGGTTGTATACTTTGGTCCTGAAGTAGAAAAAGCATTGAAGAAATATCTGGAAGTCAGGGAGAATATTACGCCTCTGGCAGGCCATGAGCACGCTCTCTTCTATTCTACCCAACGTCGCCGGATCGGTGTTCAGGCTATCGAGAATCTGGTTAAAAAATATGCCAGGGAGATCACAACTACAAAAAAGATCACCCCGCATAAGCTTCGCAGCACCTATGGTACTGCCCTGTACCAGGAAACCGGTGATATTTACCTTGTAGCGGATGTTTTGGGTCATAAGGATGTCAATACTACTAAGAAGCATTATGCGGCTCTGGATGATGCCAGACGGCGTCAGGCGGCCAAGGCGGTACGTCTTCGCGAGGACTGATGAATAATGGGACTGCGGAGCAACTGATTCGTTTGACATGCATTGCATATAAATATAGAGACAGTTAGTTCACATAATATAAATTATGTAAATCAACTGCCTCTATATATTTAATCAGATCAAGAAAATCTCAAATTCCCTGTAGGGTTCAAAAAACCTTAAGCAGTGATTATGGACATCTGTATTATATCCATGACCCAAAATCAAAATCCGTACTTAACTTATTTATCAAAATCTGTCTCGAATACACCCTCCGGAGTACGCATGGTAAGAACACCCAGATTAAATTCACTGTCCATAATTGAGATATGATATTCAAAGATCACATCATCATCAAATTTGGAAAGCAGCACATAGCTTCCATTCTCTTTCCCATCGATCTGATCGCAGATGTCGTCGTAAACGTCCTCTCCGGAAATCTTTCGCGGGTATCCGCTTGCTTTGATCTTCTCTTCGATCGCTTTATATAATTCTTCCATACTTTATCCCATATCCTTTCTGATATTAATTTGCTGATAAACCAGATATGTTTTTATCATACCAGATTTATCGGCAAAAATCAGCAAATATTTGGTTGTTTCTGATAAAGTTTCAGATAGAGATACCGATTATAGGATTTGCTGCATATGAAGGATTTTATTTCTTTTTCGTAAAGGAATTCTTCCGGCAAAGTTACTTTGAAATCTTTTGCAAGAGCACGGAAGTCATTCGGTGTGATGGTCTGCAGTTTCTGCGGAGCCATGGATAAGATCTTAACCAGGATCTCTGCGGATTTTTCAACGGTATGAAGAAGTCCGAAGGTCAGGTCAAAATCCTCGCCTGAGCAGAACATACCATGATGCGCCCAGATAACCACATCATATTTTTTCATCAGTTCAGCGGTTTTGATCGCGATTTCTCTTCCACCTGGAACCATCCATCCGATAACTCCCACACCATCCGGAAATACTACCGGACACTCTGTTGCAGATTCCCAGAGTTCACGGGTGAATACTTTGTCATCCAGAGGAAGAACAAAGGTAAGTGCAATGGTATTGGTGGTATGTGCATGGTAAATAACACGATGTTTACCGTTGGTAAGCTTTTTCTTTACTTCATGGTTCATCAGATGAGTTGGGAGCTCGCTGGTAGGTCTGCCTCCCTCAACAAGGCCCCAGCGGATACTGTAATTTGTTCCTGTCTCATCCAGTTCAATGATCGCAAGACATACTTCCGGATCCACGATAATATTTCTGAAATATTTACCGCTTCCTGTTACCAGGAAAAACTCTCTGGCAAGTCCCGGAACCTCAACACCGATAGGGGTCCATTCTCCTGGCGCGTTCAGTCGTGGACGGATCATCTCTACTTCCTCCGGTTTCAGACGATAGCTTAAGTTTCCACCGTTTCTCTCATGCCATCCCTGAAGATAACCGTCATTTGCCATTTTGATAAATCCCTGTACAAATTTAGATTCCAGAATTTTCATAATATATTTCCTCCGTGTTTAAATGTGGTTTATTGTTGGGTTTGCGATTGCTTCAATATGCTTTCTTGTTGTTTGTACTTTATTATATGCCCGATTATGTGGATTTGTAAAGAGCTTTTTTGAAAAAATATCAATAAATCCACATGTAAAATGCAAAAAATCTTGTAAACATTCAATAAACCACATAAAAATAAACATAAAGCAACAAAAAACACGAGTGGTCAATAGTAATGACATGTACATTGAATGTGGTTTAATGTTGCTTTGTGATGTGGGATTTATAGTATGGTAGATAAACTTGGAACGCCGAAGAATTGTAAGAAAAGAAAAAACAGGAACATTTCCGTATTCTGTACCTTAGATACTCACACGAAAATATTCCTGCTGGTTTAAAAAAGATTTTTATTTAATTTTTCGGAAGCATACTGAGATAAGAAGTCTGTACAGTGTCCGACATGTGATATCCCAATATGGCAAGCAGATCTTCCATTTTGGATAAAATTTCTTTCCGCTCACTTTCCTGCTCTGCGATCACCTCAAGCTCCAAAAAGTCTCCAAGTCCCTCTACCTGATCCAGACAGGCGGTAAATCTGCCACATTTCATATACTTTCGCGTTTTCATGACAGACGCTACCGGAGAAAAATCCAAATGGATGAGAATATTTTTAAGCACTTCTGCATCGGATACTTCTGTTTCCAGTTCCATTCGGGACATGGAGATTTTATCTAGTTTGGGTCCCTTAAAATTAATCTGAGTCTTAGAAATACCGGATCTGCAGTCTGTGCTTGTTCGGATACGCAGTGCTTCATCACGTTTTTTTACATCATGATAGACACTGTTAAAATAGGTATCTTTTTCCTGGATCTGTGCTGTCTCCTGAAATCCCTGATCTGTCAGAAATTTCAGGGTTTCCTTAAGATTCTTTAATGGAAGCTTGATCTCAATTTCAAACTGGGCCATGTGATTACTTCAGAATTTCTGCTTTTTTGTTCAGAAGTGCTTCGCAGGCTGCACATGCTGGGCAGTCACAGTATTTTGCGCCGGAAGCTTTGATCTCCTCAGCATGAGCCAGGATCTTTTTTGCGTCATCTGCGCCAAATACCTGTGCGCCCATGTCAGAACCTGCAAAAGAGATCAGTCCGTCGATGGGCATGATATCTGCTTCCAGCTCTTTTACGTAAGCAGTTGCCGCATCTGCTTCTTTCTCAGTTCCTGCCGCATCCAGATAATTCTGTGCCGCTTCTTTTACTTCTTTGCATGCAGATGGTGCCTGAAGAAGATCCTGTGTTAATTCTTTAATTGTTTTTGCCATGATAATTTCTCCCTTCTGATCATAGCACTCCCAGAAATTACTGCATCAAGTTCAGCTGTGCAGAACATGAATGGTTGGAAGTGCTATAATAACAGATAAAATCTGCCTGTTATGTATTGATAACAATATCATACCACAACCCTGGATTATTTGCAGAAAATATTGAGACGTTTTTTATAAAGGCATGCAGGAACAACCGATTCCCAGTCCGTCCGGGCCAATATGGCAGGAAAGTCCAAGGGAAAGATCATCACACATCACATCCATTCCCGGAAAGCTTTCCCGGATCTGTGAGATCCAGTCTGCGGTAACTTCCGCAGTGCTGCTGGAGGCAGCCATAAGATATACTTTTCCGGCATCATATTCTTTTTTGAAAGTTGTTTCCAATTCTCTGTGCATAGCATCGATCATGGCTTTTCTTGATTTTTTCATGCCTCTGCATTTCTGGAAAACATCAGTTTACCGGTTCCAAATTTCATAACCGGTTTGATATTGAGAAGATTTGCGGCCAGTGCTGTGGTGGTATTGATACGGCCTCCCTTTTTCAGATATTCCAGTGTGCTTAATCCGACATAGATCACGGTTTTTTCACGGGAAGCTTCCAGAATATCCTTGATCTGCGGTGCTGTATATCCATCTTCCACCAGGTCTATCGCATCCAGAATGGAACGGTGAAGGGGTGTGGAAACACGCCCGTTATCTACCACATACACTTTGTTTTCGTATTTTGGTTCCTGAGACAAGGCGGCAGCAGTCATGCAGGAACCGCTTAAACTACTGCTCAACGGAATGTAGAGGATCTGATCATAAGATAAAAGCATTTCGTCCCACATTTCCATAACTTCCTGTGGGGAAGGCTGTGAAGTTGAAACATCTGCTCCTTCACGCAGCTTCTCATAAAATCCTGTTCTGGAAAAATCCAGGTCTTCATGAAACAGTTCTCCATTCAGATAAAAAGGCATGGGAAGGACATGAATATCCAGTTCCTCTGCTTCTTGTTTTAAAATGCCACTGTGGCTGTCAGCCATGATTCCAATTTTTTTCATTTTCCATTTATCTCCTGCGTAATTTATGAATGTGTTTCGCAACGCGGTTCTTTTTTATAAAGAGCTACACTTTCACGGAAGCGTTTTTTGTTCAGCTCCCGCATCTGGGAAACCTCGTTTTTCTTTACGAAACCATGACTTTCCATAAAGGTTCTTTGATCCAGCTGGTCCATATATATGGAATAATCCGTATCCTTCTCTATTGAAATCTGTTTGAGAAGCCCGGTACCGATTCCGTTTCTACGGTAATCTTTGCTTACATAAAGAAAGAGGATATTTCCGGGAGTCGGTTTCTCCGGGGAAACAGTCAATTGTTTTTTCATATCCTGAAGTTTGTTAAAATGCTCCAGATTCTTCCGGCCTTCCTTAGTAAACTTCAGGCGCAGGAAATGATAGCCTTTTTTCAAACGGAAAACCGGGGCAAAATGGCCATGAGATTCTTTACCGGTAATGAGCACCCCAACTACCTGATCACGGTAGGTTGCCACGGTAACGCTATCTCTGTATATCATATAGATGTAAAAGAAAAGTCTGGTCAGATGTTTTTCGGTATGTGTTTCCTCAAACTCCCAGCGGTCTTTATAATTTCTTCGGATAAATTCCCGGATTATTGAAAAATCTTCCTTTTCTGCTTTCCGGTAGGCAGGTGCTTTTTTTAATAACATAGTCCATATCTCCTGTATTTTTTCATAAATAACTATCCTATACTTTAAAAGATGATCTGCAACTTAACATCAACTGTTTCTCAACAATTGTTGAAGTTTATGAAAAAGTTTATATAAATAAAAAACAACGGAAGAACCTCATGAAAAATAAGGTGTCCGCTGTTTTTTGGTTTTATGGATATGTGTAAAATATTTGTTTTACAGTATAACAGTAAAACGACAGCCGCTTCCGGGAATATTTTCCACGGAAACGGTTCCCTTACACAGGTTCAGGATCTGTTTTACAAGGGCAAGTCCAAGACCGTTTCCCTCCTGTTTATGGGAACTGTCGCCCTGGTAAAATTTGTCAAAGATATGTTTCATGGAGTATTCACTGATCTGGGGGCCTTCGTTTTCTATGGAAAAACGAATCTTTTCTCCTTCCGGCATCATCCGGATATAGATCGTACCACCACAGGGACTGAATTTGATAGCATTGGAAAGCAGATTGTCCCATACATGACAGATGAGATTTTCGTTTCCAAGATACTCCACATCCATCATGTCCACATCAAATTCAATTTCTTTTTCTGACCATTTCGGTTCCATCATAACAATGGATTGTCGGATCTGCTCATCCAGACGGTACCAGTTCTGACGGGTCTGGATCGACTGGTGTTCGATCTTGGACAGCAACAGGATATTTCCTGCCAGGTGGGAAAGCCTTCTGGTGTTAAAAAGGATTTTGCTGATGTACTGCTCCTGCTCTTCTGATATAGACATGTCATCATCCTGCAGCAGAGTTGCATAACCCTCAATAGCACTGATGGGAGTTTTGAATTCGTGGGAAACATTGGAAACAAAGTCTGTCTGCAGAATCTCCGTTGCTTCCAGTTCCTGGACCATCAGGTTGAAATTAGAATAAATATCCCGGATTTCCTTCATTTGCTTTTCCGTTTCCAGTCGGACGGAAAAATCGCCTTCAGCAACCTGTTGCATGGCTTTTTTCAGCTTTAGTACAGGACCGAAATACCGGATACTGAGAAAGTTGTTAGGACACCCCTGCGGTCACGCTGGCCAG
>VOFE01000455.1_pt1 | contig 18659 bp, 32 predicted proteins | sample 5384071 | NCBI WGS metagenome assembly VOFE01 (sample SAMN12384724, study PRJNA508395) | human gut metagenome | isolation source: healthy gut D | host: Homo sapiens
ATTTCGGCAGTCTGACGCTGAAAGGTGATACGAATATTTACGCTTATCCGGGTCCGCAGTGAACGTGGAGGATACGGACAACGGAACGGTAACCGCTTCCGTCAAGAGCGCTTCCAAAGGCAGCACGGTAACTCTCACAGTAAAGCCGGACGAAGGCTATCAGCTGGATCAGCTTACGGTAACCGATAAAGGACGGCAAAAAATTTCTCTGACAGAGAAAGAAGACGGCAAGTATACCTTTACGATGCCGGCATCTGAGGTATCTGTAAGTGCAGCCTTCACAAAGAGCGAAGAAAAGCCGGAGCAGATTGCGGGATTCACCGACGTGCTGACGACAGACTGGTTCGCAGATGCGGTTCAGTATGCGGTAGATAACGGCATGATGAACGGTACGTCCGAGACGACGTTCCATCCAAACGGAACTACCACCCGCGGCATGATCGTGGCGATTCTGTACCGTCTGGAGAAAGAGCCGGCAGTAGATAACGGGGCAGGTTTTGCCGATGTGGCGGCGGGTAAGTATTATGCGGACGCAGTCGCGTGGGCGTCTGCCAACGATATCGTTACCGGATACAGTGAGGAGAAATTCGGACCTGACGATGCGATTACGAGAGAACAGTTGGCGGCGATTCTTTATCGTTACGCGCAGTACAAGAACATCGACGTAACGGCGACGGCGGATCTGTCGGGTTACGCAGATGCGGCGCAGATCAGCGCATATGCTGAAACAGCGATGAAGTGGGCGAATGGGGAAGGTCTGATCACAGGAGTGACAGACACGATGCTGAAGCCTGCGGGAAATGCGACGAGAGCGCAGGCAGCTACGATTCTGATGCGTTTCTGCGAAAATGCCTTCGCCCCGAGTATCGGTCGAAATTCATTCGATAACCGAAAAGGCCTCTGGACGGCACCAGGAATTCGATTTTCATACGGCTTCCCACCGGTGTCATCTGAACCATTTCCGCCTTTTCTGACTCCCATCTTTTCCATGACAGAGCCGACGGAATTTTCCGGTACGTCGACTACGAGACGTTCGATCGGTTCGCACAGCACGCCGTCGATCTTTGGTGAGGATCCGAGGCGGTGAAACGGCGAATTCATAGCCTTCCCGGCGCATATTTTCCATCAGAATGGAAAGATGCATTTCTCCGCGGCCCGCTACGTTGAATGCGTCGGTAGAATCCGTTTCCGTTACTCTCAGAGAGACATCTTTCAGAGTCTCTTTTAAGAGGCGGTCCCGGAGATTTCGTGAAGTGACATATTTTCCTTCCCGGCCGGCGAAAGGCGAGTCGTTTACGACAAAAGTCATCTCCATGGTCGGTGCGGAGATCTGGACGAAAGGCAGAGGTTTCGGGAGCGTTGGGATCACAGATCGTATCCCCGATGGTGATATCGCCGATGCCGGAGATTGCGATGATATTGCCGGCGTAGGCTTCTGTGATAGCTTTCTTTGTCAGACCGTCGTATTCGTAGATATTGGACGCTCTCAGTTTTTTGCTGGTGTTGTCATCATGGTAATTGCAGACGATGATGTCCTGATTCTGGGTGAGTTTGCCCTGTTCGATTCTCCCCACCGCAATCCGGCCGACGAATTCGTTGTAGTCCAATGCGGAGACCAGCATTTGAAACGGCTGATCGTAATCGGCCTCTGGAGCGGGATGTGACTGAGAATCGTCTCAAACAGCGGACGGAGATCAGTGCCCTCTGCATTCTGGTCAGCAGATGCGATGCCCCGGCGGGCGGAACAGAATAAAATCGGAGATTCCAGCTGATCATCCGTAGCGTTGAGATCGATCAGCAGCTCGAGAATCTCGTCGATGACTTCATCGATCCGGCGGTCCGGACGGTCGATTTTGTTGATGACGATGATGACTTTGTGACCCAGTTCCAGCGCCCGGGACAGCACGAACCTCGTCTGAGGCATCGGACCTTCCGCAGCGTCGACCAAAAGGATGACGCCGTTTACCATCTTCAGGATACGCTCCACTTCTCCGCCAAAATCGGCGTGCCCCGGTGTATCTACGATATTGATTTTCACATCGCCATAAGTGACGGCCGTATTTTCGCTTAAAATTGTAATGCCGCGTTCTCTCCAGGTCGTTGGAGTCCATGACTCTTTCGACGACAGACTGATTTTTCACGGTAAACGCCGCTCTGCTTGAGCATTTCGTCGACGAGTGGTCTTGCCGTGATCGACGTGGGCGATAATTGCAACATTTCTGAGATTAGGGTTTATCAAATAAAAGTGCCTCCTTAAAAAGCCGTATTTTTCTTTAAAATACCAGAACCGCGGCAGGTGCGCTAAAATATTTTTCTGATATTTCAGTACTTTTCATAACTATATATTATATTCTAATTCGTGAAATGAAGCAATATAAATAGAGAAGGCAGGACAAAGATAAAGGACGATGATGCCGGTGTTTTTTATTTTATCAAAAATGGGGAAGAATGTCGAAAATCCTCGAATACATGCCGAGGAAAACTGAAGAAAATAGAACGAAAAGCGGATGTTTTTGGTAATCTCTTCGCTGGAAAAGGAATTCAACCGAAAAAATAAAAAATATTAGTGTTAAGAATTGGTAAATCCATTGACGGATGTTTTTTCTGTGATACACTGATTAACGTAAGCGAAATGTTATCTTGATTCACATGTTTCTGTAAGTCATTAGACATTTAATGATTTACAAAAATATGTGAATTTTTAAATTTGAGACGAAACTGAAAAAGGGAGAATTCCTTTTGAAAGCGGTTTCCTGCCGCCTGCGGCGGCAGTACGGCAAAAAAATCTTTCATAATTGAATTTATGATATAGAGATTTTATTATTTTTAAGACAGGAGGTATTTTAGATGAGCAATGGTACTGTAAAATGGTTCAATGCAGAAAAGGGTTATGGTTTTATCGCTGATGATGACGGCGGAAATGATGTGTTTGTACATTTCTCCGCAATTCAGGCTGATGGATTTAAGACATTAAATGAGGGCCAGAAGGTCACTTTTCAACGGAACCGGATCCGAAAAACAGCGATAAGCTCAGAGCTGTTGATGTTGTCGTTGTAGGTTAATTTTTACCTGACGATAGATCGCGGGCAGTTATTCCGTATATACTATCGAACGACCCGGAGCCGCCTAATAGCAGGCGGCTTTTTGTATGCCGAAAATCTTTTGGTGTGCGGCGTAATACGACATTTTCGCTGAAGAGATTCAGATTTTTTTGAAAAGAAGTTTCTAAAGAACTCTGACGTGACGCGATATTTATGACAATCTCGGAAAGAGACAGAGAGATATTTTAGGACAATCGAGAAATTATGATCAGTAAGGAAGTTGTAATTTTTTCCGTTTTTATATAAACTTATGACATGGAGTTAGTATAGACAAACCGAAGTTTGTCTATATTTTTTGACTTATAGTTAAATAAGACTAACTATGTGCTTTGAGGAGGAAAATGAAAAGGAAACTGATATGTCTCAGCCTGTCCGCTTTTCTTGCGGCTTCCGGAGCGATGCCGGCATTTGCGGCGACAAGTGCGGTATCGTTCCAGGATCTGCAGGGCAACTGGGCAGAAGAAGCTGCGCTGTATTGTGCGGAAAAAGGACTGATGCAGGGGTATAATGGAAACTTCCGTCCGGCAGACCACCTGAGCCGTGCCGAGATGGCTGCGGTTATCGTCAGGGAGTCTCGGGTTGACGGAAGAAACGGATCTGACAGCTTATTCTGATATAGATGCGTCTTCCTGGTATTACAGCGACATGTCTAAAGCGGTAGCGGCAGGTATTTTCAGGGGTCCGGGGATAAGCTGAATCCCGGAGCAGATATTACAAGGGAAGAAGCTTTTACCGTATTTGCCAGAGCTTATCAGCTTGAGGCGGATCTCAGCGTACTGGAACGATTTCGTGATTCGGACCAGATTTCCGCATGGGCGAGGGACAGCGTTTCGGCTATGGTCCGTAAGGGATGGATTGAAGGGTCCGACGGCGCTCTGAAGCCGAAAAGCCCGATCAGCCGCGGTGAGCTGGCACAGATTTTCTACAACGGCGGAAACAATATGACGCCGTCTTCCGGTGAAAATCCGTCCTCAGAGGTGAAACCGGGAACCGGACAGGGCGGATCTTCTTCCGGCGGCAGCTCTGGAGGAGGTTCCGGCGGAACGGTGACGCCTGTCGAGGAATCTTTGGTGAAGGAATCGCAGACAAAGATCGTAGATCTGGGATATGCTCAGTATGTATCCATCGCTTTTGAAGATGGATATTCTGCAGAGAACTGTACGGTTACAGTCGACGGCACCGATGTGACTTCTGTGCTGACGCCGGTTACGGACGACGGCTCTGTAACGAAGTGGGAACTGACCTCGCTGAAACCGGCGAAGCTCACAGTGACCAGCGGCGACAGAACGCAGAATGTTATCCTCAGCGATAACAAGATCCGCAGACACCTGAGGTCGTCAGCGACACCGGTGCAGATTATTTTCTAACTCACGGCGCCGTATACGTATGGGACTATTATCTTACCAATTATGATGCGGCGGGAAATGTGAGAGTAAAACCGGCTAAGACTACATTCGGTACATCTTCGCAGGAACAGGAAATTCCTTTCTATTCTCCGGACGCTGTTTTAGTCCCGGATGAAGAAGCGGATAACGGATATCATGTCAGCGGAGAGGCTGTCGTCATGTTTAATTACGCCGAAGGGAACCGAGGCGGAAAAGGCATGGGTGGACGGTATTTCCGATGTGGATCTGGTGGCATATGGAGAAAAACAATCAGACGCTGAACGGGGAATTGGAATGGACTCTGGACAAAGAGGCGCCCCCACGGCGATTCTACTGCAGCGCAGGTTTCCGTTCCGCTGGGACAGATCAACTTTTTCTCAAACGGCCGTTACCAGTTGAGAATTACTTCCGGCGAACAAAGCCGCCTTTTTCCGATACATGTGGTAAATGAAAAGATTCCGTCGATGCAGCTGTCGGATCCTTCGGTGGAGAGCGGCAAGAACGTCCACTTTTAAGATAAAGGATATGACGTACGGTATTACGATGCCTATTTATCGGGTACAGCTCACACTGCCAGGCGGGGAAACTGAAGAACTGGATAAAATCGACGACTGGTATCTTTTCGGAGACAGTTTTGTCCTTTACAACGACAATGAAAATCATCTTACCGAAGCGGGAAATTATACGCTGACGATCTGGGCGGACGGATTTCAGTCTTTTCTCGAAGACTTTCTCTGTAAACGGCGCCGGAGCGTTGTTTTCCGAAAATATGAAGAACGGCGCCGGAGCGGCAAAGCCTGTCTCTTTTCAGCCGGATGCGGTAACGATGGCTACTTCGGTGGGTTCCGGAGGATCGGAGGACGGTTCGGGCGGCAGCATGATGAGTGCGGATCTGGTATTTGATGCAGACCTTCTGGCAAATGCGGAGATTCTCTGTGAAATCGGTGTGGAAAACGATTATGAAAGCTATCGCTGACCGGTGGGAGTATGATATGAGCGGTATAGACGCCGTATATCTGCAGGGTTCCGACGTGCTCTACACCGCATCGGGGTATTTTGACGCAGTAAATGAGGCGAGAGCGAAAGACAAATATCTGACTTTTTGCGCAATATATCGAAACCGAGGAGCAGAGACGACTCAGAACCGGCCATACCGTGTAAAACAGGTGCTGGAAGATAACCTGCTGGGAGAGGCCATAGCCTTTGGATGAGGCCGCGGGCAAAGAGGTTGCGGATCTGATTCTCGTCGACAGGCAGGGGAACCGGCGGTGTCGGTGAAGGAAAATACCGATCCGGTCTTTTATTGTGAAGATCTCGCTTATCTGCAGGCAGTCGGCGGACATATCTATCTGAATAACGATTATCTCAATCCGATTTCTGAGGAAGACTGTGTGATCGATGCGGAGAAGAATACTATGACGCTGAAAGGGCTTGTGCTGACACCGGGTCTCCATACGCTGGAACTTCGGGCGCCGGGCTATCAGACGGTTCGTCTGACTTTCCAGTATGAAAAAGTACTGGAACAGAATTTATCCCTTTCGCTCAGCGATATGTCTGTACAGCCGGGTGATACGATTACAGTAACGGTGAGTGGATCGGAAGGCGATTTCTGAAAAATCTGAAGTCAGTCGTTCTGAACCAGCCGAACGGCAGCACCGCGTCCATCGGTCCGGAGGATATTACGGTTATGACGAATACTATACGCTGGCGGAAGATTACAGATCTCTGACTATTGTCACAGGAGATTCGTTCCGTCTGGCAGGACAATATTCTATTCAGCTGCAGGCAGAGTATTATGCGGAGAGCCTGACGACGGAAGAGTTTACAGTAATCGCAGAGGAAAAAACCGTGCCTTCCGGGGAAATTTCCTTGATGAAGAGCGCGGCCTGTATCAGATTTCTTTTGAAAGCGCGGGCAGTATCTATTCCTGGAAATCAGCGATTCAGTCGGTGACAGTCAACGGCGAGTCCTATACAGAAGCCGGGATGCTCAGCAGTCCGCAGAGCGATTCGAAAACGTACCGATTTTCCAATTCTTACGGATACGATGTCCTTTCGCTCGGCGGAGGTTCGTTTAAAGCGGATGAAAACAACGAAATCATTATCTGCGCAGAAGGATATCAGGACTTTGTGATAGAGTACAATGAGAATTCCGGAGCAGATAATCAGGGAGCAGAACCGCCTGCAGTGGACAAAATTGAAACACCATTTTACGGAGATTATCGAAATATCATTTTTGAAGGAGGATATACTCAGAGCGAATATATGGATGCGATTACGAGTGTAATCGTTGATGGTACGGAATATCAGAAAGTAGATTATATGTCTGTGTATAAGGGAGTATATAGGGTACTGCCAAGTGACGCTCAGATTCATATCGGGATCGAAGGTCTTGCATCGGGAGAACATACCGTTACGGTCAAGGCCAGCGTTTACAAAGACTGCACGTTCACTCTGACTGTAAACTGATCAATCTGCAAATATGATACCGGTGTCCCCCCCCCGCCTCTGCAGGCGGCGGGCGCCATCTCATTTCTTTCCATGACATCTGTCTCCACGGAGGGGGTACCTTCCAGGGGACGGATGTCTCTTTATCAGAGACAGGTTTTGTTTGGCTTTGTGAATTTACTCGGTATAATGATATAATAAATAAAAATAACAATTCTATATGTCAATGTCACAAAGAACTGACGGTCCGCCGCGGTCTTCGGATCCGAAACTTGTTTTGTATAGGACACGGATGTGCGGGACGAAAGCAGATATGAGGTAAGTCAGACGGGAGGAAAAGTGATGAGCGAAAAAAATATTTACGCACAGATTCTCGATGCTATCGCAGAGGGAGAAAGCGTTTCGATGAATACGACGATTAAGGGCGAGAGCGGCAGGATCTCGGAAGGTCTCAGCAGAACGCTGGAAATTGTAGCGCAGAACAGAGCGGAGGAAGGTCTTTCCGTAGTAAAGCCGGAAACGGTAAAAAACGGCGGGGACTTTGAAATTTCCGAACCGATGCTTCCAAAAGAACGTCTGATCGTTTTGGGCGGCGGTCATATCGCGCTGCCGGTATGTGAGTTTGCATCGAAATGCGGTTTTGAAGTTTACGTGGCGGACGACAGACCCGCCTTGCCAATGCCTGAGATTTCCGTGGGCGGCGGGCGTGTCGCGATTCTTTTGAAAACAGCATCGAGCAGCTGAAAATCACGCCTACGATTTTTGTCGTCGTCATTACGAGAGGGCACCGGCATGATGCGGACTGTCTCAGAGCGATTCTTCCAGGGAAGCAGCCGGCTTATCTGGGTATGATCGGCTCTAAGAGAAGAGTTCGCGGACTCTTGGATATGCTGGTGGAAGAAGGTTACGATAAGGAAAATATCGAGCGCATCTGTACGCCGATCGGCTTAAAGATCGGAGCGGTGACTCCGGAGGAAATCGCGGTGTCGATCCTGTCGGAAATCATCGCGTACAAGCGCCTGCCGGAAAAGAATACCGGACATTCCAGATATGTCAACGGTTCAGATCTGGATCTGGAGATGATCGAATATCTGGCGGAAAATCACGAACCGAAAGCTGTCGTCACCGTAATTCAGGCAAAAGGATCTACGCCGAGAGGCGCCGGTGCAAAAGATGGCCGTGGACCGAGAGGCCAAGTGATGGGAATATCGGCGGCGGCTGAGTGAAGGAGCTGTCATCCGCGATGCGGTGGATATCATAGGCACGGGGAATATAAGACAGTGTTTATCGATATGACCGGAGAAGTGGCGGAGTCCGACGGCATGGTCTGCGGCGGCGTAATGTATGCGCTGATCGAGGACGGTACGGAAATGTGATCTTTCGGAGCGGACACGGACGGCGGTTCTCCCGGAAGCGGGAGACGTATCAGAGTCGTTGTAAGCGCAAAGAGCGCCGGAATTCCGATTTGTGAGACAGGAAATCAGCGGATCTTTTATGACAGGAGCGGCACAGAAGATGAAAGAATTTATATACGCAGATAACGCCGCGACTACGAGAATTTCACAAATGGCATTTGAGGCGATGGTACCGTATCTTTTACAGAGTATTACGGAAATGCATCCGCCCTTTTTACCGAATCGGCCGCGATTCCCATAAAGCGGTGGAGGATGCGAGGAAACAGATCGCTTCTCTGATTCATGCCGGTCCGATGGATATTTATTTCACCTCCTGCGGTACACAGAGGCGGATAATTGGGCGGTAAAAGGCGTCGCTCATAAAATGAAAAAGACGGGAAAAACATCTCATCACCACGGTCATTGAGCATCATGCCATTCTGCATGCCATGCATGCGCTGGAGGAAGATGGATTTGAAGTAACCTCCTTCCGGCGGATTCCGGAGGAAGGTGTTCGTCCGGAATCTGTGAGAGACGCGCTGCGGCCGGACACCGCTATGGTGTCCGTGATGTATGCAATAATGAGCTGGGCACGATTCAGCCGGTGAAAGAAATCGGTGCGCTGTGCCGGAAGGCGGGGTCATTTTTCATACGGATGCGGTGCAGGCGGCAGGGACTCTTCCCATCGACGTCGTCGCTCAGAATATCGATATGATGTCGGTATCAGCGCACAAGTTTCACGGACCGAAAGGAGTCGGTTTTCTGTACTGCCGGAGGGGTCTGTATCCCGATAATTTTATGGACGGCGGGGCGCAGGAACGGGGACACCGGGCCGGTACGGAAAATGTGGCCGGAATCGTGGGGATGGCGGCGGCTCTGAAAGAAGCCTGCGGCAGTCTGGATGAGAAGGCGCGGCATCTGTCCTCTCTGAGAGACAGGGTTCAGGGAAGGCCTGCTGAGAATTCCAGGTTCCCTGTCTCAACGGCGGAGACGAGCACCGTCTGCCGGGAACGGTAAATGTTTCTTTTTGAGAAGGTAGACGGGGAATCCCTTTTTGTTTCAGCTGGATCTCATGGGAATCGCAGCATCTTCCGGTTCTGCCTGTGCTTCCGGTTCCGTGGATCCGAGTCATGTCCTTCTTGCCATCGGTGTGCCTGTATCACATGGCTCACGGATCTCGCGGATTTCCTGGGTCGTTACAAGCAATACGGCGGAAGAGGCGGATCGGATCGTAGAGGCGGTAGCTGAGGCAGTTGCGCTTCTGCGGGAGAAAGATGAAGCGCATGGGCAGAAGAGAAAGAAAGCGGCGCGTATTTGCGCTGATTATTTCCGCGGTGGTTTTATGTTTTCTTGCAGCTGGCTGCTCTCTGCCGCAGAGCGGAGATTCAGAAGCTTCGGGGAGCAATTCTTCGGAAACGGTGCAGGAGAAAAACGCCGGACAGGTTCAGAGAACCGTCTTCGCGATGAATACGATGATGAATCTGCGGGCGTTCGGCGAAAGTGCAGAGGCGGCGATCGAGGCGGCGGAAGAAGAAACCGGCATTTGGATACTCTGTTGCAGAGGGGCGAAGAATCCAGTGAAATTTATCAGCTGAACAGCAGCGGATCGAGAGAAGTTTCCGAAGAGACGCTGTCTGTTATAAAGAGGGCTCTTGAAATTGCAGAAGCCACCGACGGCGCCTTTGATCCTTCTATCGCTCCTGCAGCAGATCTCTGGGGTTTTACGGACAGAATTTCCGGGTGCCTTCACGGATGAAATTTCGTCGGTTCTTCCGACGATCGGCTGGAAAAAAAATTTCTATCGAAGGAAATCGTGTAACGCTGCAGCCGGGGACAAAATCGACTTGGGCGGAATCGCCAAAGGCTTTCTTTCCGGAAAATTGATGGAGATCTTTCGGGATCACGGCGTGGGAAACAGGAATCGTCCTCTTGGGGGAAACGTACAGACTCTCGGAGAAAACAGATGGAAGCATCTGGAAGGTGGCGCTGCAGGATCCGGACGACCCCTGACCGTTATCTGGGGCAGCTGAGTGTCGCGGATAAAGCGGTGGTGACTTCCGGAAGCTATCAGCAGCATTTTGAGAAAGACGGAAAGGAATATCATCATATTCTGGATCCGAAAACAGGCTGGCCTGCGGACAGCGGGCTGACTTCTGTGACGATTATCTGCGAGGACGGCGCGCGGGCGGACGGTCTGTCCACCGCTCTTTTCGTGATGGGCGCCGAACGGGGATTGCGTATTGGAAAGACAATGAAGGCTTCGATGCGATTTTTGTGACGGCTGACCGAAAAATTTATGTCACGGAGGGCTGGAAGGAAATTTTGAATGTGTCGATTCTATGAAATCGTAAGAAAATCATCGTGAGAGACTGGGTATTTCGCTGAAATATGAGATTTACTGTCCGCAGAGACTGCGGATACCGGCGTGACCATAGAAACGAAAAGAGAGCGATCCCGCAGCTTTGTCTGCAGGATCGCTCTTTTCGTTTCTATGTTTTTTGATGCGGGCGGGGACGGATTGTTTCCGGATACGCTGTCTCTGCGGGCAAAGTTATATGCGTATCTGCACGATATAGGCGTCGCTTTGGTTTTCCGTGACATTCAGGAAGTTGTAGGAATTGATCACATATGCGTTTCCCGTTGCCTCAATATTCTGTTCCTGGAGCCAGTCCAGAAGGAAACGAACCGTAGGAAAAATCGTTTTCGTTCCTCCTTTATGAACGAGACAGGCATATTGACCGGCTTCTCTGGTGAAAGAACTGCTGCGCGCGGACTGATTAGCCGGATCATTTTGTCGGAGACGTTCGTTGTGCATACAGGAACAGAAATTATCAGTGATCAGCACATGGTGCGGGATAATGCAGCAGATCGGATAACAGGGCAGCTGAAATTCATCGCTGTCCTTTTCGGAAAAAAAAGGCTGACATTTTTCTGCGTTGCTCAGATCGTTCAGCGAATGGCAAAAGGAATGGGAGTCAGATAATAGGTTCCTCGTCCAGGATTTCGATGGACGGCTGATCATTCTCATGACTGTTCACATAATTTAAAAAATCATTTTGTATTCCAGGAAAAGCATCGCGGACTGGAGTTCTTCTATCTTTTTGCTGAGACGTTTTTGTGGTATTCGAATAGTAATTCGGAGGAACCGGGGCGTTCCTTTTCGTGGTCCAGCATAGTGGCGATCGATTCCAAAGAAAAGTCGAGTTTGCGGAAAAAACGAATAAAATTAACGGTCTGGACCTGTTCCGGAAGAAAATATTTATAACCGTTTTCTCCGATGAATACCGGGCGGATCAGCTGTTTTTTTACATAAAACGACAGAGTATCCCGGCCGATACGGGCCAATTCGCCAGATTTCCAAGGGTAATATATTGGTTCTTTATATCCTCTGTTTTTTTCCATCTTTTTCTCATCTCCTTTTTTCTGTTTAATTATAAGTAATCCTTGACCTGGTAGTTACTTATAAGTTTATACTATATTCTAAAGAAAACAAGTATAAATAATAAAAAACAAATAAAATGGAATAGAAATGAATCTTCTCAAACCTGCGGAGCTTTTCTGCAGTGTATATAATAAGGAAAAGTTTTAGAAATGAATGATATTTTGGGCTTTCAGGAAAAATGAGGAAAGAGAGAGCTCTCGGCAGAAAAAGTGTCAGATGGAATCCTTTGCCGAGGAAAGAATGAAAAAATATATTTCCGTCTTTCTACTGGTTCTTGCGACAGCCGTTTTGTGCGGATGTAGCGGAAGCGCGGAGGTATCGCAGGCGGATTCTCCGGCGCTGCAGAGCTGCGAGTCGTACGGTATCTGTGAAGGCGGAGAGCAGGATCAGTATATCATAGCTGAACTGATATTTGACCGGCCGGTTTTTTTTCGGAGGAGCTGAAAGAGCAGCTTCGTGTAGTGATCGGAGGACAGAGAATCGCTCCCGAGAAAATCGAGGTAGGCGCAGTGGAGAACCGGGAGGATGCCGTGCAGCTGAAAATGGCGGTACAGCAGGTTAACGACGGATATCTGGAAATCACCAATGCTCCCGGAGAAGAAAAAGCTGACAGCTCTCACCGATGCGGAGGGCAGGTACTGTGCGGCTTCCGCGGATGTGAAGCAGCTGATCCCAAGCGGTGCAGCCATTACCACTCTGAAAAGTGATCCGGCGCAGACCGTCTGCAGGGTGGACCAGATTGTGACTCACAGAAGCATTATCTGGATTCAGCTTTTCAGCGGAAATCAGGCGGTGGAACCTTCGAATTCAAACACTACAGACGTGATGGAAGGCGCCAAAAGTGCGGTGCACGAACACGAATTCCTCTGGGCTACAAAAGAGACGACGGCTGCAGATATTGCGGAGACTGTCTCTAATTTTTACGGGGAAGATTTTTCCGCTTCCGCAGAGGGCGATGAGATTACCGTCACCAGAAAAACGGGGAGAACGCCGGGAATCTGGAACTGAAGATATATAATGGAAAATAAAAAATACGGCAGTCGAGGATAATCGGAAAGTTATGAAAGCAGAGACAGCGCGGAGTTTAGAGAGAGAAAAAGGAATATACCGGCGATTACGGCGGGACTGATCGTCCTGCTGCTGATTGCAGCGGTTATTTCCGTACTGATAGGAAGATATTCTATCACGCCGGACATGTTGTGGGAGATCCTGTTTCACGGCGATGATCCTCTGAGTGAGGAAGTGGAAGCTGCGTCTCTCGTCCTGTTTGAGGCGAGAATTGCCAGAATTGCGGCGGCGGTTCTGATCGGCGCCGCGCTTTCTGCAGCAGGGGCATCTTATCAGGGAATTTTTCGCAATCCCATGGTATCGCCTGATATTCTCGGCGCGGCGACGGGAGCGAGTTTTGGAGCGGCTCTGGCAATTCTCTTCGGAGCGAGTGCTCTGATGATTCAGGTTTCCGCTTTCTGTTTCGGCCTTGCAGCGGTAGCGGCGGCGTATTTCGCGAGTTCGGTTCTGACCCGGCAGTCCGGTGGAGCGACTCTGACGCTGGTTCTCACCGGCATGGTGGTATCAGCGCTGTTCTCCGCATTTATTTCTATCGTCAAATTTGTCGGAGACCCTTATGATACTCTGCCTACGATAACTTTCTGGCTGATGGGGATTGACCTATGTGACGAAAGGCGATCTTTTTCATCATGCTGATTCCTTTTTGCAGCAGGTATGATTCCGCTGTTGCTTCTGAGATGGCGGTTGAATATCCTGTCATTTGACGACGAAGAAGCGTCCTCGCTGGGGGTAGATACAAAAAGACGCGGGCAGTCATTATTTTATGCGCTACGCTGATGTCTTCTTCAGCGGTAGCTGTAGGAGGCATGATCGGATGGGTCGGACTGATCGTTCCGCATATCGCCAGAATGCTGACAGGACCGGATTATTCCAGGATGCTTCCGTGCTCTATGCTGACGGGGCCTTTTCCTTCTGATCGTGGACGACATCGCCAGATGTCTCTTCGCGCAGGAAATTCCTCTCGGCGTACTGACGGCAATCATCGGAGCGCCGTTCTTTCTGTATCTCATGTTTCGTGGAAAGAAGAGTTTTATATGATGAGCAATTATACAGAGAAACATACGAAAAATATATGAAAAAGGAATTGCAGCGGTGATCTTTCTCTTCGCGCTTTTGTCTCATCTGCGGATGCGGTCAGAAAGAGGAGAAAAAAGCTGTCTACGAGATCACGGCGGCGGGGAGCGCACAGGAGAGCGGCGTCATCGCTTTTGCAGGGCTTGAGATGAACGTATATCAGGATCCGGCGTCCAATCCGTGCGGAGATTGTCCGGATCAGCCGGTCAGCATTTATGTGGGGAACCGATACGCCGGAAACCGTAGAGGCGATGGCGGAAGCGGTGCGGCGGGCCGACGATCTTTGGGAGGTTACAGAGACGACAGACCGCAGTCTGATCCTTCAGGAGAAGATACCGGGAAGTGTGACGCAAGAGCCGGAGCTTTTCCGCGCCGAAAGGTTTGACGCTGACGGGTTCTTTTTTCCCTCGTCGGGGAGGTACGGACCAGCAGCAGAGCGCTGACGGAGAAAAAACGGAACGTCCGCAGAGGCGATGAAGATAGTCAAAAATCTGGACGGAAAAGAGATGCAGGTTCCCGAGGAAGCTCCGGAGCGCATCGCTGCGGTTTACGGCCCCGCCTATGAGGCGCTGACCGTTTAGGCGCAGAGGACAGAATTGTAGTCTGCGCGGATGTTCAGTTTGAAAATTTTCCGTGGGCAAAAAGTTTTTCGAAGATTTCGGATCTTCCTTATCTGAAAAACGTACATACTTCGGTGAGTGCGGAAGAACTGAAGACCTACCGCCCGGATCTGGTGCTGACTTTCAGCCGTCCCAATGAGCTGAAACAGCTGTCAGCGCTGAACATTCCGGCGGTATACGGTGTGACTTCTCAGTCGCTCGATGATGTAAAAAGATCAGCTGCGGGTTTACGCGGAAGCGGTAGGCGGCAGTGCGCCGGAGAGAGCGGAAAAATACGCGGCGTATTTCGATGAAAAATTGAAAATGGTCACCGACGTGACGTCGAAGATGGCGGACGCCGAGAAGCCTTCCGTATATTATGCGGGAATCGACATTCTTACAACTTATGGAAAATATTCGGATCTCAGTGATGTTATCGACGCTGCGGGCGGCCGAAGCGTTACGGCAGAACTGGATGCAGGAAATCATACACAGATCAATTTTGAGCAGCTGGCTTCCTGGAATCCGGATTATATCTTTATCGATCACGGCAGTATGAACGATCGGGAGACCGTAGAGGAAATCAAGGATGCCGCTTATGGAAATAAGAGGTATGCAGCGATCTCGGCGGTGAAAGACGATCAGGTCTATCTGACGCCGAGCGGCGTATTTTACTGGGACATGGGTCTGCAGAAGATTCTTCTCGTCATGTACATGGCGAAACCATTCATCCGGAAGCTTTTGCGGATCTGGATATGGAGCAGGAAATCATGGAGTTTTACAGTGAGTTTTACGGATATGATCTTTCCAGAGAGGATGCGCATCGCATTCTGATGAGAGAAGATCCTGTCGGGTGATTTAAAAAACGTAAAAACAGCTGGATATTACTGGCGAACAGGTCGGTGCAGAGGGATGTTTGGACATGGAAGAGCGGGCTGAAACGGAAGCGCGACAGTCTCCGAAGAAGAGCAGTGTGCAAAAGGATCCTCTCAAAAAGAAAAATTAAAAATTATACGATAATTAAAAAGTGAATAATATAAAAAACAAAGGTACCCCTTTGCTGGCAAGGCTTCGCCTTCCCAGCAAAGGCTGTCTTCTTTTATTAGAAAAAATGATATAGCGTCTGACATTTTTCCGCTTTTCTCCGCGGATTTGATTTCCTGGTTCAGCAAAGAGAACATTCTTCGTTCAAATCCAGAGCGGAGGAGAGGCTGCGGCGCTATATCAAAACGGTTTGCACACGTTTTTTGTCAGAAACGTCGAGAGCGCTGCTCCGATGGAAATGAGGAAAGAAACATGCTGGAGATCAAAAAAGCAGTCTGCGGATATCGGCGTGGCAGAAGAGTGAAAAAGTGATAGAAGGGATTTCCCATGACGGTCGAACCGGGGGAAGTCATGTGTGTTCTCGGTTCCAACGGTATCGGTAAGACGACACTCTTCCGATCGGTGCTCGGAGGATTCCTCTGCTGGGGAACGGTGAAAATCGATGGGGCTGATCTGTCGGAACTCTCCATTCGGGAGAGGGCGAGAAAGATCGGTTATGTTCCCCAGTCCCATACACCTCCCCTTTTCCATTTACAGCCGCTCAGGTGGCGGTAATGGCAGGACATCCCATATGCAGACGTTCGCATCCGCATCTAAAAAGGATTATGAAATAGCCGAGGAAGCGCGCTGGAACTGATGGGCGTGGGATATCTGAAGGACGAGGCCTATACAACAGAGATCAGCGGCGGAGAACGCCAGTTGGTACTCATCGCCAGAGCCATCGCACAGGAATCGGATTATCTGATTATGGACGAGCCTACGTCAAATCTGGATTTTGGGAACCGGGTCCGGGTGCTGCGCCGCGTCAGACAGTTGGCGGAGGCGGGAAAGGGGGTCATTATGACGACTCACGATCCGGATCATGCCTTTGCGGTATCCTCTAAGGTGACCGTAATTAAAAAAGGCGGGGAATATCTCACCGGAGATACCGATGAGATTCTTACCTGCGCTCTGATGGACGAAATTTATGGATTCGAACGGGCGTCGCCGATACGGTGGCTCTGACGGACGCAGAGCAAAGACAGCGGTAGGATATTTATAACATTACATTTGTTGATAACCGTGAGTACAGGCATGACGCGCGGATGCCGACGCACACATTTATCATATATAACAGTATATCTCAAACAGAAGGATTAGCTTTAGGAGTTGACAAAATGAAAAAACGAAAAAGCAGTCAGTCTTATCCTCGCATTTGCGATGGTCTTATCCGCAATGCTGGGATGTATGACAGTCTCTTCTTTGCGACTGAGGACAGGCAGAAGAAGGAACAGGACCAAAGCTGGTAGATTACAGTATCAGCGTAGCAAATACAGATCCTAAAACGGAAGCGGGATCGGAGATTCTTATCAACTTAATGTTTGATAAAGCGATGGGCAGTACAAATTATACGAAATCCGCTTTTGATATATCGATAAATAACAGATCTTTAACGGATATGGGGTTTGCAATTTCAGAAGTAAAGCCCTCCGGAACGGAACTGATTATCGATCTGAAAGGAATTGATAAGGGGACGATTCTTGGGCATATGTAGTCAGCGGAAAGCTGGATGTCTCTCTGAAATCAAATTACTACGAGGATATTGTCGATGCTGACGGCAATGAAGTCAGCGAGTGGACAGATATCCACACTTACGTTCAGACCGGTCTGGAATTTGAGAAACAAAGTTCAGTAAACGGTGATATTGACACACCGGCATCCGTTACATTTCAGCTGACAGGCGATGTAAAACTCAGAGGCGCTTCTCCGGTACAGATTCTGGTAAATGGTGAAAGTATTGTCTGCACGGAAGTGAAACCTGGAGAAGGTGAAGACGGCGAAGATTTAACCTCGGAGGAGACTGTAACGAGAGCCGCGGTACTGTTAATGTACATACTCATATGTATCTTAGCGGAACAAACGAAAAATGGGCATCGCAGCTGGCGGATAATTTTTTACTCAAAAGAGTACGATATGACGGCGGAAGGTGATACTGTGACAATCACCGCAAAGCAAAACGGTGAAAATACCGATTTAGCGGAAAATACCGTTATGAGAACCTTCGGTTATTCGGAAGGTGATGCAGTCGTTCAGCCGGTATTATTCCGTGAAGAACTCTCGGCTGCAAAAAAGAGAGGGCAGCTGAGATTGAAGAAAGCAACTCCGTTGCGCAGGAGTGTAGGATACGCTGAATACCGCTATTGCGCAGGCAGAGCTTGTAGAGCCTGATACAGTGCAAAGTGGCGTGAAATGGCAGACGATCAGAGCCGATCTCCAGTCTGCAGTAGACGGCGCGCAGGATAACGCCATCACTACGACGAGCGTGACACGATCCAACGGTTCGGTGAGTCTGTCTCTGCTCGGCGGTCAGGATTGGATTGATCTGGTGGAATCCGTGAAGCTGAACGACAAGGTTTTAGAGAAAGATACGGATTATTCATTTGACTCGGTATGCTGAAGATTAAGAGTCTGGTGTTCGATACACCGACAGACGACGGCAAAGACAACAGATTACACTGTAACTATCGAATCTAAAGGGTATGCGACAGTGACACAGGAAGTGACCGTTACTTACAATGGTTCCGCCTCTTTTACGGTTCGTTTGCTCGACAAGGATGGTAACGTAAGAAAATCCAAGACTTTACAGAAGCAGAAATCAGGGGCATTTTCGGAAAATCCGGAAACCGGTGGCAAAGGGAGACATGTACAGTACAGCCTGCTCTATGACAAGGTTCCAGAGCGTTTAAGGGCGACGGGGGCTTATTTGTCAGCACCTCGCAGATGCCAGTTGTAAGGGGTAAGATTTCAGCAGAGACAACAAAGCCAAATTCAGAACAAACGACAGCAATGATGAGACTGATTTGAATGATGATGATCCTTCGGTAGACAGCTATTTTAACATGATTACGACCGGGATTATACGGAACTGATGGCAGACAGATATTATTTCCAGGATCTGTATAATCATAAAACGGAGTTGTGGAAAACTTATAAGGCCGGTGAAGAAGTAGATCAGAATGATTCTGCCGCAGTAATGAGCATAATCTGAAACTCCGTAAAAGCTATGGCAGATAGCAATAAAAGTGTTAGTAAAAACATGATCATATCAGTTTGTGGAAGATCCAA
>VOFE01001885.1_pt1 | contig 18584 bp, 31 predicted proteins | sample 5384071 | NCBI WGS metagenome assembly VOFE01 (sample SAMN12384724, study PRJNA508395) | human gut metagenome | isolation source: healthy gut D | host: Homo sapiens
TACCGTAGATATACTCTCCCTCAAAGGTTTCCCCGTTTGCCTCGACTTTAATCCAGTACGTCGGCACATTCCAGATCCGTTTGGATCCCTCCAGCAGGTATGCCAGATGACCGAGAATGTTTTCATGTGCTGATCTGTCTCATAGGAAACATCCGTGAAAAGGCCGAATGCAGCGATGTAGACAAAGCTGTCGTTGTTGAACGCTCCCACATCACAGGAATACAGGTTTCCCTCGATGATATCCTTTGCCGCCTGTACCATATCTTTCGAAATAGAAAGACTGTTTGCAAAGTCATTGGTGCTTCCGGCCGGAATATAACCGATCGGAACGCGCTGATCCACTTCCATCAGACCGCTGACAACTTCATCCAGTGTTCCGTCGCCCCGCTGCAGACAACGAGATCCACCTGCGGCGCAAGCTCCTTTGTCTTTTTCGAAACCATCTCCGACTGCCTGCGTCGGTGGACAATGACTTCATATCCGCCTTTTACAAAAACATCGATAATTTCAAACAGTTTACTTTTTAATCTGTGCTTTTCCGGAAAACGGATTAAAAATAAACAACATTTTTTCTTGCTCTCCATGCAAATGCTCTCCTTTGTATCCCATTTTAGCTGTGCTGTATTCTGTATTGTACCTTATTCGCAAAGCAGATGCAACCCCGTACATTGCCACAATTTCGCAATTGTGTCATATAAAATATGATATACAGCAAAACAGGAGCCACCTACTAAGAGGCAGCCCCTGCGAATTTCAAAACTATTTACAGATTAAACCAGCTCGATTACAACTTCCATAGCTGCATCACCTTTACGCGGTCCGATCTTGATGATACGGGTATATCCGCCGTTACGGTCTGCATATTTCGGAGCGATCTCATCGAACATTTTCTGTGGCATATCGATGGACTTGGTGTTTTTCTTGCGTCCTGCTGCTTCGGTCGGAACCTCTGTTACAGGATAGAAGAAGCTTTGCCATCTGACGTCTAGCGTGAAGTCTGGACGGAAGATCTTTTTTGATCTCTTTCTGAACTTCATCGTATACGGTAACTTTTTTGCCGTCTTTTACTTCTTTCACACGTTTGCCATCAGCATCTTTGCGAGCTACTTTAGCAGTAACGGTAACGGTCTCAAAGTTATCTTTCTCTTTTACAGCCAGTGCGATCATGCTTTCAGCGATCTTGCGGATCTCTTTCGCTTTGGTCTCAGTGGTAACGATTTTTCCGTGATACAGAAGGTTGGTTACCTGGTTTCTTAATAATGCTTTTCTCTGGTCAGATGTTCTGCCAAGTTTTCTATATTTTGCCATTTTAAATTTTCCTCCATTTGTGGAACCCGCAAGTCATGCTGCCTCGGACTTACTGACAGGGGTTTTCGTCTACAAATCAAACGGAAAGATAAATCGCTGTGATTTATTCTCCGTCCCCAGGACTCAGTGACAGTCCCAGTTCTTTCAGTTTTGCAAGTACCTCTTCCAGTGACTTACGACCCAGGTTACGCACCTTCATCATATCCTCGGAAGTCCGATTGCAAAGTTCTTCAACCGTATTGATTCCAGCTCGCTTTAGACAGTTGAAGGAACGAACGGACAGCTCCAGCTCATCGATGTTCATCTCAAGAACCTTCTCTTTCTCATTGTCCTCTTTCTCGATCATGACCTCTGCAGACTTTGCATTTTCGGACAGATCGATGAAGAGTTTCAGATGCTCGCTTAAAACCTTAGCTGCCAGGCTGACTGCCTCGTCCGGATCCAATGTACCTTTTGTATAAACATCCAGTGTCAGTTTGTCAAAATCAGTGATCTGACCGACACGGGTGTTCTCCACCGTCAGATTCACACGCTCAACCGGTGTATAGATAGCATCCACAGCGAGAACGCCGATCGGCATGTCATCGCTCTTGCCTTTGTCAGCACTGATATAACCGCGGTCCTTTTGTGATCGTCAGCTCCATGTACAGCTTGCTGTCCGGGCCGCCGTTCAGGGTTGCGATTACCTGATCCGGATTCATGATCTCAATATCCTGATCTACCTGAATATCGGATGCTCTTACAACGCCCTCGCCCTCGAACTCAATATAAGCAACTTTTGCTTCGTTGGTTTCGCTGTTATTGCGGATTGCAAGGCTCTTCAGGTTCATGATGATTTCTGTAACGTCTTCTTTTACTCCAGGGATAGAGCTGAATTCATGAAGAACACCGTCGATTTTAACCTGGCTTACTGCTGCTCCCGGGAGGGAAGAAAGCATAATTCTGCGAAGAGAATTACCTAATGTGATACCGTAGCCTCTTTCCAGAGGTTCAACCACAAATCTGCCGTACTTCTTGTCATCAGAAATCTCAGTAATTTCAATTTTCGGTTTGTTAAAATCAAACACTCGAAAGCCCCTCCTTTTAAATTGGTTGGCTCATTACTCATGGGAATAAAGCCTTCCGCGTATGGCGATTCTTTATTTAGAATACAGCTCGACGATCTGCACTTCGTCAACCGGAACATCGATCATTTCGCGGGTAGGACGCTCTTTTACAACACCTTTGAGTGCCTCAAGATCAGCCTCGATCCATTCTGGAGTCAGACGGTACCGCCTGTAACCTCTACGATTTCTTTATATCTCTGAGAGGATTTTTTACCCTCTTTGATTTCGATGGTATCACCAGCGCTTACAAGGTAAGACGGGATATTTACCTGTTTGCCGTTAACCAGTACATGTTTGTGGTCAACGATCTGACGTGCTTCTTTTTCTGGTTCTAGCCATTCCCATACGGAACAGAACGTTGTCCAGACGGAGCTCAAGAAGGATCATAAGGTTTGCACCAGTCTGTCCAGGCATTCTGTCAGCTTTTCGTAGTAGTTATGGAAAGGTTTTTCCAGAACTCCGTAGATGAATTTTGCTTTCTGTTTTTCTCTTAACTGAAGACCATACTCAGACATTTTTCTGTTTGCTCTTTTCAGCTGTCTTGTGGACTTCTTATCAATTCCAAGATATACAGGATCCATTCCGAGGGATCTGCATCTTTTCAGGACTGGTACTCTATTTACTGCCATGTTCTTAACCTCCTAATCAGACTCTTCTACGTTTTGGTGGGCGGCATCCGTTGTGCGGAACCGGTGTTACGTCGCGGATGCTTGTAACTTCAAGACCGCATGCCTGAAGGGCACGGATTGCAGCTTCACGACCTGATCCTGGTCCTTTTACCATAACGTCAACAGTCTTTAAGCCATGAACCAGCGCTGCTTTGGTAGCAGTTTCTGCAGCCATCTGAGCTGCGTATGGAGTAGATTTTTCTTGAACCTCTAAATCCCAGACCGCCGGCACTTGCCCAAGAAAGAGCATTTCCTTCTGCATCAGTCAGAGTAACGATTGTGTTATTGAAAGATGACTGGATATGTGCCTGTCCGCGTTCAACGTTTTTCTTTACACGACGTTTTGTCGTTTTCTTTGTCACTTTTGCCATTTTAAAACTAACCTACACTTTCTTAATCTTATATTGGACTACTGGTTAAATTATTTCTTCTTATTTGCAACAGTTCTCTTAGGACCTTTACGTGTTCTTGCGTTGGTCTTTGTTTTCTGACCACGAACCGGAAGGCCTTTACGATGACGGATACCTCTGTAGCATCCGATCTCCTGCAGACGTTTGATGTTCATAGCGATTTCTCTACGAAGATCTCCTTCTACAACCTGACTCTCATCGATAACTGCGCTGAGTCTCTTTACTTCATCGTCTGTCAAATCTCTGCAGCGTGTGTCCGGATTTACTCCAGCTTCTTTTAAGATACGATCTGCACTTGTTCTACCGATTCCGTAGATATAGGTCAGACCAATCTCAACACGTTTGTCTCTTGGTAAGTCTACACCAGCTATACGAGCCATGTACTTTGTCCTCCATTTTCTAAAACATTAATATTTTCCTAATTGGGATACAGGTATGCGTGTATCCAGCCGTGTTCGCACGACCTTTCTCCTTCTGCCACCTGACAGATGGGAGTATTAAGCAATATTATAAGGGATGTCTGCGCTCCGCGCGTCCATCCGCCGGAGGTGTCCTGGCTGCTTTGTCTGCCAGGTGTCTCACTTTATAATATTAACAGCAAAACAACGCACTCACGCGCATCTTTGCTGCAGCCGCACTTAAAATCTGCACAATTACGATCAAGCCTAATGACGGATTAGCCCTGGCGCTGTTTGTGCTTTGGATTCTCACAAATGATTCTGATGCTACCTTTTCTTTTGATAACTTTGCATTTCTCGCAGATCGGTTTTACAGAAGATCTAACCTTCATGATGAATCCTCCTTTCTTTGCTCCTTAGCGCCCCGTGTAGGGAATTTTCTGTTGTAAACTTTTGGGATGCGCTTTCTTTTTGTGGGTTAGAAAAAGTCCACGCGCAAAAGTTCGTTTTATAGTATAGCATTTTGTCCCCGGAAATGCAAGGAATTTTTACATATTTTTTCACTTTTTTTGCTCCTTTTCTGTGCATTTTTTCATTTCTCCCACCGGTAAGAAAAAAAACAGGCAGGACAGATTTTTTTCTCTGTCCCGTCTGTTTTTACAGGTAACATCTTTTTTGCATCATGATCCTGAGTTCAGCGGTTTGTATTTGCTTGCGCATACGGATTCTGATTTTACTACATTTCCGCTTGCATCTTTGTAATCACGATACGTTACATTACTCATTTCATCGATCTGCTTTACCCTTGGCTCAATGGTATAGTCGTCTTCTTTTGTTCCGAGAATTTTTACGGTCAGTGTGTCACTGCTGTCCATATTCATCACAATTTTCACCGGATACTTATGATTATTTTCAAATTTGAAATCCGGTGAATCCCAGAATACGGTTGCATCCATTCCTGACGGCACATAATGTACCGGCATCGAATGGTTGGCTCTTTCCAACACATCAAGGTCTGTATACAAAATAGCGGAAAACAGTGTGGAGGACACCTGGCATTCGCCTCCTCCAAGTACCTGGACGACTTTGCCATCCTGATAGCCTGCTGCCTCCTGGTATCCTTTTTCTGCCGTTGTATCACCTACGACACCATTAAAAGAGAAGGTTTCTCCCGGCAGAACGATCTGTCCGTTGCAGATAGATGCCGTAAGTCCGACGTTGTGAATTCTTCCGCTCGTTCCACCTGCTGCGCTGGAGCTGTAACTTCCAAGCGTGTCTTTAAACAGATTTGCGTTCATCTTCTCGGTTGTAATCTCCGGCTCGGTAAAGGTAAACGGAATCGTGATATCCGTATTTTCTTCTGCACTCTCATACTCGGCTTTCGCACTGTCCGCATCCATTGAGGTTCCGTTTTTTCGATGCCACAACGGAATATCCGTTGTCCGGATCAGCGTCGCATTGACCGGCTCGGTATAAATCTGGCTTGCAATTCCGGCAAAATCCGGCTCCGTCAGCTGATTTTCTGCCGTCGGGCAGGAAATTACATCCCGGAAATTCATTGCTGTCACATTCGTCTGGATCTGCTGTTTTAAAGCATCCACATCCGGTCTGGTTCCGGAAATGCCTTTATGCACGATCAGGCCGGTATCTGTTACTTCATATGTAGTATCCTGCATGGAGTTGTAATCCTGAATGCCGGATGCCTGTACAATTCCTTCCACCTCATCTGGATGGGCCACAGTCGGCTGCACATCATAGGAAAGTTTCTCTGCCTTTCCCCGTTTCATCTCGACCCACTCCAGACCGCGAACCAGAAGATTTCCATCCTTTTTCATATTGCTTTTTCAATTTCTGCGGAAGCATCCATCCCCAGCATTGGAAATACGTTCATCGTATACTGCTGACCATCCAGCTCAACGGTAACAGCTGTATCTTTATAATCTTCTTCAAACTTCTGTTCCACTGTCTGTGCAGCTTCTTTTTTGCTCATTCCCTGAATGTTTACTCCGTTAATAGAAGCATCTGCCCAGATTTTGTCATCCTCGATGATCAGACAGAAGATTCCATATGCAGCGGCAAGTAAAACAATCACTGCAACTACGCTCAATGCTGCAACAAGGCCTTCTTTTTCTTTTTCTTTCCCATTTTGTCATTGCACATTTTCCTTTCCTGTTATCTGTAAGGAGCAGCGATGCCATTGCTGCAGATCCGAATTATTTTTCAGACTGCAGCCTGCTGTTTCATAAAATGTTTCCTTGATTTCTGCCGGTGCATGGATTTTACCACACCGCCTAGGAGACCCTTCCCGGTAAAATTTCCCCGTAAAGTTTCTCTATTGCATTGTATCACATTATTTTGAGAATTCAACCAAATATTTCAACTTCACACAGAATTCACGAACATATATTCTTCTGTCGCTTTCGAGCCCTCATCTGTCATTTTCACGGTTTTCCGTCCGCTCTTTTCTCCTGTCTTTTCACTTTTTCTTTTTTCTTCTGACGGTTTAAAAATTTTGTTTCAAAAGTGCACAAATTCTCCTGGTTTTTACAAAAAGTTTTCATAAAATTTTATACTTTTTTCATTGCTTTTTCTATTACAATATTGCATAATACATCTGGAAGGTTTCAAAGGGACTGAAAAGAAATTCAGATGCCCGCCGCCGCGGATGCTGCAGGGTTTGCAGACTGGTGCTTGCTTTGTGGCTGTCAGAAATCTGAAGGCCGGTGATCGAAATCTTTGTTCTGTAGAACGGTTACTGTTATTGGGGATGAATACAGAGAAACACATACAGAGAAAAAGCCATCCGGCATGCCGGATGGCTTTTTATCGTATTTCTTATTTATCTCTCCAGATAATACGTCCCTTGTCCAGATCGTATGGGGACAGCTCGATGGTTACTTTGTCTCCCGGGAGAATACGGATAAAGTTCATACGCAGCTTTCCACTGATATGAGCTAATACTACGTGTTTGTTCTCCAGTTCTACTTTAAACATTGCGTTTGGTAATTTCTCGAGGACAGTTCCCTCTACCTCAATTACATCTGCCTTAGACATTGATTAATCCTCCTTCAACTCTTTTTTTTTTCTTTTAATGCCTTACGGATATCTTCATCACGAACCGCATCCGTCATTTCGTAATCCGGCTGTACGTGAATCAGCTTCTTCTTTTCGGCCGGTTGGCGGTACGGATTTTTCCGTCCACCAGGAATACGTATGGCTCCTGTACATCCGAAATCACATACAGCCTTCCTTTATCGTGGCGGCCAGGCTTCTGGCAAACATTCCTTTCACAATCGGTTTCATAAATCCTCCTCCGTATGCGAAAGTGTCAGAATTTCCGGTTCTCCTCCGTAATCAGAATCGTGTTCTCATAATGTGCGGCAAGAGAGCCGTCTTCTGTCACAACGGTCCAGTCATCATCCAGCCATCTGACTGCATAGCCTCCGGCTGTGATCATCGGCTCGATGGCGAGCGTCATGCCAGGCTGCAGGCGGACGCCGCGGCGGCTGTGCGAAGTTCGGCACTGCCGGATCTTCGTGCAGGTGCGTTCCGATGCCGTGGCCATACCAGGTCGCGGACAACGCCGTAGCCGAAGCTCTCTGCGTATGCACCGATCGCCGCCGAAATCTCATGAAGATGATGGCCTGCTTTTGCGTATTTGATTCCTTCAAAAAAGGCCTGGCGTGTTACTTCCACCAGTTTTCTTGCCTCCGGCGAGATCTCACCGACCGCGTGTGTGCGGGCTGCGTCGGAATGGTATCCTTCATAGATAAGTCCCGCATCCAGGCTGACAATGTCGCCCTCTTTCAGAATCCGTTTTTTACTTGGGATTCCGTGAACCACTTCTTCGTTCACAGAAACGCAGATCGAAGCCGGATACCCATTATAGTTTAAAAAGTTGGGAGTGCATCCGAAGCTGCGGATCATCTCTTCTCCGAGCTTGTTGATTTCCCAGGTTGACATTCCCGGATGGATGGCGCGGCCTAATTCATCGTGTACCTTCTCCAGCAGTTCACCGGCACGGCGCATTTTTTCAATTTCCCGGGCAGTTTTAATTGATATGGACATCCTTTACGCTCCTAAAATCTTTACTATATCCTGAAATACCACGTTGATATCCTGGGTTCCGTCAACTTCCACCAGAACATTGGCTTTCTTATAGTAGTCAATCAGAGGCTGTGTCTGAGCATGGTATACAGACAGTCTCTTCTGTACGGTCTCAGGTTTATCGTCATCACGAAGAACCAGCTCGCCGCCGCAGGTATCGCATACATCTTCTACCTTTGGTGCGTTAAATTCTACATGATACGTTGCTCCGCATCCGATGCAGGCACGGCGTCCGCCCATACGGTGAACGATATTTTCATCCGGTACTTCTACATTGATTGCGTAGTCAATTTTCTCTCCGCGTGCTTCCAGGGCTTTGGTCAGTGCCTCTACCTGCGGAATCGTTCTTGGGAAGCCATCCAGCACGTAGCCCTTTGCTGCGTCCGGTTTGGAAATACGGTCTACAACAAGATCGCAGGTCAGCTCGTCCGGAACGAGTTCTCCCTTGTCCATGAATGCTTTCGCCTTCTTTCCAAGCTCGGTTCCCTCTTTGATATTTGCGCGGAAGATATCGCCGGTTGAAATATGAGGAATCTCATATTTTGCAGCGATCTGTTTTGCCTGTGTACCTTTTCCGGCACCAGGTGCCCCCAACATAATAATTTTCATGCGCTTTTCCTCCCATGTTTGAATTTGCAGCAATCCGCTGCGTGTAATTTACCTTATTATACCATAAAGTAAACCACAATAGCAAAAATTTTCTCTGCTAAAGCCTCTTTAAAAGCGCTTTAAACAAAGAAAGCCTGTCTTATCCAGACAGTCCCTCTTATGCCTTAATCGTTTAAGAATCCTTTGTAATTGCGTACCAGCATCATGGATTCAATCTGTTTTAAGGTTTCCAGAATTACGCTGGCAATAATGATCAGAGAAGTACCTCCAAAGGATACATTCGCTTTGAAAAATCCATTAAAGAAAAATGGAATCACTGCAACAATGGTAAGACCTGCTGCACCGATAAAAATAATATAGCTGAGCAGATTGTTCAGATAATCTACCGTGGATTTACCCGGGCGGATGCCTGGGATAAAGCCGCCCTGTTTTTTCATGTTATCTGCAACTTCCATCGGGTTGAAGGTGATGGAGGTATAGAAATAAGCGAAGAAAACAACAAGGACAATGTAGAGAATCAGCCCAGCGAAGCAACTGGATTGGTTTTGTCAAACCAGTTGTTGGAATTCAGCATCTTGATCAGCGTTCCGCCGATGCCTTTGATATCCGACTTTCCGACAAACGACAGGATAATCGATGGGAAAGACATAATGGAGGATGCAAAGATTACCGGGATAACACCGGCGGTGTTAACCTTCAGCGGAATATTGGATGACTGTCCGCCAACCATTTTTCTTCCGGCCATTTTCTTGGAATACTGTACCGGAATTCTTCTCTCAGCGCCATTCAGGATCAGTACCAGCACAACAACAGCGATGATCACAACAGCGATGATAATCCACATCAGCAGACCACGCGCGATGGTTTTGCCTTTTACGAAGGTTTCGTAAAGGGTTACCATATCCTGCGGGATTCTGGAAAGGATGTTGATTAACAGGACCATAGAAATACCATTTCCAACGCCCTTGTCGTTGATCTGTTCTCCCACCCACATAAGGAAGGCAGAACCGGCTGTCAGAGCTGCCACTACAACAATCACATTAACTGCGTTAAAAGTGGTGAGGAGTCCCTGGCGTCCAAAGCCTACTGCCATGGCAACAGACTCAAACAATGCAAGACCTACTGTCACATAACGAGTAATCGCAGTCATTTTTCTTTCTTCCCTCTTCGCCGTCACGCTGCATTTCCTCAAGTCGTGGAATTGCAATGGTGAGCAGCTGAATAATGATGGAAGAAGTAATGTACGGTGTAATACTCAGAGCAAAGATGGAGAAACGGTCGAAACCGCCGCCCGTGAATGCATTCAGGAAGCTGAATGCCTCATTCGTATTATTTGCAAAATAATTCGCAAAAAAGCTTGTATTGACACCCGGTACAGGCATCTGAGAGCCTAACCGGATGACAACAAGCATCATAAGCACATAAAATATTTTGCGACGAACATCTTTGACCTTAAATGCATTGATAAAGGTCTTAAACATTAGATCACCTCGACTGTTCCACCTGCCGCTTCAATTTTTGCCTTTGCGCTCTCGCTGAAAGCATTTGCTTTTACAGTGAGTTTTTTGGTGACTTCACCGTTTCCAAGGATTTTTACGCCATCTCTCGGATTGGAAACAAGACCAGTCTCAATCATAGTTTCTACGGTTACAACAGCTCCGTCCTCATAACGATTCAGAGCATCTACATTGATTCCAACGATTTCCTTGGCGTTTCTGTTTTTGAAACCTCTCTTCGGAAGACGTCTGTATAAAGGCATCTGACCACCTTCAAATCCCGGTCTCGGTGCTCCGGAACGTGCTTTCTGTCCTTTGTGGCCTTACCTGCTGTTTTACCATTTCCTGAACCATGTCCACGGCCTCTGCGGAAGTTATCGTTCTGTCTGGAACCTTCAGCCGGCTGTAAATTAGATAAGTCCATTACGGTACCTCCTTATGCTTCTTCTACTTTAACCAGGTAAGAAACCTGATTAACCATGCCGCGAACTGCTGCGTTATCCGGCAGTTCTACCGTCTTGTTACTTTTTTCAGACCCAGTGCTTCCACGGTTCTTCTGTGTTTCGGAACACATCCGATCGGGGATTTCACCAGTGTTACTTTTAATTTATCTGCCATTTTTCACATCCTCCTTAAGCAAAGATCTCGTTTGTAGATTTGCCGCGAAGTCTTGCTACTTCTTCTGGAGTCTTCAGCTCAGACAGACCAGCGATGGTAGCCAGAACTACGTTCTGCTTATTTCTGGATCCAAGGGATTTTGTACGGATGTTCTTAATACCAGCTAACTCGATTACGGCACGGGCTGGGCCACCAGCGATGACACCAGTACCTTCAGGAGCTTTCTTCAACAGAACCTCTGCGCTTCCGAATTTACCTACGTAGTCATGAGTGATACTTCCGTTCTCATTGATTGCTACGCTTACCAGTTTCTTCATAGCGTCTTCTTTACCTTTGCGGATAGCTTCCGGAATCTCGGCTGCTTTTCCAAGGCCTGCGCCTACGTGTCCATTGCCGTCGCCGACAACAACTAAAGCTGTAAAGCGGAAGTTACGACCACCTTTAACAACCTTAGTTACACGCTTAATTGATACGACTTTTTTTTCTTCCAGTTCGAACTGGCTTGCATCAATAATTGTATGCTTCATGTGTTCTTTTCCTTCCTTTCTTAGAATACCAGCCCAGCTTCTCTAGCTGCGTCTGCAAATGCCTGGATTTTTCCCTGGTAGATGAATCCGCCACGGTCAAATACAACTTCAGTAATACCTGCTTCTACAGCTTTCTTTCCAAGAACGGTTCCAAGATATGCTGCTGCATCTACATTGTTGGTTTTCTCAAGCTCTGCTTTAACATCTTTCTGAAGAGTAGAAGCAGAAACTAAAGTATTTCCAATCGTATCGTCGATAATCTGAGCATACATATGGTTATTGCTGCGGAATACACACAGACGCGGACGCTGTGCAGTACCTACGATATGATTACGTAATCTTCTATGCTTTTTCTGGCGCATCTGCGCTCTTGATACTTTACTAATCATGTTCACACTCTCCTTAATTATTTCTTACCAGTCTTACCAACTTTACGTCTGATGACTTCATCAGCATACTTGATTCCCTTGCCCTTGTACGGCTCAGGTCTTCTCTTGTCTCTGATTTCAGCAGCGTACTGGCCAACTTTCTCTTTGCTGATACCGGAAACAATGATCTTGTTGCCGTCTACAGCGGAGGAGAGTCCTTCCGGATCGATCATCTCTACCGGATGAGAATATCCAAGAGAAAGAATAAGTTTCTTGCCCTGTTTCTAAGCTCTGTAACCAACACCGTTTACTTCCAGTGTTTTGGTATAGCCTTCGTAACACCAATGTACCATGTTGTGGATCAGAGTTCTGGTCAGACCATGAAGAGCTTTCATTTTCTTCAGATCGTTCGGTCTTGTAACTACTACGTGTCCGTCTTCCAGTTTGATGGTCATTTCAGACGGGAGAGTTCTCTCTAATGTTCCTTTTGGTCCTTTTACTACAACGTGGTTGTTTTCCTGGATGTCTACTGTTACACCTGCAGGAATTGCCACTGGCAGTCTTCCAATACGTGACATACCAATTTCCTCCTATTAACTTAGATTTTCGGAGAGAGCTTTAAGCTCTCTCTGTTTTCAGTTGCCTTGTTTCGTTTCTATTACCAAACGAATGCCAGAACCTCGCCGCCGACCTGCAGCTTACGAGCTTCTTTATCGGTGATAACACCCTGGTTTGTGGAAAGAATAGCGATTCCAAGTCCGCCAAGTACTCTCGGCAGCTCATCTTTGCCAACATAGATTCTCAGACCTGGTTTGGAAATTCTCTTCAGACCAGTGATGATCTTCTCGTTTTTGTCAGCGCCGTATTTCAGGGTGATGTGCATATTCTGGAATGCACCCTCATCCTGAGTTCATATTTTGCAATGTATCCCTCTTTTACCAGGATGTCAGCGATTGCAATTTTCATTTTAGATGCCGGAACGTCTACTGTGTCATGTTTTGCAGTATTAGCATTACGAATTCTTGTAAGCATATCTGCAATCGGATCACTCATACTCATTTGAATTTGCCTCCTTCTAAAATTTTACCAGCTAGCTTTTTTAACTCCCGGGATCTGACCTTGTAAGCTAACTCACGGAAACAGATTCTGCAGATTCCGTATTTTCTTAAATAAGCATGTGGACGGCCACAAATTTTGCAACGGTTGTACTCTCTAGTAGAGAATTTGGATCCACGCTGCTGTTTGATTTTCATTGCTGTTTTAGCCATGAATCAGTTCCTCCTATTATTTTGCAAACGGCATATTGAATAATGTCAAAAGTTCACGAGCTTCTTCGTCAGTGTTAGCGGTGGTAACGAAGATGATGTCCATACCTCTTACTTTATCAATCTTATCATATTCAACTTCCGGGAATATAAGCTGTTCCTTAATACCAAACAGAATAGTTACCTCTACCGTCGAAACCGTTAGGGTTAACACCTCTAAAGTCACGTACACGAGGAAGTGCCAGGTTGAAAAGGCGGTCTGCGAATTCATACATTTGTCGCCACTAAGTGTTAACTTTACAGCCGATATTCATTCCTTCACGGATTTTAAAGTTTGCTACTGAATTCTTCGCCTTTGTTATAATAGGCTTTTGTCCGGTGATAGCTTCCATATCACTGATTGCAGCGTCCAGAAGTTTAGCGTTCTCCTTAGCTTCACCAACACCCATGTTGATTACGATTTTGGAGAGCTTCGGCACTTCCATCACGTTTTTGTATCCAAATTTTTCCATCAGAGCATCAACGATCTTTCGTTATATTTATCTTTCATTCTACTCATTTTTGCCTTCCTCTTCCTTAAAAATTAATCGTTAAGTTCTGCATTACACTTTTGCACGCGGGTATCTCATTTGTTTTGCCGTCATCAAGATCTTCAACACCTGTTCTTGCAGCTTTCGGACCGCACTTTGAGCAACTCTCATTACGTTTGATGCGTCGATTGGCATTTCCTTTGGATAAACCTTTCCTGACCTTGAACTCTTGCCTTTTGATGTTCTTAGCAACATGCAACGCCTTCAACGATTACGGTTCTTCGTCAGCCGGAATAGCTGTGATAATCTTGCCCTCTTTACCTTTATCTTTGCCGGCGATAACTTTTACAGTGTCGCCCTCTTTTTAATCTTTTCATTGTATCAATTATCCTCCTTAATGAACTTCCGGAGCCAATGAAGTATCTTCATGTACTCTTTATCTCTAAGCTCTCTTGCAACAGGGCCAAAAATACGAGTACCTCTTGGGTTTTTGTCATCTTTTACGATAACTGCTGCGTTCTCATCAAATCTGATGTATGAACCGTCAGCACGCTTTGACTCTTTAACCGTTCTGACTACAACAGCTTTTACAACGTCACCTTTTTTTACAACGCCGCCCGGTGTTGCCTTCTTGACGAACTGCAAATGATTTCGTCGCCAACTGCTGCATATCTTTTCTTACTGCCGCCCATAACTCGGATACACATAACTTTCCTTTGCGCCAGTGTTATCAGCCACTTTTAAAAGTTTTTGTTTTGAATCATTAAAACTTCATGCTGCTTCACAAATCTCCTTTAGCAATTCAAATCAAGTTGTTTATTTCCGGGAACGCTATATTCTTAACTTTTTCTACTATTTCAACGAGTCTCCATCTCTTGTCCTTTGATAGAGGTCTTGTTTCCATAACCTTTACCTTATCGCCGATAGAGCATACGTTTTTTCATCATGTGCCTTTAATTTGTAAGTTCTCTTCACGATCTTACCATAAAGCGGATGTTTTTATTTTCTTCAATAGCAACAACGATTGTCTTATCCATCTTATTGATTACTTTACCATCTTAACCTTACGGCTGTTTTTTCTTCCACAGATTTCTTGCTTCCCTTCCGCTCCGTTTTAATAATCTTCTATCTGCTCAATTTGCCTGTCAAACAATACCGGCATTATCGCATGCCTTGTAGTTCTTTTCATGAATGATGGTTAAAATACGGCGATAGTCTTCTTTCATCACCAATTGGTTGCATTTGGAATTTTAAATTGGTTAGTTCCTTTTTAGCAGCTACTGAAAATTCTTCATTCAGCTCAGCTGCGCTTTTTCTTCCAATTCAGCTGTTGATAAATCTCTTAGCTCATTTAGCTTTCATTCTTATTCACCATCCTCTGCTTGACGTTTTACAAACTTACACTTGATTGGTAGTTTGTGCATAGCAAGACGCAAGCCTCTTGCTACTTCTTCACTTACGCCTGCCATTTCAAAAAGCACTCTGCCAGGCTTAACTACTGCTACCCAATACTCTGGAGCACCCTTACCTGAACCCATTCGAGTTTCAGCAGGTTTTCTTGTTACCGGCTTATCAGGGAATATCTTAATCCAAACCTGACCGCCACGCTTTGATATATCTTGTCATAGCTATACGGGCTGCTTCAATCTGTCTTGAAGTAATCCATGCACGGCTCAAGAGCCTGAAGGCCGAACTCGCCGTTGATACAACGTTACCACGTGTTGCCTTACCCTTCATTCTGCCACGCATAACTCTTCATGGATCCACGGAACTGTTTACGACCCTTCGGTCTTCTTCGGCATTTCTGTTATTTATCGCAGCCCTTCCTTGTTTCCTTTCTTCTGGAAGCAACGTTTCGCCCTTTGTAGATCCAAACCTTAACGCCAAGCTTTGCCGTAAGTTGTATGAGCCTCTGCGAAACCATAGTCAATATCTGCTCTCAATGTCTGTAGCGGGATTGTTCCCTCGTGATAAAACTCTGTTCGTGCGATATCAGCACCGCCTACACGACCGCCAACAGCTGTCTTGATACCAAGAACGCCAGCCTTCATAGATCTGGACATTGTGGACTTCATAGCACGACGGAAGGAAACACGGTTCTTTCAAGCTGTGCAGCAATGTTTTCAGCAACAAGCTGTGCATTTGTGTCCGGTCTCTTAATTTCTTTGATGTTTCGATGAACAGTTTCTTTGAAGTCAGCTTCTGAATTTGAGCTTCTTTAGCTTCTCGATTTCAGAACCGCCCCTTACCGATAACCACTTAGGTTTTGCGGAATAGATGATAAACACTTTATTCTGTCAGATTCTTTCAATTTCGATCTTGGAAACACCGGCACTGAACAAGTTTCTTCTTAACGAACTTTCTTATATTATAATCTTCAACCAACAGTCAGCAAAATCTTTTTTCTGCATACCACTTAGAATCCCAATCTTTTATAACTCCGACTCTTAGGCCGTGTGGATTAACTTTTGTCCCATTTGAACCTCCTCCCGATTATCTTCTCATTCAGAACAACAGTGATGTGGCTCATTCTCTTTCGATTCTGTGAAGCTCTGTCCCTGAGCATGAGTCTGAACTCTCTTCATGGTCGGGCCCTGTGTTTTGCGTAGCATTCTGCAACGTAAAGGTTTTCTTATCCATTCCGTTATTGTTCTCAGCATTTGCAATGCTGCTGATTCCAGTAACTTCTTAACTACTAGCTGGAAGCATATCTGGGATTGTAAGTTACAATACCAAGTGCTGTCTGAACATCTTTGCCCCTGATGGCATCTAATACGAAACAAGCCTTCTGGACAGATACTCTAGCGTAAGACAGTTGCGCTGGGTCTTGTGTCCTTCTGGGCATTTCTCTCTCTCTTGACTTGGGATCTATGACCTTTTGCCATTTAAAACCTCCTTTCAATTTCTTTGAATTACTTTCAATACGCCGGATATTCTTCTCGTCTTTGCCGTGGCCTCTGTAGGTTCTGGTAGGACGAACTCGCCGAGCTTATGACCAACCATATCCTCTGTAACATATACCGGAACGTGTTTCCTACCGTCATGAACTGCAATTGTATGACCTACAAACTTGTGGGAAGATTGTGGAACGGCGGGACCAGGTCTTAATAACCTGCTTTGGCACTGCTGCGTTCATAGCGTCGACTTTCTTTAAAAGATGCGCTCGTCTGCAAATGGTCCTTTTTAAGTGAACGAGCCATTGTTCTTAACCTCCTATTCAAAATTAAATATTTATTTTTGCCATTTCTTCTTCTTAACGATGAACTTGTTAGACTGTTCTTTTTTCTTTCTTGTCTTAAGACCAAGTGCTGGTTTTACCCCAAGGAGTAACCGGTGCAGGACGACCGATTGGTGACTTACCTTCACCACCACCGTGTGGATGGTCGTTGGGGTTCATTACGGAACCGCGGACAGTTGGTCTGATACCCATGTTGCGCTTCCTACCAGCTTTACCAATGTTGATCAGGGTGTTCACCATTGCCCAACAACACCGATTGTTGCGCGGCAGATAATTGGTACCATTCTCATTTCACCAGAAGGTAAGACGTAAGGGTTGCATACTTGCCTTCCTTTAGCCATCAACTGTGCCGCATTGCCTGCGGAACGAACTAGCTGGCCGCCCTTACCAGGATATAATTCAATATTGTGTACCTGATTGTACCAACCGGGATGTATCCAGCGGTAAACAGTTGCCAACCTTTTTGCCTCTGCGTTCTCGCCGCTCATAACCTTCATGCCGTCGGTTAAGCCCTTGGCGCAAGGATATATGCCTTCTCGCCATCTGCGTAGCAGATCAGCGCGATGTTAGCGGTTCTGTTGGGATCGTACTCGATGCCGATAACAGTTGCCGGAATTCCGTCTTTGCTGTTTCTCTTAAAGTCGATCACTCTGTATTTTCTTCTGCTGCCGCCGCCTCTGTGGCGAACAGTGATCTTACCCTGATTGTTACGACCAGCGTTCTTGTCCAGGGACACTACCAGAGCTTTCTCCGGAGTGCCCTTGGTGATTTCCTTGAAATCCAAACCGGTCATATGTCTTCTGGAAGGTGTATAAGCATTATACTTTTAATTCCCATGACATTTAACTCCTTTTCTATTTCTTTTCACGGCGTATGACTTTGGTTAGGGATATCTGGGATATCCCGGATGCCGTATAAGTTCTCCGAACAGGTGTTCCGGCGGGTTCGACTAAAATTTTACTAGGTTCAAAAAATTACAGGCCCTGGAAGATCTCGATTTCCTTGCTGTCCTCGGTCAATTTCACGATCGCCTTCTTGGAAGCAGCGGTCTTACCGTAGGTCATGCCTCTTCTCTTAACCTTGCCTTCGCAGTTCATGGTGTTCACGCTGGCAACCTTGGTTCCCGGGAACATCTTCTCAACCGCTTCTTTGATCATCGCCTTGTTGGCGTCTACATGTACCATGAAAGTGTACTTCTGTCAGTCATGGCGTTCATGCTCTTCTCAGTGATCACCGGCTTCAAAATGACGTCATAGTATTTAATGTCTGCCATTATGCGTACACCTCCTCGATGGTTGCAACAGCAGCCTTGGTAGCAACTACTGTGTTGTACTTCAGAATGTCGTATACATTGATGGTAGTCAACCTGATGCAGTCTTAACGTCTGCAACGTTCCTTGCGGATAATACTGTGTTCCGGTCATTGTCAGCCAGAACCAACCAGCGCCTTGTTTACCTTAAGGCTGTCCATGACGCCCTGGAACTTCTTGGTCTTAATCTCGTCAAACTTCAGCTCATCTAGAACGATGAACTTGTTCTCCTGAACTTTGGCTTGTCAGAAGTGCAGATTTTAAGAGCAGCCCTCTTCTCTTTCTTGTTCAGTGTGATGGTGTAATCTCTCGGTACGGGAGCGAATACGACGCCGCCGCCCTTCCACTGCGGCGATCTCGTTGAACCCTGTCTTGCGTGACCGGTTCCTTTCTGTCTCCACGGTTTCTGCCGCCGCCGGATACCTCAGAACGGGTCTTGGCTTTCTGAGTTCCCTGACGCTTGTTCGCCAGCTGGGCAACCACTGCAAGATGTACCAGGTGCTCGTTTACTTCAACACCGAACACGGCATCGCTCAGTTCCAAGGTGCCAACTTCTTTGCCTTCCATATTGTAAACAGATACGTTTGCCATCTGTGTGTTCCTCCTTTCCTATAAAAGCTTACCTTT
>VOFE01000637.1_pt1 | contig 18498 bp, 24 predicted proteins | sample 5384071 | NCBI WGS metagenome assembly VOFE01 (sample SAMN12384724, study PRJNA508395) | human gut metagenome | isolation source: healthy gut D | host: Homo sapiens
GGGGGATGTGGGCTATATCATCTCGGGTATCAAAACCTCTAAGGAAGTGAAAGTAGGTGATACGATTACGCATATTGCCCGTCCTTGCGAAGTGGCCATCGCCGGTTTTGAGGAAGTGAAGCCGATGGTTTTTGCCGGTGTGTACCCCATCGAGGCGGAAGATTTCGAGGACCTGCGTTCTTCTTTGGAGAAGCTGCAGTTGAATGATGCTTCGCTGACTTTCCAGCCTGAGTCTTCATTGGCTTTGGGCTTTGGTTTCCGTTGCGGTTTCCTTGGGCTGCTCCATATGGAGATTGTGCAGGAACGCCTTGACCGTGAATTTGACATGAACGTTATCACCACCGTGCCCAACGTTTCCTACAATATCTATGACAAGCAGGGAAATATGACCGAAGTGCATAACCCCGGCAGCATGCCCGACCCTACCATGATAGACCGTATTGAGGAGCCCTATATCCGTGCTTCGGTGATTACCACCACTGATTACATCGGTCCTATCATGACTCTTTGCCTGGGCAAGCGTGGCGAGCTGGTGAAGCAGGAATATATTTCAGGTAACCGCGTAGAAATATACTATGACATGCCTCTTGGCGAAATAGTCATCGATTTTTATGATAAATTGAAGAGTATCTCCAAGGGATATGCCTCTTTTGACTATCATCCCCACGGTTTCCGCCCTTCCAAACTGGTGAAGCTGGATATTTTGCTGAACGGTGAGCCGGTGGATGCTCTTTCTACCTTGACACACTTTGACAATGCCTACGAGTTGGGACGCCGGATGTGCGAGAAGTTGAAAGACCTGATTCCGAGACAGCAGTTCGATATCGCCATTCAGGCTGCTATCGGTGCCAAGATTATTTCCCGGGAAACGATTAAGGCTGTGCGTAAGGACGTAACGGCCAAATGTTATGGACTTGATTTTGACCGGAATATTTGTTCTTTGGGTGAAAAACCTGGCTTTAAGGAGCTATACTGATTAAATAAACTCTCTATACCCTATTATTTCCGGTAGTTATTATATGGAAATAATAGGGTATGGAACTGATCTACTAATAAGAATAGTTAAATAACTGTTTTCTTTAGTTGAATAACTGCACCTTTTAGTTGTTTGTTCGATATTAAATACTATATTTGTGGCGTTATACTTGGTGAGTTAAACCGAAAATATAGAAATGTATGAAACGATTGACAGCAAAAAGAAGAAGAAATAATGCGTATTTTCTGGGAAAACGGCCCGATGTTTGTTCGCGGACTATTAGCTTATTATGAAGATCCCAAACCGCATTATAATACCGTTTCCACTCTTGTGCGCGCGGGTTGGAGGAGAAAGGATTCGTAGGTTATACGCCTTATGGAAATACTTATCAATATTATGCACTTGTTTCGAGAAGGAGTATAAAAGTTCTGCTCTTAAAGAAGTGATTTCTCAATACTATAATAATTCGTATGTCAATGTTGTGTCTTCTTTTATTGAAGAAGAAGGATTGTCTGTTGATGAGCTTAAAGCACTCATTGACCAGATTCAACGAGGGAAAAACGAAAAATAGTTTTTGCAATAATAGTTGGGAAACGCACTATTGATAAAAAGATGTCATTACTATGGGAGACTTATTGTTTTATCTGTTGAAATCCGGATGTTACCTGATAATATTCTATCTGCTCTTTAAATTATTAATGAGCGGAACTACTTTTTTCGCTTCAACCGGGTGACTATATTGGCGGGGATCATAGGATGTATGTTTCTCCCTTTGATAGAATTTACCACTCAAGAGGAGACATTTTTAACTGTTCCTTTACAAACGATTCAGGGATTTTTGTTGAGCAGGCGGACGGCATATTTTGGGACACAATGTTTTGGGTTCGGCCGCAAGTGGACGAAACCGGAAATATGCAGGCTATAAATTGGTGTCCTATTGCTTTGGGATATGTTTATCTGGCAGGCGGGCTGTTTGTTTTGTGCAGGATTTTGCTTTCCTTTTATCGGATGTTCCAGCTTATACGGAACGTAAAGAGGCGCTCCTATGGGAAGTATAAACTGATTGTAGTATCGGAACCTATTTCATCTTTTGCTGGGGAAAATATATTGTTGTTTCCGTATCCGACTACTCACAACAGTCGACAGACGGGATCTTACTCCATGAGACGATGCATTTACGTTATCGGCATACACTCGATTTATTATGTATGCAGTGTTTGTTAATTCTTTATTGGTTCAACCCGGCCATTTGGCTGCTGAAACGGGAATTGCAGGAAGTACATGAGTTTGAAGCGGATAATGGGGTGCTTAATACAGGCATTGATGCAACGAGATATCAACTTTTATTGGTGAAAAAAAGCTGTTGGTACAAGGCTCTACTCTATGGCCAACGGTTTTAATCACTCTAAACTTAAAAAACGAATTACTATGATGTTAAAAGAAAGAACCAATCGGTGGGCACGGTTGAAACTATTGTTTGTGGTGCCTGTAATGGGTGGAGCGCTTTATGCGTTTGCACAGCCGGAAGTGAAAGAAGACTTAGGACTAAATACGGTCCGGGAAGTATTGCAATCAAAAACCGGAGAAGATCAGGATATCTTCAAGTTTGTTGATGATGAAATGGAGGCATATTATAATCGTTCTCCTAAGAATGCGGAGCTGAAATATAAGATTCGGGAGCGACAGGCGCATATCGTAAAAGTAGATGCTAATGGACAATTGACTTTGAACAATAAAACGATTGCTAAGGAAGACCTGAAAGAGGTACTTAAAAAACAATGGTGGAACATAAGCGCCTGGCAAAAGAAAAGTATAACAGTGCAGAGGATCAAGTGGGAGGGGTCTTGTTTTCTCCTGATACTCCTAAAGAACAGGTAAAAGATTTGTTGTCTGTTATGCGGGATGCTTTTGTTGAAATTCGGGCTGATATTGCCCAAACATCGGGAAATAACAGTAAGGAATACCTTGATAAAGAATTTCCTATTTTGATTGGTTATGGCGATATTTCTATCAAGGATAGAAAGAAAAATCCATATAATAATTCTACTACAATGAAGATTACCGGCATTCAGCTTAAATTACTCTCTGCCGCAGGCAAAGTAGAGAAAAGAAATAACGAATTTTACTCTGGCTGAATTGGAGAGAGATTTGAAAGACTTCTGTACATTACAGGGAGATAAGAAGAATGAGATTACTGTCAGTATGAAGGTGGATAAGGGATGTGAAATGGGGATAGTGACCGATGTGAAGACAGTTCTCGGAATAATTATTTGTTAAAGTTGAACTATCAATAAAATACTTATTTCTCCACTGATAATAGTTGGAGACTGCATAGTTAGAGATCGCAAAGTTAGAGACTGCATAGTTTAGAGACTGCATAGTTAGAGACTACTGGAGTAATAACAGAATGACAAGTCGGTAGTATTTAAAACTCTCCTCCTTCAGGAAGGAGGAGTACCCGTAGGGGAGGTGGTAGGTGAATGCATGAATTGTTTATTATCAGCATTGTGCATCTACCTACCACCCCGACTTATTAGACACGCCCTCTAGCATTCAAGAAAGATATTCCTAACAAATTCGTTTTAGCGCTATTTTTTCGGATTAGTCAAATAGTTCCCCGTCTTCTTCGATTGGAAGTATTTTCCGGCTTTCTTCATGTGGTAATTGTTCTATCTTGACGTAGCTTCCGTTCGATAGCACGGGTTCGTTTGCCCATAACTTCTTCAAGCTGGTCACCGGCATTTTGCAGGTTCTTTTGTACTTTCTCAAGTAATCCTCCGAATTTACTGAATTCTGTTTTTGACAGCTCCCAATACGGTCCAGACTTCTCCGGTACGTTTCTGAATGGCTAAGGTACGGAAACCCATTTGAAGGCTGTTCAGAATGGCTCCTAAAGTAGTCGGGCCTGTTACGACGATTTTGTATTCCTTCTGAAGTGTTTCGACAAGGCTTGTCCGGCGGATCACTTCTGCATAGATGTTTTCGAATGGCAGAAACATAATGGCAAAATCTGTTGTAAAAGGTGGGTCTACATATTTATCGTGAATATCCTTTGCCATTTTCTTAATGGTGTTTTCCAGTTGTTTGCCGGACGATTCGATCAAAGCGGTATCTCCCGCTTCGAAAGCATCGTAATACTGTTCGTATATGTCTTTGGGGAATTTGGCATCAATCGGGAGATAGACCGTGCTGTTCACATCGTCTTTTCCCGGAAGTTTGATGGCAAATTCTACAAATTCGGTTCCGCTCTTTTTGGTTTTGACATTGGCGTCGTACTGTTCGGGGCTCATCATTTGCTCCAGTAATGCACCTAACTGTACCTCACCGAATGTTCCCCGCATTTTTACGTTGCTCAGTACCTTCTTCAGTCCGCCGACATCCTGGGCCAGAGATTTCATTTCTCCCAGACCTTTCTGCACATTTTCCAGTTGCGAACGGACAATCTCAAATGACTGCCCAATTCGTTCGTTCAACGTTTTTTGCAACTTTTCTTCAACCATTAGACGCATATCATCCAAGCGTTTCTCGGTCGATTTAATCAGTGTTTCCTGCTGGCGGGCCATTGTGTCGAATTTCTGCCGTTGTAATTCTCCTGTGGTCATCATATTCTTGTGCAGAACATCTTGGAGCTGTTGCATATTCTGGTTTAATACTTGCGTCATTTCCATGCGAAGTTCCCGGATGCTGCGGTTCAGTTCTTCCCGGTTTTCCTGCATTTGCTGACGCAAGGCTATTTGTAATTGTTCTGCTTGAGTTTGATTGTTGCCTTTCGTTAGTGATAGTACAAGTAATACTATCACTAATACGGCGATAACAATAAGTAAAATCGATTCCATTTAATAAGTCAGGATTTCATTTCCGGTTTCAGTAATCAGAATCATATTCTCCCATTGGGCAGAGGGCAATCCGTCATCAGTGCAGACAGTCCAGCCGTCAGCTTCGTCGACAAACACTTCATAGGTTCCCATGTTAATCATCGGCTCAATGGTGAAAGTCATTCCCGGTACGATCATCATGCCTGTGCCCCGGCGTCCGAAATGTTCTACGTCCGGTTCTTCATGGAATTGCATACCTACGCCATGTCCGCAGAGATCACGGACTACGCTGAATCCGTTTTTTCTCGGCATGTTCTGAATAGCGGCACCACATCGCCCCAGTTGTTTCAGGGTTGTGCGGCGGCAATACCAATTTCCATACACTCTTTCGTCACTTGGACCAGTTTGCGCATTTCGGGACTTACGTCGCCGATCATAAACATGCGGGAGGCGTCAGAGAAGTATCCATTGTAAATGGTAGAGACATCCACATTGATAATATCTCCGTTTTTCAGGATTTCATTCTTGTTGGGTATCCCATGGCATACTACGTCGTTAATGCTTGTACAGACACTCTTGGGGGAATCCTTCGTAATTGAGGGGGAGCAGGAACGGCTCCGTGACCGGTTGTGAAATCATACACTAGTCTGTCAATTTCCTCGGTAGACATTCCCTCACGGATATTCTCCGCGATATGATCCAATAATGCAGTGTTGATTTTGGCACTTTCACGTATTCCTTCCAGTTGTTCGGGGGTACGGAGCACTTTACGAGGCGGAAGTTTGTATCCTTGTTTTCTATATTTCTGTATTTTGTCTTCTACTGCTGCCGGATAATTGGAGGGGTAAACCGGAATCCCTTGATAAAGTTTTTCATTATTATATGATGTTATTTAATCGTTCTACAAAGGTAGAGAATAAAATGGAAGTTGTGTCTCCTTGGCTTCTAAAACTTTTCTTGTAGATTATTCATCATTATGAAATAGCTTTGAATACGGGTTCTATCTTTTGGATTTCAGACTCAAATCCGAACCAGTAGCCATGTCCGTCTTCATCAACGGGGAGAAAACACAGACGTAGTTTTTCCCGATAGGAACCATAGATGACTTCCCAACTCTCCGGGGGAACTTGCCGTTTGGTTCTGACTTTTTCGGCGGGAACTTTTTTTAATGACATACCTGCTTCGATCCATGCGATACTGACTTGAGTCAAGTAATCGGGATAATGATTTTTACAGAAATTATATAGGATCAATCCTCTTCTTTCCAGACTTAACGGGGTGCCGATGATATCTGCCTGAACTAAATGATCGAGCAACTCATGTAAGAAACGAGGATTTTCAGAATAAGCATCCGGGTGATGTTTCGCCAGGTAGGAGTATTATAGAAGCCGTCTAACAGGCGGGATAGATAATGCGCTGTCTGTAACTCGTCTACTGAAATCTCACGTGTTTGGAGGACTTCATAAGGGGAAGGGGCGAGTATTGAATGCCTAGTTCTTCTGCTCTTCTCCGCATCTCGGTACCGGGAAGTAACTTTAGGGATTCCAGTTGGATTTCTCCTGCAGCATATTCGGCCAGGGTACGGACATCTTCAAATATCTCGGATAAGTGATAGAGTGGGAGACCTGCTATGAGGTCAGCATGCGTTTCCATATTCTTTAGTGAACAGAGATATTTTAATCCTTCCAATGCGTCGGATAACTTTCCGATACGGCGGCTTTGTTGCAGAACCGACTCTTTTAAACTTTGAATGCCGGCCTCCAAATGTAATAACCCCTTGGGTAAGACCGATAATTCCTGTTTTAATTCATCGGAAAGGAGTGCAGGATGAATTTCAGATGAAAACAGATATCCGGGTATTGCCGGAATAAGTCCAGTAATTCTTTAGCCCGTTTGTTGTTGTAATTAAAAGTACGGTCGAGTACGCGCACGTTCTTAATGCCATGCTGGTGAATGTCATTCAGACGTTCACGGATAACTTCAAAGGAATGGTACGCACCGGCTTTTCACCTCCACTGACACAAAAGGCACAGGTGTTAAAACATCCGCGGGTAGTTTCCAACTGTACAAACGGTTTACTCAGTTAAAAAAAAACAACTTTTCTCGGGGAAACAAGTTGAGAGAAGTTCATGACGCGGGCAATTCCATTGTCCTGATAGCGACCGTTTTCATCCAAGTAACAAAGTCCCGTTATTGATTTCCATGTTTCTTTACTGTGATTCCATACTTTCAGCCATTGGGGGAATACTTCTTCACCCTCTCCACGGAACACTCCGCTGACAAATTTGTTCTTATATAAAAAGGCTTCATTATTTCCCAAAACTCGGGACCGCCGAGTACGATGCAGCAATGCGGAAGTAATGCTTTAGCACGGGATATGATGTGTAGCAACTGTTCGTGATTGAATAACCAGTTGGTGGCGGCAATGATGTCCGGCCGGTGTTTGTGAATCCGGCTGACAACCATTCCGGTATTTTCATTTATGGTTGCCGATACTATACACCATTCAATAGTAGTGTCGTCTGCTATCTGGGCGTGTAATGCAGGGAGCGCCAACGATGAGTGTGCATAGGAGCTATTTAAATCAAGCCAAAGAAGTTTCATGTAGAATTTTAATATTATCGGGAACAAAGGTACAAAAAACTTATGGCTTGGAGCATATAGTAAAATAAAAACGCTAAATTTGTATTTATAAACGCAATAAACTAGAAGATTATGAAACTGATTAAAAAATACGCAGGTTTTCTGCTGATGCTGACGTTGCTTGTCGGCTTTACTTCATGTGAGGATGATGAAGATATTTATGATGACCTCATGGGGAGAACATGGGTTGGAGATTTGGGATTTGGTACTAACAGAGATCCGATAGAAAGCGGTATTCGCTTGGATAATAACGGCTTGGGAATTGATTATCAGGTCTATGATTATGACGGCGCTTCTGCCGGTGACTTGCCTTTTTCGTTGGCGGGTAGATTATGGAACTTTATACCTTGATTATGGTTATGATTTTGCTCTGCGTGAGGTGAGAGGTGTTCGTGTGAGCGGACGTTATATGCGAGGTGATCTATATCTTGATGGCGAGTTTTTCGGATATATTGAGTTGAGAATGCAATAAGAAAATAATATAATAGATATAGAAAGGAGCCATACTTGTGTATAAATGGTATAGCTCCTTTCTTTTTAACTTGTATTTATTCTATTTTTTCAGAAACAACTTCTTGAATTCTCCCGGATAAGGTGTTTCAAACTCCATTAGATCTCCCGTTACAGGATGATAGAAACACAGTTTGAAAGCATGAAGGGCCAATCGACCGATCGGGTTAGAGTAATTTTCTCCTCCATATCTTCCGTCTCCGGCAATCGGATGTCCTAAATCCTGCATGTGTACACGAATCTGGTTTTTACGTCCGGTCTCTAAATCAAGTTCCACTAAAGAATATCCGTTGGCACGTTTGATTGTTCTATAATGAGTGATAGACTTTGAACCGCCGTCGTCATATCCACTGGAACTTACGTATAAAGTCTTGTCCGTCAGCCAGGAAACAACAGTATCATAATCTTTTTCCATACTTCCTTCTACTACGGCTACATACCGACGATCGGTCACTATATCATGCCAATTGTCGCGTAGTGTACGTTGCGTCTTTTCGTCTTTGGCAAACATCATCAATCCGGAAGTGTCCCTATCCAGACGATGTACAATGTACACTCGGTGTTGACGTCCGGAACGTTGCACATATTCATTAAGTATGGTATAGGCTGTGCGCTCTTTTTGACGTTCCGTATTGACGGACAAAAGTCCTTGCATCTTTTCGACCACAATGATATATGCGTCTTCGTACACAATTTTCAGCAATCGGTTATTAAATTCTTTCCTTCCTTTATCTTTGCTGATTTGAACTTTCATTCCCGGTTTCAACGGAAAGTTGAATTGCGTGGTTATTACATTATCTACCAATACCACTCGTTTGCTGAGCAATGACTTTAGTTTTGTACGGCTTGCGTCCGGCATTTTGGCAGTCAGGAACTCCATTAGTTCCATTGGCTCTTTGACTGCATAATTGGTATATTGTGCACGTGCTTTTTCAGCAGGAGTTCTTCTCGGTCTTTTTTCCATTTCTTTTTTCTTTTAAGGACGATTCAATTAAAGATTATCGGAGTTCCAGCAATACCACATTTTCCACGTGGTGAGTATGTGGGAACATATCTACCGGCTGCACGGCCTTCACCTTATATTTTTCGTCCAGTAATTGCAGGTCACGTGCCTGAGTGGCGGGATTACAGCTTACGTAAACAATTCGTTTCGGTTCCGCAAACAAAATGACATCAATCACATCCTGGTGCATACCGGCACGGGGCGGGTCTGTGATAATAACATCCGGACGGCCGTGTTGGTTGATGAAATCCTGTGTCAGGATATCCTTCATGTCACCTGCATAAAACAGGGTATTCTTAATATCGTTGATTTCTGCGTTCACCTTTGCGTCTTCAATAGCTTCGGGCACGTATTCAATACCGATTACTTGGCGAGCCTGACGTGATACGAAGTTGGCGATCGTACCGGTTCCGGTGTACAAGTCATAAACCATTTCGTTTCCGGTCAGTCCGGCAAACTCGCGGGCTACCTTATATAAATTATATGCCTGTTCTGAATTTGTTTGATAGAATGATTTCGGTCCTACTTTGAAGCGCAGTCCTTCCATCTCTTCAAAGATATGATCGTTGCCTTTGAATACGTGTACGTCCAGATCATTGATAGTATCGTTGCACTTATTATTAATAATGTATAGGAGAGAAGTTATTTCCGGGAAAGAATCTGCCACGAATTGAAGCAACTGCTTGAACAGTTCCATTTCATGATCTTCCGTAATCTTGCAGATCACGATTACCATTAGTTCACCTGTGGAGGAAGTGCGGACAATCATATTCCGTAACATACCTTCTTGCGTACGCAGGTTGATAAATGAGTAGTCATGCTCATAAGCATAATCGCGTATCGCATTACGAATCCGGTTGGATATATCATCCTGCAACCAGCACTTTTCGATTGCCAATACCTTGTCGAATGCTCCCGGAATATGGAAACCTACTGCATTCATCTGGTCATACTTCACATCCTGACGGACTTCTTCGTTCGTCAACCAACGTTTGTTGGAAAATGTAAATTCCAGTTTGTTCCGGTAAAACTCTGTTTTGTGGAACCTAGAATCGGCGAAATCTCCGGAAGTTCAATCTTTCCGATACGTCTCAGGTTGTCTTCCACCTGCTTTTGCTTGTATCTGATCTGCTCCGGATAGGGTAGCACTTGCCATTTACAGCCGCCGCAAACACCATAGTGCTGGCAGAAAGGAACTGCGCGATTGGGCGACAGCTCGTGAAACTTCACCGCTTCAGCTTCGGCATATTTATTTTTTACGCTTGATTTGCAGGTCTACGACATCACCCGGCACTACATAGGGAACAAAAATCACCAGGTCGTTTACTTTTGCGATGGCTTTTCCTTCGGCAGCCACATCCATGATTGTTACCTTCTCCAATAAGGGAAGCTCTTTTTTCTTTCTTGCCACTTTTACACCAGTCTAATAATTACTTTGCAAAAGTAGGTATTTTTTTTGGAAAATTTTCGTGTATGCAGAAATATTCCAGATTGTAATGTCGAAATTGCATTTTGATAGAAAGTTTTTTTCAAAATTTTCTGGTTTGCGACATATACTTAGATTTGAGAACAGAAAAAAGTCATAATGTAACTTTAAATACATTATTATGGATAAAAAAAGAGTTTACACCTTTGGTAATGGACAAGCTGAAGGAAAAGCTGACATGAGAGAATCTGCTTGGTGGTAAAGGCGCTAACCTGGCTGAAATGAATCTAATCGGTGTTCCCGTACCTCCGGGATTTACAATCACCACAGAAGTTTGTAGCGAATATTATGAGTTAGGTAGAGATAAAGTAGTAGAACTGCTGAAAGCGGATGTTGAGAAAGCCATCGCCAACATTGAAAGTCTGATGAACTCTAAATTCGGTGATATAGAAAATCCGTTATTGGTTTCCGTACGTTCAGGTGCTCGTGCTTCCATGCCTGGAATGATGGATACAATCCTTAATTTAGGTTTAAATGACGAAGTGGTGGAAACAAATGTATGGTGACGTAGTATTGGGTATGAAGCCGGTAAATAAGGAAGACATCGACCCTTTCGAGGAAATCATCGAAAAAGTAAAGGAAGAAAAAGGTGTGAAGCTAGACAACGAATTAGAAGTGGAAGACCTTAAAGAACTGGTTAAACGCTTTAAAGTCGCTGTAAAAGAACAAACCGGACAAGATTTTCCGACCTGTGCATACGAGCAACTTTGGGGTGCCATCTGTGCTGTATTCCGTAGTTGGATGAACGAACGCGCCATTCTTTACCGCAAGATGGAAGGTATTCCTGCCGAATGGGGTACTGCTGTAAGTGTACAAGCCATGGTATTCGGTAACATGGGTGACACTTCCGCTACCGGTGTTTGCTTCTCTCGTGACGCGGGTAATGGTGAGGACTTGTTTAATGGCGAGTACTTGATCAACGCTCAAGGTGAGGATGTTGTAGCAGGTATCCGTACCCCGCAACAAATTACGAAAATCGGTTCACAGCGTTGGGCTGAACGTGCCGGAATCTCAGAAGAAGAACGCATAGCCAAATATCCCTCCATGGAAGAAGCCATGCCGGAAATCTACAAAGAACTAGACCCTCGCAGAGAAATTGGAAGATCACTATCGCGATATGCAAGATATGGAGTTTACTGTACAAGAGGGGAAATTATGGTTCTTGCAAACTCGCAACGGCAAACGTACCGGAGCAGCTATGGTAAAAATCGCCATCGACTTATTGCATCAGGGAATGATCGACGAAAAAACAGCGTTGGACCGTATGCGAGCCTAATAAATTAGACGAACTTCTCCACCCTGTGTTCGATAAGAAAGCTTTGAAAGAAGGCAAAAGTTTGACAAAGGTTTGCCGGCTTCACCGGGTGCCGCTACCGGACAGATCGTATTCTTCGCTGATGATGCAGCTAAATGGGCTGCCGATGGCAAAGAAGGTTGTCATGGTACGTATTGAGACTTCTCCGGAAGACTTGGCAGGTATGGCTGTCGCCGAAGGCATCCTGACCGCACGTGGAGGCATGACTTCTCACGCTGCAGTTGTTGCCCGTGGCATGGGTAAGTGCTGCGTATCCGGCGCTGGTGCCTTGAACATCGATTATAAGAATAAGACGTAGACGTCGATGGCGAACACCTTGAAAGAAGGTGATTATATCTCTATCAATGGTACGACCGGGGAAGTCTATGTAGGACAGGTCGAGACGAAAGCGGCAGAGTTGTCAGGTGACTTCGCAGAGCTAATGGCTTTAGCCGATAAATATACAAAATTGCAAGTTCGTACAAACGCTGATACGCCTCACGACGCTTCGATCGCTCGTAGCTTCGGTGCCGTTGGTATTGGCCTTTGCCGTACGGAGCATATGTTCTTCGAAGGTGAGAAGATCAAAGCTATGCGTGAGATGATCTTGGCCGAGGACGCTGAAGGTCGTAAGAAAGCGTTGGCGAAGATCCTTCCTTATCAGAAAGAGGACTTTAAGGGTATCTTCAAGGCTATGGCCGGATGTCCTGTTACCGTTCGTTTGCTCGATCCTCCTTTGCATGAGTTCGTTCCTCACGATTTGAAAGGTCAAGAGGAAATGGCTGAGACAATGGGCGTGTCCGTTAAGGAGATCCAAAAACGTGTGGAATCTCTTTGCGAGCATAACCCGATGTTGGGTCACCGTGGTTGCCGTCTAGGTAATACATATCCGGAAATTACGGAAATGCAGACTCGGGCCATTTTAGGTGCCGCTTTGGATTTGAAGAAAGAAGGTATTGAGGCTAAACCGGAAATCATGGTACCATTAACAGGTATCTTATATGAATTCAAGGAACAAGAGAAGGTGATCCGTACCGCGGCCGAAGAGCTATTCAAGGAAGTTGGCGATCGTATCGAATTCAAGGTAGGAACGATGATCAGAGATTCCTCGTGCGGCATTGACACTTTACATTTGCACCTCGAAAAACAGACCTGAGTGGGGTCTAATTGTTTAATTTAAAAAAAATGAGATGAAAAAGGGTTTATTATTGATAGTTGTTATGGTGGCAGCTATCGCTGTAAAAAGCACAAGACATTTACGTAGGCGGATCTTTGAACGTTTGGCGTAACAGCACAGGCAACACTACTTCTTTTAAAATTGCTCCGGAAGTTGGATACAACTTTAATGAAACATGGGCATTGGGTGCTGAATTGGATTATTCACATGACTATAACGGAAGCTTATCAACAAATGCATTCTCTGTTGCTCCGTATATCCGTTGGTCTTATTATCAAAACGATGCCGTTCGTTTGTTCTTGGACGGAGCTGCTGCCATTGGTTTTGTGAAGGTAAAAGACGGAGATACCAGCAAGGCTGGACAGATTGGTTTTAGACCGGGGATTGCTGTTAAATTGAATGATCACTTCTCTTTCATTGCCAAGTATGGTTTCCTGGGATATCGTAGAAATATAAATACGCTTGGAGATTCTTTTGGTCTTGAACTTACTAGTGAAGACCTTTCAATTGGTTTCCATTACGCATTCTAATAGAGAAGAAAAATCCAACAAATTAGGAAAGGGAGTTCTCAAAAATAGGGAATTCCCTTTCTTTATGTATAATCTCTATAAATTGCGCACTTGTTAACGAAAAAGTTGTTTAATACAAATTACAATTATACATTTGTATTGTTAAACAATGAGGTCAATAAAAACCTTTAGTATTAATTTAAAACTTTAAAATTATGAAGAAGAGTGTTTTGTTTGTTTTATTTGCACTGATTTCAGTGGCAGGTTTCTCTCAAATTACAGGTTGGAATGCCAAAGTAGGTATGAACTTTAGTAATTACACCGGTGATCTTGATCTGAATGCAAAGGTTGGATTCAAACTTGGTGGAGGTTTTGAATATGCTTTTACTGATACATGGTCATTGCAACCTTCTTTATTCTTGACTAGTAAAGGTGCAAAGAAAGATGCGCTTACTGTCAATGCTTATTATCTGGAACTGCCGATAATGGGAGCAGCTCGTTTCAATGTCGCTGATAATACTAATCTGGTGGTGAATGCAGGTCCTTATTTTGCTTGTGGTATTGCAGGAAAAACGAAGATAGCCGGAGAAAGTGTGAAAACGTTTAGTGATGATGGTGTGGATTTTAAGCGTTTTGATGCAGGTCTTGGTGTAGGAGTTGCATTGGAATTTGGTAGAATCATTGCAGGTTTGGATGGTCAATTCGGTTTGGTTGATGTGCAGAAATTTGGTAATCCTAAGAATATGAACTTTTCTATTGTTGTAGGATATAAGTTCTAAAACAGAATATTGGAAAATAAAGAAAGCCGCTATGAAGATAATTTGTAGCGGCTTTTTTCGTATCTACGCTTTATCCGAATAATATCAACTCCTCTTTTTAATCGGCTAACTTCTTTAATTTCTTTGAAGTGCTCAATCACAGCCAAATAGTCTTGGTCGGAACATGCATCAAACCTGTTCCAAAGATCGCCTAATATTACTGCTCCTCCAAATCCGAACTCTTTGATTTCCAGTAAATTGTCTGCATTTATACCACCTAATGCCATAACTTTCGAGTCAATAATCTTAGTCCTTTGTGCATCGCGTAGTTCTTCGGCGGTATATGTGGAGTAGTAATTCACTTTAGAAATGCTGTCGTAGATAGGACTCATAAAAACATAATCATAAAAATGCTTTTTGTTTTTTACTTCCTCGACAGAGTGACAGGAACAACTGACATGTCCCGCATAATCATGCGGTTCTTTGGGATTACGTGCATTCAGGTGGATACCCATCAGATTAAATTCTTCTTCAAATAGAAATGTTCATGCGTCACGATACGGCGGTGATACTTATCCGGAATAAGTGTCAATAGCCGTTCCGAATACATAGCCGGAGTTTCCGGCTTCCTAAGATGTAGGACATCCAGCCCCTCTTCGAAAAGAGCGGTAATAATCTTATCTTCTTCGACGAAGAAGGTAGGGGTGGTAACTACAATTAGTTTCATTTCTTTCTGCTAAATTGAATTGTTTAGCAAAGTTAATAATTAACTATGTCAGAAACCAACCTTTATAGTGAAAATTTGTTAGATTGCAGTGTCCGCAGGTCAATTGTCCATAGTTCGCCGGCTAAAACATCACCGAAGCCACAGATTATTTTCAATACTTCCGTAGCTTCAATGCTTCCTACGACGGCGGGAGTGACTCCTATTACTCCTTTAGGGGGAGGTGGCATTCGCTTCATTTCCTCTTCATTGGGATAGAGGTCACGATAGCTCTTTTTTCATCTCTCCGTAATTAAATACCGAAACCTGACCTTCAAAAACCACAGATGGCACCATATACGTACCGGTTTCCTTTTGTTCAATGCAGATATCGTTAATCAGATAGCGTGTGGCGAAATTATCGCATCCGTCTACTACGATATCATATTTGCGGATGATATTGCCGGCATTTCAGTCTTTCCATACCGGTTCCCTTCCTAATATTTCAGGCGTTTTCCACTTCCGTTCATCGCTCACATGAAACTGTTCCAGCGTTTGCATGGATTGTTCCAAAGCTTGCGGATAGGTATAGTATCCTCCCGGTTCGGTTTTGCTTTCAGCGCTCATGGTAGTCACTCCGAGTCTTGCCATGTTGTCGCGGATTTGTGCCGGCTCACGGGTGGAGTAGGAGATGTCCACATCGTGGTCGAAGATGCGCATGGCAAAAGTGAGCTGCGCCAATTCACGGTCATTCATGATGACATTCGGCTGGAAACCACCGTTTTCTGCCGGACGCATACGAGGGAAGTTTACACTGTATTTGGTTTTCCAATACTTTTTCTGAAGATAACGCAAGTGATAAGCCATCATGGTCACATCGGTGCGCCATTCTGGCTTTGCCAGATCCAGTGCACGGGCAATGTAAGGGACACCTGCAGCAGCAGGATTTTCACCCGTAACAAGCAGAAGATTCTCGAAGGGTGCCAGTCGTTTGATAGCTTTGTATTCGTTGATGATTTCTTCCTCCGTCAGTATGGTCCTTTTCATCGGATTACTGATATGGAAACCGCAGTACACACAGGAATTGGTACATGAATTGGTGATGTAAAGCGGCACGAACATGGAGATTGTCTTGCCGAACCGTTCCATGGTATATTTCTGGCTGAGCCGTGCCATAACTTCCAGATAAGGAGTAGCGGCGGGCGAAATGAGTGCCATAAAATCATTGACGTCCAGATGCCCGGATTTGCCTAAAGCCCGGCGTACATCGGCATCTGTCTTGGAATAGATGGCTTTTGTCGTCTCTTCCCAGGATATTTTTCTAATTCGTCTGAGAACATATTGTTAGAGTTATTTCTTGTTTTTCTTTAAATCACGTGATAGTCTCATAGCACAGAAGTTCGGTCCGCACATGGTACAGTATTCTCCGTCGATATGATGTCCTGCACGGAAATAGGTCTGTGCCCGTTCCGGATCAAGTGACAGGTCGAACTGGTCCTTCCAGCGGAACTCATAGCGGGCTTTGCTTAGCGCATTGTCACGTACCTGTGCTCCCGGATGCCCTTTTAGCCAGGTCGGCGGCATGTGCAGCTATTTTATAAGTAATGACCCCTACACGTACGTCCTCCTTGTCCGGCAGGGCGAGATGTTCCTTTGGAGTAACATAGCATAGCATAGCAGTGCCCAGCCAGCCGATTTGTGCGGCACCGATGGCCGAAGTGATATGGTCATATCCCGGAGCGATGTCCGTGACCAACGGGCCGAGCGTATAGAACGGCGCATCATGGCATTTTTCGATTTGGCGTTCCATATTTTCCTTGATCTTATGCATGGGCACGTGTCCGGGACCTTCGATAAAGGCTTGCACATTCTTTTCCCAGGCTCGGAGCACCAACTCGCCCATAGTGTCCAGTTCGGCGAATTGCGCTTCATCGTTGGCATCGTGGATAGAGCCCGGACGAAGTCCGTCACCCAAGGATACGGCTACATCGTATTGTGCCAGAATATCACAGATGTCGTCAAAATGCTCATATAAGAAACTTTCCTTGTCATGTACCAGACACCACTTGCTCATAATGCTTCCTCCACGGCTGACAATACCGCACAAACGTTTGTCAGCCAGATGTACATTTTGGCGGCGTATTCCGGCATGGATGGTAAAGTAATCCACTCCTTGTTCGCATTGTTCGATGAGGGTGTCACGGTAGATTTCCCAGTTAAGGTCTTCCACTACACCATTCACTTTCTCAAGTGCCTGATAGATAGGTACGGTACCTACGGGGACAGGACAGTTGCGGACAATCCATTCGCGTGTTTCGTGAATGTTATCGCCGGTCGAGAGATCCATCAGGGTGTCACCTCCCCATTTGCAGCTCCACAATGCTTTCTCTACTTCTTCATCAATACTTGAAGTAGTGGCGGAATTACCTATGTTCGTATTGATTTTTACCAGGAAATTGCGGCCGATAATCATAGGCTCGCTTTCGGGGTGGTTGATATTGGCGGGTAATATGGCACGTCCGGCTGCTATTTCCTGACGGACAAATTCGGGAGTAATATGTGTTTCTATTCTAACTCCTCGCAGTTCATATTCTCACGAATAGCTACATACTCCATTTCGGGAGTGATTATTCCTTTTTCGCATACGCCATTTGGGTAATAGCTTCTCCTTTTTTGGCACGATAAGGTAGAGCGATATGTTCAAAGCGCAGGTGGTCCAGGCTTTTATCATCCCTTCTCATTCGGCCGTATTCCGAAGTGATTTCAGGTAGACGTTCTACGTCACCCCGGCTTACAATCCATTCCTCACGCATACGAGGCAGTCCTTTCTTTAAGTCGATGTTCATTTCAGTGTCACTGAACGGACCGCTGGTGTCATATACGTATACTTCCGGATTAGGCGTAGCTATTTTTCTTCTCCTTCGAAACTGACACTGGGCACTTGTTCTACTTTCCGCATCGCCACGCGGATATTCGGATAAAGTTTGCCGGGTAGATATACTTTTTTGGGAGCGGGGGAAATTTTATTCTTTGTTCCATAATTGTTTTTTAAGCAACTGAGTAGTCAGGTTGTCGACTACGCTTTAATTTTATTTATCAAGAAATGCAGTTAATGGTGAGCTTGCCTCTGCTTCAAAATTGAAGGCTTGCAGTCCCAGCCCCGCTTCGTATGCCTGTCTTCCGGCTTCGGTAGCGGCTTTGAATGCTTTAGCCATTTCTACCGGGTTTCCGGCAACAGCTATTGCCGTATTCACCAATACAGCGGAAGCCCAGTTCCATTGCTTCGGCAGCATGGCTAGGAGCGCCGATACCGGCGTCTACTACTACCGGAATTCCCGCCTGTTCGATAATAATCTGCAGGAATTCTTTCGTTTGCAATCCTTTGTTCGTGCCGATCGGAGCGCCGAGAGGCATGACCGTAGCCGCACCTGCTTCTTCCAGTCGTTTACAGAGCACAGGGTCTGCCTGACAATAAGGCAATACCACAAAGCCTAATTTGACAAGTTCTTCCGTGGCTTTCAGTGTCTCGATAGAGTCGGGGAGCAGATAACGCGGGTCGGATGAATCTCCAGCTTCAGCCAGTTTGTACCGAATGCCTCACGGGCCATTTTGTGCGGCAAATAC
>VOFE01002123.1_pt1 | contig 18308 bp, 24 predicted proteins | sample 5384071 | NCBI WGS metagenome assembly VOFE01 (sample SAMN12384724, study PRJNA508395) | human gut metagenome | isolation source: healthy gut D | host: Homo sapiens
TTGAGGAATCAGGTGTTGGGACGAAATCCCAAACTGCGCCGTCAGAAACGTACGAGTGTCGACGAGCAATTAACTCCTATTGTTCCTTTGAAATATGCGAAAGTCAATAATCGTTATAATCAATTGCTACTGACCTTTAAAGATTATTCAGTAGAATTCCGTGCTTTTGACGATGGAGTTGCTTACCGGTTTATTACCTCACAAAAAGGTGATGTTGAAGTAATGAACGAAGAGTTTGCTATCAACTTCCCGTCGGATTATCTTCTTCACTTGCAACAACCGGGAAGTTTCCATACAGCTTATGAGGAACCTTACACACATGTTCAAAGTAATGCGTGGAAGCCTGAAGAACGGATAGCTGTTTTGCCGGTATTGATTGACACACAAAAAGACTATAAAATATTAATCAGCGAGTCGGATCTGGCTGATTATCCATGTATGTTTCTCAAAGGAACGGGGACGAACGGAGCAATCTCTGTTTTTCCTAAAGCTCCGCTTGCGTTTGCCGAAAACAGTGATCGTAGCGTGAAGATTACTCAAGAAGCTGATTACATTGCTAAAACAAAAGGTACGAGAAATTATCCTTGGCGTTACTTTGTGATAAGTAAAAATGATAAGCAGTTGATTGAGAATACAATGACTTATAAACTGGCTGAAAAGAATCAACTTCAGGATGTTTCATGGATTAAGCCGGGACAGGTGAGCTGGGAATGGTGGAATGACGCTTCTCCTTACGGACCGGATGTGAATTTTGTTTCCGGTTATAACTTGGATACTTATAAGTATTACATTGATTTTGCTTCTAAATTTGGTATTCCATATATCATTATGGATGAAGGCTGGGCTAAAAGTACACGTGATCCTTATACGCCTAATCCCAAAGTAGACTTGCACGAGTTGATCCGTTATGGCAAAGAAAAATGTAGGGATTGTGCTTTGGTTGACGTGGTTGACGGTAGAAAACAATTTTGATCTCTTCAAGACTTTCAATGAATGGGGAGTAAAAGGACTTAAGATTGATTTTATGGACAGAAGCGATCAGTGGATGGTCAACTATTACGAACGGTAGCCCGGGAAGCAGCCAAACATCATTTGTTTGTCGATTTTCATGGCTCTTTCAAACCTGCCGGACTGGAATATAAATATCCGAATGTTGCTTTCCTATGAAGGAGTGAAAGGTTTGGAACAAATGGGCGGTTGTTATCCGGATAATAGTCTATATTTACCGTTTATGCGTAATGCTGTCGGTCCGATGGATTATACTCCCGGGGCGATGATTAGTATGCAGCCTAACTTTGTATCGGTCGGAACGTCCTAATGCTGCAAGTATCGGAACACGCGCTTATCAGTTGGCACCTTTGTGGTTTTTGAAAGTGGTCTGCAGATGTTGGCGGATAATCCCTCTTTATTATCGTAATGAAGATTGTACCCGTTTCATACACAAGTTCCCGTAACGTGGGACGAGACTGTGGCACTCGAAGCTAAAGCGGGTGAATATGTCATTGTAGCAAAACGGAAAGGCGATAAGTGGTTTATAGGAGGAATGACTAACAATGGTGAAAAGGAACGTGAGTTTACCATAAAGTTAGATTTCTTGAATAAAGATCGCTCTTATCAAATGACATCTTTTGAGGATGGTATCAACGCAGGACGTCAGGCGATGGATTATCGTTGCAAGTCAGCCCAAGTGAAAGCCGGGGAGCAGCTAACTATAAAGATGGTTAGAAATGGTGGCTTTGCAGCTGTCATTGAATGATGGCACATATTCTAACTTTCCATACGTAAAAATGGAAATCATCTTTCAATCTATCACCATCCTTCTGAAACGCATTGTTCATCGAGCTTTCAGGGTGGTGATAGATTGTTCTCCACCTGTCACCTAATCTTCATCTATCACCGTTTGAAATGAACATGCCTGCATATAAACATAAGCTGGTATGTAAATAGAAGTTTCAACAGGGGATACTTTTGGTTTCAAGGCGGGAAACTGCAGTTTCATAGGCTTGAAACAAAGTGTTTTTGCGGCTTGAAACTCTTTGTTTCAAGCGTTGAAACCAATCGTTTCACGGCATGAAACACTTTGTTTTGCTATTTGTTCTAAGAAGGCAATGTCTCGGAATCAACGTTTTCTCTTAGAGAACCACTCTTTAAACTCTGCTACTCGGGCTTTGCTGACAAGTATTTTTTCTTTGATTCCTGAATAATACAAGTTGATGGACAGTCGGCTGTTGAACCATAAGTCAATATCTTTGATAGCTTCTCGCGAAATAAGATATTGGCGGTTAGCCCGAAAGAAAAGAGAAGGATTGAGACACTCCGTAAGTTCATCTAATGTTTGAGAAAAACAGTATTCGGTTTCATCGGTTAAGACTACTTTGACCTGACAGTCCTTAATATAAAACAATTGTATCATATCTACAGAAACAGGCAATAGTTTGTCTCCTTTGGTAGGAATAAGGAAATGACTTTTATAGTTTTCTTGCTTTTGGAGTGAATGTATTAGTTTCAGTAGCTCATTCTCCTGTTGTGGAAAAGGAAACTGGTGTTTGTCAGCAGCATCCTGTAAACCTTGGAGCTTATCGAAAGCGTGTTCTATGTCTTCCTTACCGATGGGTTTTAATAAGTAGTCGATGCTGTTTACTTTTGAATGCACGTAACGCATATTCATCATAGGCAGTTGTAAAGATAATCGGACAAGTAATATTGATATGATTGAATATCTCGAAGGCGGAACCATCTGCCAGATGAATATCCATGAATACCAGTTCCGGCATCGGATGAGAACTGAACCATTCGATAGTGGAACTGATACTATCCAGTATGGTCACGATTTCTCCATTCGGTTTTATCTCATTAAGCAGTGAAGTCAGGTTTCGTACTGCTGCTTTTTCGTCTTCTATAATGACAATCTTCATGGTGATTATTGTTCTAGTTGTGATTTTTCAATCAAAGGAATACAAACTGTAAACTCTCTGTCCTCCGTTATTTGTATATCCCGTTTAAACAAGAGCCTGTATCGCTTGGCAAGGTTGGCAAGTCCGATGCCGGTTCCGGAAGTTGCAGTCCATTTGGGCTGAATGTCGTTGCTGATAGACAAATTGCCGTTATCGTCCGTCGTGATATGAATGGTCAACGGCTTCCGGTTGCTGATTTCGTTGTGCTTTACTGCATTCTCAATCAACACTTGCACCGCCATTGGAGGGAGGAGATATTCTTCGTAGGCATTGCTTATCTGTATGTCGAATTGTAGATTGTTCTCAAAACGCATCTTTAATAGAAATATATAAGCGGAAACAAATTCCATTTCTTCCCGGAGACTGACACATTGTGACTCATTACTTTGTAAAGTATACCTTAGTACCCGGGAGAGTTCCTGAATGTAATCCTGCGCTTTATCCTGATTTTCGCGTACCAGCGAACGCAGGGTATTCAGCGAGTTGAACAGCATGTGTGGGTTCAGCTGATTCTTCAGTACTTCATACTGATTGCGGAGATTCTCTGCCTGAAGCTGTTCGTTCTCAATAAGTACCAGTTGCTGCTTGAATATAAGATGAATGATACAGCAACTACTGGTGACGAGACATGCCACAATAAAATCCCGCAATGGATGCAAATAATGATGTACCATGGCATCGATGGCCGGAATATCAAATGTTCTGTGAAGGAAAACAAAAAACTGTCCTGACAAGTTACTCAATATCCATGTCACGATAAAGGAAAGCAAAATCTTTGTCCCTGTAATTTTAATGGAAGCCTGATTGAAATGAAACAAACGGGTATTGATGGCAAAAAGTAACAATAGCGACAGAAAGGTAAAAAGTATTTCGTTTGCCACATCTATAAACTTCATCCCTGGGAATAAGGAATGACTTTCGAAACGGTCGAAAAGAGATACTGATTCAGGAAAATGAATCAGTACAGCAAACCGCTAAGGAGATGATGACTGTGGAAAAGTATATATTTATCTTTTTTATTGCTTTGGGCTATCATACAACAAAGATAGTGGTAAATTATGAGTTACCGGTTATAAATGTCAATGCTGTTGTCACAGTTGGTCAATTATTGAATGTGTGCCGTGACATACATACCGGGGCGGAATTGCGGATTCCTCCTTGATGGAAGCATACACTTCGAGCGAACGATTGGTTTCGTCTACTTTTTGTCCGATGGAGACTACTGTGCCATGGAATGTCTGTTTGCCCATTCCGTTGACTCGGAACTGTACCGGACTGCCTGTCTGCATATCTGCAAGATCTTTTTCATACGTAGTCAGGCAGAGTATCGGGGTACTTTTATCGATGATTTCGCAGAGCGCTTCTCCGGGATTGATATATTTCCCGACATTCATGGCCACGTTGGCAGCATAGCCGCTGATAGGAGTCCTTACTTCCAGCAGAGGCTGTATTCCGTCTTTAAGCAATGTCTCCGGGCTGATGCCTAAGAGTGAAAGCTGTGCGGCAGCAGCGTCCTGACGGCTTTTCATGGAGAGATAATCCGCTTTGCTTTGCTGGTATTTCTTTTGTGAGGCTGCTTGTTCGGCAGAAAGGTTCTTCTGACGTTCGAATTCGGCCTGAAGGTATTCGGTTTGTGCGTGGCTGTCCAGATACGTTTGTTGCAAGGTGATGAACTCCGGATTCTCTAACGTGGCGATAACTGCGTTTTGGATACATATTGTCCCGGAAGTAGTGAGGTATTCTTCACTACTCCTCCCATGGTTAAAGCAATGGTTGCCTGACGTTGGGGAGGAAGAACGATTCGTCCGTTGAACGAAACTTGATTGGGCTTTGAGGTAGCTGAAGTGATGGCATCCACTTCGGGTTGTGCGATGGTATCTGCTATCGTTTCGGTAACGGGAATTGCGGCGGATTCGTTATTTGTAGTTTGCTGGTTTCCTTTGCAAGCCGTTAGAACTAGTAAAAGGATGGGATAAACTATCTTTTTCATATCTTATGTTTTTAATATTATTCTGGGTGATATGTCATTCGTCTCGATCTTCCACCTTTGAAAAGTTCATATTCCAGTGCAGCAATATTGTATTGGTAGACTGTTTCAATATAGCCTCTGCGTATCTCTCTGGCGGTGGTAATCGACTGTATATATTCGGCAATGCCTGTTTCGCTCTGCTGCAACTGCAGGTTGGCTGCCTTTGTCAGTTCGTCCGCTTCTTTCAGTGCAGAAGAGGTGTAATATCGTAAACTCTCATTATATCTGCGGAGGGAAGCTTCTAGTTCGAGTGTCTTATTTCTTAACTCCCGGATGTTGGCATCTGCCTGTATTTGCGCTGAAGTGGCAGTTAGCCGTGCCTGCTTCACTTTGCTCCTTTGCGGCAAGAAGTAGATCGGGAAGGATACTCCTACCATCCAGGCATTCAGGTTCTTTAACGGGAGAATGTCTGGCGGGTATATCCCACACTGAGTTCCGGAAAGAAGTGACTTTGCTCTACACGGAGCGTTGCTTTCGCTTCATCTGCCTGACTCTGAAAGTAGGCAGTATGTGCTCCCGATAGGTTTCCATCCGAAATGCCGGTATAGAATAAGGATAAAGTGGAATCCACCGGAACAATGGGATCGTTGGAGTAGCAACTCCATTGAAACGTGCCAATGCCATTTTCTCTTCTTCTTTTGCTTGGAACCAGCGGTTATGCAGATCGGCAGCTATGGTGGTCATCATATTTTTCTCTAGCAAGGTGATCTCTCCTTGTTGGTATCGTAATTCTCCGATGCGCTGCAGTTCTTCTGCCATTTTATCCTGATCCCGATACATTGAGCAGAGGTTAGCGGCGTATTGATAGTAGGCCCATGCCCTTTTTACTTCCGCCGTCACTTCTTTCTCTACCATTTGGCGGTAGTAGGTATTCGTTTTTACCTGACGGTTGACTAACGCATTCTTGTAGAAAGGTGTAAGGAGTGAGCCCAGGCTTTGCTCGAAAGAGAGTTCTTGTCTTTTTTGTTTTCTCCGTTAAGTTGACCCCAGGAATAGCTGAACGAGGTGGGAGCAGCTTCTACAATCTCTCCGCGTGTCGCTTTGGCCTGTCGGATGGCGTTAGCGGCTATTTGCAGGCGGGGATGGTTTTGTTTGGCTATTCCGATAGCCTGTTCCAGACTGATGGCTTTTGCCGGTTGTGAGGAGGCATGAAACGGGAATCAGCAGGCAGCATAGGCAGCAGGATGAAAAACGGCAGATGAAACTTGCTTCCCGGACGTCTCCAGGTAGCAAATGAATTTACAATCCTGTAGAACACCGGAATGATGAGCAAAGTCAGTATGGTAGAAATGATTAGTCCGCCGATGACGACTGTTGCTAACGGTCGTTGTACTTCGGCACCGGCTGATGTTGCGATAGCCATTGGGACAAAGCCCAACGATGCCACTAGTCCGGTGAGGAATACCGGACGAAGCAGATGCGGGGTTCCCCGGGTTATGATTCGGTTTGTAGTCATGGAATAGGTGTTTTGCTTACGAAGTTCGTTGAAGTGATTTACCATCAGAATACCATTCAGCACTGCTACCCCGAACAAAGCAATGAATCCTACTCCGGCCGATATGCTAAACGGGAGCCCGCGTAGCCAAAGTGCGATGATGCCACCGATGAGCGATAGCGGAACAGTTGAGAACACCATCAGCGTATAGGTGATGTTCTTGAAGGCGAAGAACATATCAACAGAATAAGCATTAATGCCACTGGGATGACCACCAGTAAGGTATTGATTGCATTTTGCAAGTTTTCGAACTGGCCGCCGTATTCGAAGTAATATCCCGGCTTTAGCTTGATGTTCTTGTCCAGTGTCTTTTGAATATTGGCGACGACTTGCTGAATATCCGCATCACGTACATTGACACCGATGACAATGCGCCGTTTGGTCGCATCCCGGTTGATTTGCAGTGGCCCACTGACGAGATCGATGCTTGCTACCTCTCCAACAGGGATTTGGATTCCTTCCGAAGTGCGTACAAACAACTTATCAAGATTCAAGTCGGCCACTTTCTCTTGGTCAAGCCGGACCACGAGATCGAATCTCCGTTCGTTTTCAAAGACAACACCGCTCGACTCTCCGGCATACGCTGTCCGGATGATCGTGTTGAGTTCTTCGATATTGATTCCGTAACGTGCTATCTTGCTGCGATTGTATTTGACAACCAGTTGCGGAAGTCCCATCGTTTGTTCTACAATTACGTCTGCTGCTCCCGGAACTTTTTCTACATAGGTGGCAGCTTCTTTTGCCCTTTCATATAGTTCGTGCGTGTCTTCGCCGTACAACTTGACTGCAATATCGGCTTTCGCTCCTGTCATCAGCTCGTTGAAGCGGAGCTGTATCGGTTGCGAGAAGTTAAATTCGGCGCGTTCGGCGAGCGGAGCAAGTGCGTCCTTCATTTTATCCACCATTTCTGCACGGCTTCCGGCACTTGTCCATTCCTTGAAAGGTTTCATGATAATCATCACATCAGCATCTTCCACTGCCATCGGGTCAGTAGGAACTTCCGCCGTTCCTATTTTGGCAACGACGTGTTTGATTTCGGGAAACTCGTCCATGAGTGTCTTTTCTGCCAACCGGGAAACTTCTATGCTTTCAGTCAGCGAACTGCCGGCAGGCAATGTCATCTGCATGGCAAAATCACCTTCGTCCAATGTGGGGATGAACTCCGCTCCCAGGCGGGTAAAAAGAAACAGTGAACCGATCAGTGCGGTGAAGGCTATGATGACGGTACGCCATTTGTAATGAAGACAGAAGCGCAGGGTGTGTTGGTATATCTTGTTCAGCTTTCTCGAAGAAGCGGTCGGCCAGTGTCGGTTTCACTACAATATGGTGTTTCAGGAAGAGCGATGCCATCATAGGCACATAGGTCAGCGACAGGATTAATGCTCCGATGATACAAAAGACCAGAGTTTTGGCCATCGGAGTGAAGTATTTTCCTTCGATTCCGTTCAACGTGAGAATAGGGAAGAAGACGATCAGGATAATCAGTACGGCAAAAGTAGCTGAGCGGACTACTCCGGAAGCTCCTTTTTCCACTTCTTTGTCCATCTCCTCGCGGCTCAGTGTGCGGCCTCGGAATTGTTTTCCGTAAATGTGGGCGAGGATACCTTCCAGTATAACGATAGAGCCGTCTACTACAATACCAAAGTCGATGGCGCCGAGGCTCATCAGATTGGCAGTGACATTGAAGATGCGCATCATGATAAAGGCGAACAGCATGGCGAGTGGGATGACGGATGCGACGATCAGTCCGGCACGTATATTTCCGAGGAAGAGGATAAGTACAAGGAAGACGATAACCGCTCCTTCAATCAGGTTGTTGACAACCGTAGAGATGTTTCGGTTTACCAGTTCCGAACGGTTCAAGTAAGGTTCTATACTGACTCCTTCGGGTAATAGCTGCTGTATTTTCTCTACCCGCTTTTCAAGCTCTTGAGTCACTACATTGGCGTTAGCGCCTTTCAGCATCATGGCGATTCCTCCTACACATTCGCCTTCACCGTCCATTGTCATAGCTCCGAAGCGCTTGGGAGCGCCAAAGCGGACGACTCCTACGTCACTGATATGTACAGGAATCCCGTTTCTGTTGGCTACTACAATCTGTTCGATGTCCTTGATATCGGTAATCATACCTTCCGACCGGATATAGTAGGCGTTCTTCATCTTTTCAATGTAACTTCCGCCGGTATTCTGGTTGTTGCTGCTGAGGGCTTCGAACACCTCGCCGATAGTGATATTCAAAGAAAACAGGGCGTCCGGATCGACAGCTACTTCATATTGTTTCAAGGTAGCCGCCGAAACTGTTGATTTCTACAATGCCCGGAATGCCGGACAGCTGGCGCTTTACCATCCAGTCTTGAATGGTGCGGAGCTCCATTGCGTCATACTTCTTTTCGTAACCGGGAGCTACCTTCAATATATACTGGTAAATCTCTCCCAGTCCGGTGGTGATGGGCATCATTTCCGGTGTTCCGAGCTCGGAGGAATCTCGCTTTTTGTTACGCTTTGTATTTGTTCATTTATCAGTTGCCGTGCATCGAGCGTAGGAACACTCTCTTTGAAAACAACCGTTACTACGGATAAACCGAAGCGGCTGACAGAACGGATATTCTCAACATTCATTATATTGCTCATCGCTATCTCGATAGGCATGGTGATGAGCTGCTCTACCTCTTGTGGCGCAAGGGTAGGAGATACGGTTACAATCTGCACCTGATTGTTGGTTATATCGGGCACGGCGTCAATAGGTAGTGTCAGCATCGCATAGATACCTCCGATAAACAGGAAGAGAGTAGTGAGTCCTACAAATAGTTTCTTCTTGATTGAAAAACGTACAATAGCTGTAAACATGACTTTCGTTGTATTATTATTTCACAGTACAAAATTACGGCCTATCTTCATCCGTTATCACTAAGAATAAATGAAGCGGAAAGATTGTGGGGTGAAGTGACGGATTGGGGAATTGAAAGATGTAAAATCATAGTTCTTGTTTCACTGCTGAACAAACATTTCTTTCAGTTTACTCGTTTAATATAAAAACAAACTAAATGTATATTCAGCATGAAAACATTCGTCTTGATGATGGTAAGCCTGTTGTTTGCAATTTCTTCGGAAGCGCAAAACAAGTCTTTTTATGATTTTACAGTGAAAACTATTGATGGTAAGGACTTTCCTCTTTCTTCACTGAAAGGTAAGAAAGTGCTGGTAGTCAACGTGGCATCTAAGTGTGGGCTGACGCCCCAGTATGCTCAACTGGAGAAACTATATGAGAAATATAAAGAAAAAAACTTTGTTGTTATCGGTTTTCCGGCGAATAACTTTATGGGACAAGAACCGGGTAGTAATGAGGAAATAGCCAAGTTCTGTTCTTTGAACTATGATGTTACTTTTCCGATGATGGCTAAGATTTCCGTTAAAGGAAAAGATATGGCTCCTCTTTACCAATGGTTGACGAAGAAAAAACAGAATGGGAAAGAAAACGCACCGGTTCAGTGGAATTTTCAGAAGTTTATGATTGATGAGAACGGACATTGGGTGGGAGTTGTGTCTCCGAAAGAAAGTCCGTTCTCTGAAAAGATTATTACTTGGATAGAGAAGGAATAAGAGATACTTTTTTCAGCTCTTCTTCGAAGTTGGGAGTGAAGATTCCTTTACCCAGATTTTCTTTTATTTCTTCGATCTTCCAAAATCGTCCACCGTCCAGTTCGTCGCTGGGATGGATTTCTTCCTCATAAACGGTTTTGTGGACAAAAACAAGCTCTTTTTCACGGCTGGATTCAAAAACATAACTGGTGAGAAGCTCGGGGGTGAAGTCTGTGATGCCCAATTCTTCACGGACTTCTCTCTTTAGGGCGATTTCTACGCTTTCGCCCAAATCAATATGTCCGCCCACAGCCGTATCCCATTTCCCCGGTTGAATGTCTTTCCATTCGGGGCGTTTCTGTAAGTAGATGTCTCCTTGGGCATTGAATACGTGAAGGTGAACTACCGGATGAAGCAGTTTGCTTCCGCTGTGACATTCTCCGCGAGTGGCGGCTCCGGTGATGTTTCCCTGTTCGTCTACGATAGGGAACATTTCCTGGTTATTATCGCTTGGCATAGTGTCTTTTATATTGCGTAAAATCTTTTGAGAGAAGAATATCTTATGGTATTAATAAAGAAGAATCTCCATAACTTAGGAACCGGAAATCATGCGCCAGTGCATAATCATAAATAGTGCGCCAATTCCCTTTTACAAAAGCTGAAACCAAAAGCAGCAAGGTACTTTGCGGCTGATGGAAATTAGTAACCATCGCTTTCACTATTTTATAATTGTATCCCGGTGCTATGATAATCTGTGTACTGGTGTGAAGGGTTTCTAAACCATTCCTGTCGAGATATCCTAATATCTTTTGCAACGCAACAACGGGAGGAATCTGGTCGTACTTTTCATAAGGCTGCCATTGTTTGACACGTAGTTCTTCTTCCGTAGCATACGGATTTTCAGCCAATGTAACTCCAATGTGATACAGGCTTTCCAGAGTCCGTACAGAAGTAGTCCCTACTGCAATAGCACAACCGTCGTGGTCAATCAGTTTTTTGATGGTACTCCGATTGACCGATATATATTCCGTGTGCATCTCGTGACCTTCGATTTCTTCACTTTTTACAGGTTTGAATGTGCCTGCTCCTACGTGTAGAGTTAATTCTTCAAGATCGATGCCTTTCTCTTGAAGTGCATCCAATACTCGTGGAGTAAAATGTAATCCCGCCGTAGGCGCAGCTACCGAACCTTTAATCTTAGAATAAACAGTCTGATAAGTTTCCTTGTCACTTTCTTCCGTATCCCGGTTTAAGTAAGGCGGAATGGGAAGTTCACCGAATACTTCAAGGATATCAGCAAACGTCACTTCCGGATTATCCCATGGGAAATCTACCCAATGGCTGGTTCCTTTACATTCTCCTCGGGTAGCGGTCAGAGTAATAGGGAATCCTTTGACGGTCATCTCGCGTTTCAATTGTCCGTCTTTCCATTTCTTCAGATTACCGATCATACAAAGCCAGGCGGCATGTGCTGTCTGTTGGAAATTCAAGACATAATCGTTTGGCTGAATCGGTTCAAGACAAAACACTTCGATCAGTGCTCCCGTCTCTTTTCGAAAATGGAGGCGTGCCTGGATGACTTTTGTATTATTGAATATCATCAGGCTGCCTTTCGGAAGATAATCAGGCAAAGAAGTGAAAACATCTTCACTAACTTCTTCACGACGGTATATCGGGGTGACTGGATTCGAACCAGCGACCACACGCCCCCCAGACGCGTACTCTAACCGGGCTGAGCTACACCCCGAATTGCGGATGCAAAAGTACAGATTAATTTTTAAATAGCAAATAAATAGTGTGAAATTTCTTCTATTATAAATTTACTATTTAGTGCTATCGGCTGGTTATTAGTAGATTGTGGGATTGTTTTGTTTGTTGGTAGAGGCAAAATAAAAAGATGTTATGGATTTATATTTAATTCCATATTGCATTTTTCAGTTTATGCAAAATGGCTGAGTTGTGGGACTAAATCATATCAATTAACCGAAAAACTTTAATAAAACTTTAATCGAATTTTCTTATCAGAATCTCATTACTGTCTTTTAATTTATGTATATATATGTATGTAAATGATAATTAATAGGTGGTTTCTGTAGTTATATTTCGTAACTTTATATTCCGTAATTTTAAAAAGTTTCACAGAGGAATTATAGATTCACTAAATGAAAATTTGTAATTATATGAGATGTATTTATTCTTGGTTTTATGAAAAAATAGAACAATATATCGGTTTTGTGTTTCTAATTAATAAGTTGAACCTTAGTAAATTGTTTAACAGCTTTGATAAAGAAGATAAACATGGTGAGGTGGTGTGAAAATTTACATGTTAATGATTGTTTTTGTTTCTGATAAATCTATTTTTTGATGTATATATTTGTGTTGTAATATTTATAAATAATGTTTGTCAGGAGGATAAAAAAATAATAATATGGCAACTATTAAGTTTGTGTTGTACAAAAAGCAACAAAAGAAAAGACGGGAGTTACCCTGTATCTTTAAGAGTGTCTAAAAAAAGGTAAGCTCAAGTACATTGATTTAAAATTATCATCATTAGAGGGGCAGTGGAATGAAGATACTTGCCGCTTTAAGAATGATAAGCGTGTCACTCCTAATTATGAATTATATAATGGGCTGTTGAGTCATTATGAAGACCGAAAAAATACTATCCTAAGGAAGTTTTTGGAAGAGCGTGTAGACTGGACTTTGAATCAGTTTGAATCGGAATTTCTGGGTATGTCAAGGCAGGGAAAGGTTTATGACTACTTTATGAGGCAGGTCGAGAATTTGAAAGCTACAAAACATATTGGAAATGCAAAGGTTTATGAGCGAACTCTACGTATGTTGGCAAAGTATGACCCGAAGATTAAGGAACGGGTATTTTCAGAATTGGATATAAAATATATCAATCGTTTTAATTTGGAAATGGAAAAAGACGGGTGCTGTGGCAATACCCGTAAATATTACCTTAAAACATTACGGGCGGTTATGAACAGGGCGATAAAGGAGCATGAAGCCTCATCGAAAACCTATCCATTCGGTAAAAATGGTTTTGAAATAGGTTGTTTGGAGGAAGAAACGGAGAAACGCTATTTACAGCCAAAGGATTTGGAACTTTTAAAGAATTCGCCCCAAACAAATTTTGTATTGGAGCGTGCCCGTATGCTGTTTTTATTTTCCTATTATTGTTATGGGATGAGTTTTGTTGATATGGCAAAGCTTACGACTGAAAATATAGTTGTATCGGAAGGGATAGAACATATTGTTTATAAACGGGAAAAGACGAAGAATGTCAAGAACATGAAGCCGTTAATAATACCTGTTACCCCTGCCTTGAAAGATATATTGAGTGGTTTAAACAAAATACTTCTTTAGTAGGAAAATATCTTTTGCCTATAATAACGAAGGATTATGACGGGGAGCAACTGTATGATCATATACGTACCCGTTATCAACGCCTTAATAATAACCTGAAGAAATTAGGTAAGATATTAGGTATTGAGAAGAACCTTACCACCTATGTGAGTCGTCATACGATGGCTATGACGTTGCAAGGCAATGACGTTTCCCGAGAAACAATTAGCGCAGTATTGGGACATCGTGACATTAAAACCACCATGACATATTTGGATAGTTTGTCACAAAATGTATTGGACAGAGTTGCAATGTTATTATAATTATTAATTAAATCTTGTTTAATATGGTTTTGACATTAAAAATACCTTTGGAACAATTGATAGGTAAACTTCTTAAAGGGGAAGTGACAGCACTATCAGAAAAGAGACTCTATCTTTATGTTGAGAATTTAACAAATGGGGATAAAGGTAAACTTCGGCAAGTATTGAAAGATATAGATGATATGGTTGCTAACTGGAAGGATAGTTATTTTATATCCGTTTATGAAGAAAGGGTAGCTGCTTTTAATCGAAGTAAATTACAAATAACACCTCAAGAGTTAGATGATATTTTTCATGAAGAAAATTATTTGTTGAAGTCTGGTAAAATTGCACTGTCAGTAGATTATTTATATGAATCTATTGCAAAGTATGGCTTTATAAATGAACATCATCAGGATGCGGTAGAAAGTGCATGTTTCTATCATGACATAGAGTTTTTGCGGAAAGAGTGGGAGTATTTAGTGTTGGCTCCGATAATGTCATTACGGGATGTTGTTTGTAATATGTTGGGTGTGGCTTGTGATATTCCTAAAAGTGAGTCGCAGACGTCTAGTAGACCATTAAAACGGATAGAAGATTATCCGGAGATATTTGGTCTTGGTATTTGTTGTGAATTGACAGGCTATGCAAAGCATACGATTTATAAGTGGACTCGCACAAAAGAGATACCGTGTCATCGTTCCGGCGCTAATGGGCGTAAATTGGTATTCAAACGTGATGAAATTGTAGAATGGCTGACAGCTCGGAAACAGGAAACGAAAGATGAGTTTATAAAACGCAAAGAATCGGAGTTGGCCTCCAGGTATATCTATAATAACCTATAAAAGTAGTGGTATTTGTATACATTCAAATTAATCAGTTATGTATGACACAGTAGTTTTAAAACTTCTAAAAGAGGATATAGGCGATAAGTACGATTGGAGGTCTGTCTTTAATAAGATTGACCAAACCAGCGAGTACAAGCAAGTTGAAGGTGGTAGCGGACATATAAACGGATTACGTGTCTCTGTAACGGAGAAACATGTCAGAGTCACGGGGAGCCTCTCTAAATATTTCAGAGGTACTAATCTCGATTCTTTAACCTTGTCACAAGTTGAAAAGGCTATCAAGCAATTGGGTAAGGAGCTAGGTGTTCCTATGATAGAGGCTGATGTGGAACGGGTGGATATGGCTGAAAACTTTGAAATGTCTCGTCCCCCTGAATTTTATATTTCTAAAATGCAAAGTTTGGGGGAATGTTACCCTAATAAGTGGAAAGGGACTACCTATTTTCCTTCTAATGGGGTATTGTTACGTTTCTATGATAAGTCCAAAGAAGTGCGTAAGAAAAGGAAAAATCAGAAGAATACTCCCGGTGCTTTCTCTACAAGTGTGGAACAGAATTTATTAAGATACGAGATATGCTTTGGTAAAAAGGCAATTAGGCGGATGTTCGGTCATCAGCTAAAAGCGAAAGACTTGTATGATAAAGATATATTTTGGAGGTTGGTATCCGAGTGGCTCTACTCCTATGACGAAATAGGTATAATATCGGATAAGCTTTTTGATGTGTCTTTTGAACAGATAAAAACGCTGAGTGATTTTGAGGAGTGGTGTATTTGTATTGCTCATAGTGTTGTTGGGCTTCCTTCTTTGATGTAAAAGGACGTTTCTCTGTCAGAGAACGGAGTCTTGGCGAATCGAATGGCAATAAAAAGGATGGACAGGATAGACAATACCATAAAAGAATACAGGATAAAATTAGAGGAGCTATGAAGCACTTTTAGTGGTACTATGGGAAAAACAGAGTTAATGCAAGAGCTGACAGATAAGATTGAGGCATATCTAACGGATTTTAGCTTTATCCCGTTTTAGAAATTCTGGTAAAATTTCATGTGGTACGGGGATAGACGATACAAACGCTCATGCTAATCTTGTATATATCAGTGATATATATGGCTTGGCGTGGGGTGTCGTTTTATCTTGAAGCAAGGGTTTACCAGAACCTCTAAAACAGATAATTCTAACATTATGTTACTCCACACCCTTATGATGTTCGGAAAGCTACTTTAGGAGGGGAATCTCTTACGATTTCTTATAATCCTAATACTGGATATGGGATAAAATTCAGATATATATTTCGTAATATTAATATATCTGTGAAATTTATCACTTCGGGAAATGGTTACTCCAACCCTTAAAGTATATATATACAGGAACGGATTCATCTGGTAATAAAACAGTAGTAGCTACGAAAAGAAAGTTGAGCGGATTCATCTGGTCGATAAAACAGTAGGGCAAAAAGAAAGTTGAATTTTTTGAAAGGGAGGCAAAAGAAATGAAGAAAATAAAGAAATATATATGGAATTGGTGACCTATCAATATATCCATTGAAAAATACTCCTGAAAGACGAAAAGAAAAAGAAGAAAGGAGCATTAAGATAAAAGAAAGAAATAGATTGCAAGATAAACTAAATGAACTATATTCATATTGGCAAAGTACTAAAGCGAGCGTTCAAGACAGTTTGCGAAATTCTTTTAAGAAGGAATTTTTCGAGAAGAAGGGTGCCGGGCGATATAGTTGGGATTCAGAGACGAATTTTGCTGTTAGGTATATGGCTTGCATAGATTCAAATAAGGTTGTAAAAATTCTTAAAATAAATGATGTGAAAGTAGCTGAAAATATTGAATATCTAGATGAGTTTAATAGAAATGAATACAAATATCAAGCTAAAAATAATAATGGTGCAAAACTAATTAATGGAAAGATGTTCCTAACTGATAGATTTTCCCCAAATTTGATTGTTTGTACGTTAACTCGAGAAATAGTATTGAAGAAAGGAAAAGTTTTATATACTCGTTGGGGGAGTGGTAAAGTTAGCCAAAAGGCGGAGAAGGTCATAGAGGCTAATATTGCCTTGCTAAAGAAGGGACGATACCTAATTGAAATACAGGAATTAGATGGAGAGCTTATATCTGTAGTTGCCCAAAAATATTCAAATATTTCTAACAAAAAAGAAATTGTGTTATATTCAATATATGAATAAATTGTATAACGTATTAGGCTATAGTACGTTGGGTAGGCTATAGTAATTTACTTGAAAATATTCCTATGGTACGAAAGAAAAAAGGGAGAATAATAGAATGTTAGATGTATGATATGTTCAAAATTTTAAATAATGCATTATTATGGAAAAGAATTTTATTTTATCAGTAGGAATGTCTGTAATGTTCTTATTTATAAGTTCCATTAAAACTGTCCAAGCTCAACAATTAGGAATTGGCGTAAAACAGAGTTAAATGGAAAGGTACGTTTCTGCAATTACGATGAGGCTTATTTTATGCCAGATACAAATACTCGTATAAAAGTTACAGGATTAGAAATTGCATACGATAGTTCCTTGAATTATTATGATATATTCGTGAATGTAAAAGGAGACAAGGTGAATTTGCATATAAAATATTCCAATGGTGGTGAAGGAGCCTATATTTACAAAGGTATAGACAGGATTTCAAAAATGGATGTTGTGGTTACTACCAAGAAAAAATTAAGTCTTTATGCAAATAACTACGGTGTCAATTCTTATAAAGAAGTCGAGAGTTCTGTTGGAATTATTATAGTGTTTCCTAAAACTTATATGATTTCGTCCATTGTTCCTATAAAAAATAAAGTAGAAACAGTGAATGAATTGTCCACTCAATTGCGCAAGGGGTGATAACTGATTCGGATGGCTATACAAATATCCGTAAGTCAAATAGTGTAAATTCGGAAATTATAGGTAAAATTGTGGATAGGGAAGTATTCACTTATTGGGAAACAAATGATAATTGGTATATTGTGCAAACTGCAAAAGGAATAAAAGGATATGTGCATAAAAGTAGAATAAAACCAGTAGAGGAAAGAAATGAGCAAAAATAAGATACTATAAAGTAAAGAATGGAGATAAAATCCAAGATATAGCAGAAAAATTAGGGGTTTCTATAGACACAATTTGTAAAGTTAAATCGTGTAAAAATAACAACAGTGTTGAGAGAAGGGGGCAGGCTTTACGTATTAGTAGATGAAAAATGTTTTGAATTATTTTTGTGAGGAGAGTAATGCAGAATCTCTAATTCTGATTAATTTTATGTCAATAGAAATATGTTGAACAAAGCTTTAAATATTGCCTATAAGGCTCATATTGGACAGTTAGACAAAGGTGGCAGTCCTTATATATTGCATCCTGTCAGAGTTGCTTTACACTGTCAAACAGAGGATGAAAAGATAGTAGCATTGTTGCATGATGTTGTAGAAGATACATCTATAACATTTGAGGATTTAAAAACGGAAGGGTTGGATGACAGGCTACTGGAGGCTTTAAAATGTCTGACTAAAGAAGAGGGGGAAGATTATAAAGCGTTTATTGAACGTGTCTCTACTAATCGTTTGGCTACAAAGGTTAAAATACAAGACTTAAAAGATAATATGGATGTAACCCGTTTGAATGGTAAGGCACATTGGAAGTTGGAAACATATAAAGAAGCGTTGGAGTACCTCGAACGGTGCTCAAATAAGAAAGTTTTATATGTAGATATGGATAATGTATTGGTAAACTTCA
>VOFE01001157.1_pt1 | contig 18208 bp, 30 predicted proteins | sample 5384071 | NCBI WGS metagenome assembly VOFE01 (sample SAMN12384724, study PRJNA508395) | human gut metagenome | isolation source: healthy gut D | host: Homo sapiens
GGGATACTTTGCAGGCCGTCGGACAGGAAAAACTGCATGTTTTCGGACACGCCGAAGCGCGCGGCGTTTTCGCGGGCCTTCTGCAGCGGCTGCTCGCGCAGGTCTGCTGCCGTGACGAACGGGCAGATACCCTCGCGCAGCAGGTACACGGCCAGATATCCATGATCCGTGCCGATATCGGCGGCGCGGGTCCCGCGCGGGACAAATTCGGCGCACAGCAGCAGCCGGTTGGAGATCGGAACCTTCATCGTTTCACGCAAAAGGGCGGCCGGCGGGCCGCCCTTTCCTTTCGGTTTGTTACTTGGCCTTCTCGGCTTCCTCAGAAGCCTCGATGAAGCGGTTGACCTGCGCCAGGAACGCGTCGGCGTCAACGCCATGCACCATGCAGGCTTCTTCGACGGTCTCGCCGCGGGAAGACGGGCAGCCCAGGCAGTGCATGCCGGACCAGCCGGTTGTACCGCGTCACAAGAGCTTCCTCCGCTTCGCGGCTGCCGCCGGCAACCAGTTGGCACAGCGTTTCATCGCTGCACTGGTCCAGGGGCTGGGGTGTCTTCTCGCTAAATTTCGTACATATCGTATTATACCTGTCTATCCAGTGAAATGTCGGAAAAGCAATTTGTAAAAAAAATCCGAGAAACAGATTTTTATTTTTTTTGCGATTTGATGAAATCTGCCAGCCGGTCCGCCACCGCCTGGGCGATCTGCGTGGTTTTGGCCTCCACCATCACCCGCATCAGGGCCTCCGTGCCGGAGGGGCGCACCAGCACCCGGCCAGCGCCGGCGAGGGCCTCCTCCTCCTGCTTCACGGCCTCCGCCAGCGCGGGGACGCCATAATGGCCTCCTTCACGCCGCCGCTGTGGGGCACCTCCACGTTCACCAGCACCTGGGGGAGACGGCGCAGCAGCTGACAAAGGGAACTTGCTTTCTCCCCGGACCGGGCCAGCACCTGCAGGAACTGGAGGGCCGTCACCTCACCATCGCCGGTGGTCTCCACATCGGTGAAGATGGTGTGGCCGGACTGCTCCCCGCCGATGCGGTAGTCCCGCTCCAGCATCTTCTCCAGCACGTTCCGGTCGCCCACATCCGTGCAGAGCAGGTCGATGCCGTTGTTCCGGCAGAACTCGTGGAGGCCCAGGTTGCTCATCACCGTGGCCACCAGGGCGTTGCCGTTGAGCTTTCCCCGGCGCTTCATGTCCAGGGCGCACACCGCCAGGACCTTGTCGCCGTCGATGACGCCGCCGGTCTCGTCCACCACCAGGCAGCGGTCGGCGTCTCCGTCGAAGGCGATGCCGATGTCATAGCCGCCCCGCACCACGGTGGCAGCCAGGTCTCTCGATGTGGGTGGAGCCGCACTTGTCGTTGATGTTCACCCCGTCGGGGTCCGGTTGATCACATCAGTGCGGAGCTTGAAGCGGCCGAACAGCTCCGGCGGCAGTGGTGTAGGAAGCGCCGTTGGCGCAGTCCACCAGGATTTTCAGTCCCGCCAGATCGGACTCGATGGTGGACTCCACGAAGTCGATATAGTCCCCGTCAGCTGGCGCATACCTGGTGGCGGCGGCCGATCTCCCCCGGGTTCGGGCTTCATGGTTGTCCTGGCAGAGAGGACTTCTCCTCGATCCGGGCCTCCACGCTGTCGGAGAGCTTGTAGCCCTGGCCGTTGAAAATCTTGATGCCGTTGTGCTCAAAGGGGTTGTGACTGGCGGAGATCACGATGCCCGCGTCCGCCTTTTCCTGCACGGTGAGATAGGCCACCGCCGGGGTGGGAATGGTGCCCACCGGCTTTACGTCGCTGCCCACGGAGCAGAGCCCCGCCATCAGGGCGGACTCCAGCATGTCGGAGGAGATGCGGGTGTCCTTGCCGATCACCACGGTGGGGCGGCTGCCCTTGTCCTCCATCAGAACAGTGCCCACGGCCTGCCCCACGCGGAAGGCCATGTCGGCAGTGAGGTTCTCCCCCACCACGCCGCGGATGCCGTCGGTTCCAAATAGTTTGCCCGCGCTCCGGTGCAGTGGCCCTCCGCGCGACGGGGGGCGGCGTATCGGTGCAAGCGCCGATTTTGGCTTGCCTTCGGGCACGCTATGCTCTTCTGCGATTCTTGTTGCTGCCGTCCCGTGGCGGATCGCGCCGACCTCGTCGGGGTGGTTATCGCATTGAGGAGCTGCTTCTCTTTTCGCTGCCGCTAGCTGTCCCGCGCGGGAGTAGCGTGCCGATAAAGGCATCGGCCCCTACGACCACCCGGGCAGCGCGTAGCGAAGCGGAACGCGCGGAAAGAGAAGCTGGTCAAATGCGTCCTTGCACCCCGTTGACCTTTGCACCCACGCCGCGGGAATCCGCGTTCAAGCCTGTACCGCACCCCGCCGCGCCCGTCGGGAGGTCCTCGCAAACACGCAGGCACCATCTCACGCCGAACCCCCGTACAGCAACTTTGCACGCCCGTGCAGAGTTGCGGCCAAAAGCGTTCTTTTCTTTTGGACCGTGCACGGCCCGTTTTCTTTTCGGGCAAGACCGAAAAGAAAATGGGGGGTGCATCCCGCTGAACAAGCCCCCTGCGGGAGCAAAGATTCCCGAGGCCGCCGGACGGCGGCCTTTACAACTCCCGCCGGTCCGACCGGCCGGCCAGATAATCCAGCGACACGCCGAAGTGGTCCGCCAGGGCGATCAACGTGTCCAGGCTGGGCCGGTGCTCGCCGGACCAAGTATTGGTAGGGCCGCTCCCCAATCCCGATGGCGGCCGCCACCTGCTTTTGGGTTTCGCCCTGTTCCTTGCGGAGTTCCCGCAATCGCTCGTTTAGTTCCATAAATCCCCCTTAACACGCTTCGCAGAGCGTGTTATATTTTCTCACGCTTTATGAAGCGTGAGAAAGGAGTATTCGCAATGTCTGACTCCAAAAACGGGCCGCACGCCCCTGCAGGAGCGGGTTCCTCTGAACGGCGGGAAACCCGCCTCTACATCTCCCTCCGGTCCGACCGCCCGGCCAGATAATCCAGCGACACGCCGAAGTGGTCCGCCAGGGCAAGCAGACTGTCAAACCCCGGCTTTTGTTTGCCTGTTTCAAACCGCTGATACTGCCGGTCTGTCATTCCGGCGGCTGCGGCCACCTGCGCTTGGGTCTCGCCGTGCTCTTTGCGGAGTTCCCGCATTCGCTCATAAAACTCCATATATGATCTCCTTGGCACAACCTAAAAGTCGTGATATATCCTTTCTGCAAACAGCTTAAAAGTTGTTTGCAGAAAGGAGCATTCGCAATGTCCGGCTTTGTAAAAAGGCTGTACGCCCCCTGCAGGAGCAGGTTCCTCTGAACGGCGGGAAACCCGCCTCTACATTTCCTCCGGTCCGACCGGCCGGCCAGATAATCCAGCGATACGCCGAAGTGGTCCGCAATGCCCACGAGATTTTCAAATCCAGGCAGATTGACCCCGGTCTCAAACCGCTGGTACTGCCGATCCGTCACACCGATGGCGTCGGCCACCTGTCTCTGGGTCTCCTTCCGCTCTTTTGCGGAGTTCCCGCATTCGCTCTTGCAATGTCATATCGTCACCTTCTTGACACGATGTATCCGTTGTATTATACTGCAGCTAAGCACAACGCATCCATTGTATTTTGAAAGGAGCATTCGCAATGTCCGACTTCATGAAATGGCTGTACGCCCACTACATCCGCCCCCAGCTGGACGCTGCCCCACCGGATGACTACGAGATGCCCCTCTCCCTTCTGGAGGGAGAGCTCACCTCTGAGATGGCGGCGGATTACGAAAAGGCCCGGGAATTCACCGCCATCCATGCCTTTCTGCTGGGCCTGCGCACCGGCCGGGGCCTGCCCCTGTGACGCCTCAGACGCCCGCCATCCTGGACAGCTCCGCAGCCAGGCGCAGAAGGTCTCCAGATACACGCCCCGCAGGGGGTCCTCCCCTGCCTCCGCAGGCGCCGCCAGCGCGCGGGCGATCACTTCCTCCGCGTCCGGCCGGGTCACCAGCTCCGCCAGGGCGTCGTTGCCCGCCAGGGCCGCCCGCTTTCCGAACATCCCCTCCAGGTCGCTGGACACATACATGGAGGCGTTGAACGGATAGTCCAGCGCCGTCTCCAGCAGGGGCCTCGGAGGTCATCTGCTCTGCCAGCCCCGCCGGCAGGCGGCAGGCGGCACGACGGGCGTTGGCGGACAGCTCCACCCACTCCGGCGTGCCGGGCTGGACGGGAAACTGATAGGGCGCCGTCACGGAGCAGGCAGCCCGGCCTGTGACGGCCCAGGCTCCGACGGCCAGCGCCGCCGACAGCATCAGAAATGCGACGCGCTCCGCCAGGGTCCGCTTCATGAAAACCGCCTCCTCACAGCGTCAGCTGGTCCATGTCCGGCGGATCCGCCGTCATGCCGCCAGGGATGGGCTTATGCAGGTGCTGGTATGCCTTCGCCGTCACGCACCGGCCCCGGGGCGTCCGGGTCAGGAAGCCCAGCTGCATCAGGTATGGCTCGTACACGTCCTCCAGGGTCACGGCCTCCTCGCCGATGGTGGCGGCCAGGGTCTCCAGGCCCACAGGACCGCCGCCGTAGTTCTCGATGACGGCCCCCAGCATCCGCCGGTCGATGGGGTCCAGCCCCAGATGGTCGATCTCCAGCGCGCACAGGGCCTGGTCCGCCACGTCCTTGGTGATGACGCCGTCGGCCTTCACCTGGGCGAAGTCCCGCACCCGGCGGAGCATCCGGTTGGCGATGCGGGGCGTGCCCCGGCTGCGGCGGGCGATCTCATAGGCGCCCTCCGGCACGATGTCCACGTTTAAAATGGCGGCGGACCGGGTGACGATCTGAGAGAGCTCCTCCGGAGTGTACAGCTCTAGCCGGAGCGTAACGCCGAACCGGTCCCGCAGGGGGGCGGAGAGCTGGCCCGCCCGGGTGGTGGCCCCGATCAACGTGAATTGGGGCAAATCCAGCCGGATGGAATTGGCCGAAGGGCCCTTGCCGATGATAATATCAATGGCAAAATCTTCCATTGCCGGATACAAAATTTCCTCCACCGACCGGTTGAGGCGGTGAATCTCGTCCACAAACAGGATATCTTCTCATTGAGATTGGTCAGAAGGGCCGCCAAATCTCCCGGCTTCTCAATGGCCGGGCCGGAGGTAATGCGGTATGGACCCCATTTCGTTGGCGATGATCCCCGACAGCGTGGTTTTGCCCAGTCCCGGGGGTCTTGGGAGGAGGATCCAGGGGTCCTCCTGGCAGGCGTTTTGGCCGCGTCAATGAATACGGACAAAGGATTGGGTTCACTTCCTCATGGCCTGAATTTCCTGGCCGGGCCGGGGCGGTAGCCCGCCTGTCAGGCACCGCCTTGAACACCGGACAGGAGGGAACACCGCGCCCTGCGGGTCGCTGACGCCGCTCTTTTCCCAGGAAGGGATGTGGTCATAAGAGGGGCCGCAAAGCGGGTGCCGAATATCATGGCCAGAAAGGCCATGCCAGCGCGGCCCAGAATCACGGACAGGATCTTCATACTCACTTCACCATCTTTTTCAGGCACTGGCGGATGATCTCCTCCAGAGACAGAGTTTCCACGTCCACGCCCTTCAGCGCCTGGGCCACCTCGGCGCTGGTGTAGCCCAGCACCGCCAGGCCGCCGCCGCCTCTGTGGCCTTGTTCTGGGGATCACCGTCACCCCCGGTCCGCCGGAGAAGTTCCAGCCTCGTGGCGGGCGCTGGCCCTTTGGCCAGCTTGTCCTTCAGCTCCAGGATGATGCGCTGGGCGATCTTCTTGCCCACGCCCGGCGCCACCGTCAGGCTCTTCTCGTCCCCGGTAATGATGGCCATGGCCAGGGACTCCGGCGTGGCGGCGGAGAGGATGGACAGCGCGGCCTTGGGCCCCACACCGCTGACGCCAATCAGCAGCTTGAAGCAGTTGCAGCTCGTTGGCCGTTCCGAAGCCGTACAGCTCCATGGCGTCCTCCCGGACATTGAGATGGGTATAGAGGGTTACCTCTTGTCTTTTTCCATCTGGGTCCAGAGGGTATAACTGGTGGTCTGGCAGGCATAGCCCACGCCCCCGCAGTCGACCACCGCCAGATGGGCAGGGGCCACGGGCCGTCCTAAAACATGCCCTTCCTTGGGATAGTAAAACGGCGGAACTCCGGTCCCCTGTCAGATGGCCGGCTCAGCCGGGGAGGTGTGGGACCGGGCGTGGCACAGGGCGATGGCGACCGCGTCCGCCGCATCGTCCGGCTTCGGCACGGCTTTCAGATGGAGCAGGCGCCGGGTCATGTCCATGACCTGCCGTTTTTCCGCCTTGCCGTATCCCACCACCGCCTGCTTCACCTGGGAGGGGTGTACTCGTGGAGCGGATCCCGCACTTTTCCGCCGTGTACAGCAAAGACGCCGCGGGCGTGGGGCCACGGCGATGCCGGTGGTCAGGTTCGTGTTGAAGAACAGCTCCTCGATGGAGATGACATCCGGCTTCAGCTGGCCGATCAGGTCCTCCATATCGGTGCCGATCTGGTACAGCCGCCGGGAGAGCGGCAGCCCCGCCGGGGTGGTGATGGCGCCGTAGGTAAGCATGTTCACTTGTGCCCGCTCCGCCGTAATGAGGCCGAAGCCGATGGTGGCATAGCCGGGGTCGATGCCCAAGATACGCATGGCGCTTTCCCTCCAGTATACATACTGTAACAGTATAACAAATTTTCCAGGGAAGCGCAACAGGGAAAACGCGCGGGCTTCTCCCCGGCAGGATCACCCCAGCCGCCGTTCGGCGGGCAAAAAAGCACCCGCCTTGCGGCGGGCGCTCTCGTTCGCATGGAAGGCGGGGATTTGACTCCCCCTCGCCTATTGGATGGGAACCGCCGCATCAACGGCGGCCATCCGGTTGTAGCAGGGGTCCAGATAGGCCGTGTCGCCCGCCAGTCCCGCCAGGGGAAGTCCTCGGTATACCACCGGTCCTCCCCCACGCGCCTGCGCCGTCTCGTCCCAGTAGCCGTAGGAGGAGCCGAACTGCCAGATCTCATAATAGTTCCCGTCCTCGTCCCAGGCCCTCTGGAGAACACGCTCCCCATGGTCCGGTTCTCCATCAGCGGGGACACCAGGTACACGATCCATCCCTCCGGCAGGCGCTCTGCGCCCTGGAACCAGGTGCCCTCCGGCAGGTTTTCGGCGGTGCCCTCCGCCAGATTCAGCTTCACCGGCGGCGCGTCCTTGTCCTTCCACCGACGCCGGTGATGTGGAGGGTCAGGTGCTCCCCTGGCTGAAGAAGGGGCTGTCCAGCCAGAAGGTGCCCATGCCCCCCCTCCGGGTCCCCGGATGCGGTGATGCCGCCCAGGCTCTTTTCAAACCGCTCGCCGTGCTCGTTCTCCAGGTACAGGTCCAGGCCCGCCAGCCAGGCGGTGTTGTCCGGGTCTGCCGTCAGGGTCAGCCGCAGATGGGTGGGGTAGATTTCCGCCTCTTGCCGTGAAGGTCTGGCCGTCCAGGGCAAAGGTCCGGTTCAGCTCCAGCAGCGTCCCTGGGCGGTGAAATAGGGGTCGAATTCCAGGTGGAACGTCATCTCCGCCAGATACGCCGGCTGGTCATCGACCGGCTGGTCAAAGTAGCCGTCGCCGGTGTTCTCCGCAGGCGGCCCGCCCCCGTCCTGCTCTGCCGGGTAGACCGACAGGGTCAGATCCAGGATTCCGGGCACGTCCCGGTCCACAAAGTCCCGCTTGATCTCCACCAGCTCCCCCGGCTTCTCCGTCCGGCCGCCGGCGTCTCCCGCGCTGCCGTCGCCGGGGGTGATCCGGCAGTCCGCCCACATGGGCCCCAGGTCGGGGCATAGTCCAGGGTGTAGAAGATGTTCAGCTGTTTGCGGTCCACGATCACATACTCCACCGTGGCGGTGACGCCCGTTCACCGTCTGGGACTGGCCGAGGGCTGGACGTAGTCGTTCCCCACCGCGGCGGAGAGGCTGGGCGACCAGGCCACCGCCTGGGCCAGCTCCCGCAGCACCGGCACTGAGCCGCAGGCCCGCGCGAAGGGCTGGGGAACAGGTTCACCAGCAGCACAAAGGCGGCGAAGCAGGCCGCCAGGCCCCGCCGGGACGCCGAAGAGCCGCAGGCGGCGGTCCCGTTTCCGGCGGCAGCGCCCGCTCCACAGCGCCGTCCAGGGGCCGCCGGTGTGGTCTCCAGCTCCTGGAGCAGGGCCTGATATTCCTCGTTTCGGGTCATGCGTCTGCCCTCCTCTACGCCCAGTCCACCGCCCAGGCGCAGCAGGCTGCAATGCCCGCCGCTGGCGGGGAATTCGGTGATCCGGCGGTGCCCTGGGGAATAGATGTCCGCATGGCCCAGCATCTCCTGAATGGAGCGCAGGTCCGCGCCGTTTTCCAGCAGGTGGGCGGCAAAGGAGTGGCGCAGGGTATGGGGCGTGATGTCCTTCTCGATCCCCGCCTTCTCCTGATAGTACTTGATGAGCTTCCAAAACCCCTGACGGCTCATGCGCTCGCCGCTCATGTTGACAAAGAGGGCGGTCTCGCTGGGGGACTCCACCAGCTGGGGACGCACCCGGTGCAGGTATTCGCTCAGGGCCCGCACCGCCGTTTGATACAGGGGGATGACGCGCTCCTTCCCCTTGCTGGCGCAGCGCAGCATCCCGGCGGACAAATTCAGGTCGTCCACATCCAGGCGATCAGCTCGCTGACCCGGATGCCGGTGGCGTACAGCAGCTCCAGCATGGCCCGGTCCCGGTATCCCTTGGCGTCCACGCACCGGGGCTGCTCCAGAAACAGCTCCACCTCTTTGCTGGTGAGGATCTCCGGATACTTCCGCTCTGCCCGGTCCGCGCTGATGCTCTTGGCGGGGTTGGCCTTTACGGCGCCGGCGGAGAGCAGAAAGTTGTAAAAATGACTTGACGGAGGCCAGGAACCGGGTCACCGAGGCGGCGGACTTCCCCCGCCCCCGCATCCAGCTCATGTAGTCCTGAATCATCTCTCCGCCGGCCTGCCGCAGCGTGCAGCTCTGGTGCTCCCGCAAATACGCGGAGAACTGGGTCACGTCCCGCAGATAGGAGCAGATGGTGTTCTGGGAGGCGTGACGCTCCTCCGCCAGATAAGTCCCAAAGTCCGCAATGTCGTCTCTTGCCAAGGGTGCTCTCCTCCTCTCTCTTTTCTCTCTACCCCAGGATGCGCTCCAGCATCAGCCGCAGCAAAGCACCGGGGACAAAAACAGCTCCGCACACACACCCGCCAGCAGCGCCAGACAGCAGGCGCCGAACCGGACCCAGCAGGCCCGGCCGTAGACCACAGGGGCAGTCCGCCGTCCTCTCCCAAAGGACACGGCCGCCAGTCCCGCGGACGTCCCCCAGGAGGCCGCCGCCAGCAGGAAATAGCAGGGCAGGGTCACCATGCACCGCAGGCCGAACACCGCCAGGGCCCAGCACGCCGTCCACGCCGAAGGCCGCCGTGAAGCAAAGACACGGAAAAGGACAGAAAAAAAGCCGTAAGCCGCCGTCACACAGGGCAGCAGCACCACCCCGATGGAGGCGAACCCCAGCAGAAATGCAAACAGCGGATAGCGGAAATAGATCACCAGGGCCGACAGAGCCGTCTGGACAGTGGGCGCTCCCTCGCCCCCCAGGCGGACGTAGTCCTCCAGATACCGCCGCACTCGTCCCCCGTGGTGTCCGGCACCCGGCCCGACAGGACCTGTCCCAAAAGGACGCCGGCCAGGAAGAACAGCGCCAGCAGAAGCAGGCGGGCAAGCAGCGTGGGCAGGCCTGGACCGTGGGCCGCTTCGTCAATGTTCTCGTGTTCAATCCGCCTCACCTCACCGCATCCTATGCGGGGGCAGGCGGATTTATGTAGCGGTTGACGTAAGACCTTGCTTGTTCTAATATAGTTGAATTCGCCGGATTTTGCAAGGAATTTACGGGAATTTTCCGTTTTTTGTGAGTTATGGCAAAATATTATGTAAACAATATTATGTTAACTTTGTAAAATCGGCGTGAGAGATCACCTCCCCGCCCCGAAAAAAACGACAATATCTTGTAGACATAAAAGCGGCGGCGCCCCACATTTGCCGCCGCCGTCTCCCCTGCCGCGGAGACCTCCCTGACTGTGGCCGCAGTCTCCGCGGCAGGGCTCAGATCTGTATTTTTGGTGAAATTCACAAGCGGCTTTTCAGGCCTTGCGGCCCCTGCGGACCGGACGGCGCTTCCGCTTCCTCCGGCGCCCGCCCAGCAGGCCCGCCAGAAGTCCCCCGCCTGCGCCGCACAGCAAAGCAGACGCCCCCGCGGCCCAGCCAGGTGATCTGCTGCCAGCACAGCAGGCGCCACAGCCACCACCGCCAGCAGAAACCGCGGCGCTCACCATGGCGCTGGCCAGGCTCGCCCCAGGAGGAGCGGCGGACGCTGAGCATGGCCCCGGCGAAGGACGCCAGACAGCACGACGCCGCCACAGCGGGCTCCCCCTCCTCCGGCAGCACCGCCTTCACCACCAGCGCGGACAGCAGCACCGTCAGCAGCAGATAGATCCCCAGAGACAGCGCCGCGCCCTCTACGAACACCAGCCACAGGGCTGTCTGTTTCCGCCCGTTACCCATAAAAATTCCTCCCCTGTCATCGCTCTATCCGAGCTTATGACAAGGGAGGGTGGTTTTATGATGGGTTAGTCCTTCTTTTCCTCTTCAGAGGATACATCGGTCTCCTCGGCGGGAGCCTCGGGGATCTCCTCGGTCTTCTTGACCTCGTCCTCTTTCTTCTCCTCCTTGAGGACTTCTCCTCGCCGGAGGACTGGACGCCGGTGGTGGAGACGGCCCACTTGGTCAGCCCCATACGAACCCGGTCGTCGCTGGTCTCGATGACGATGGTGTCCGGCTTGACCATGACGATCTTGCCCACGATGCCGCCGATGGTGGTGATGGTGTCGCCCTTCTTCAGGCTGTCCCGCATCTCCTGGGCCTTTTTCTTCCGCTTGTTCTCCGGGCGGATCAGCATGAAAGTAGAACACTGCAATGAGAACAACCAGCATGATGATAGAGGAGGAAGCGCCTTCCATAACAACAAAACTCCTTTTCGTTCCAAAGTCAGAATGACAATATTATAGCAGATATACCAGCTTTTGCAAGGGGGTCATGCGCGTTTTTCCAAATTTCCGCTGTAACGGGCCCGAAAATCCGCGAACGTCCCTTCGTCCAGGGCCCGGCGGATGCGGGCGGCCAGCTCATTGTAGAAGTACAGGTTGTGCAGCACCGCCAGCCGCAGGGCCAGCACCTCATCCGCCTTTGAACAGGTGCCGGATGTACGCCCGGGAGAAGTGGCGGCAGGCGGGGCAGCCGCAGCTCTCGCTGATGGGCCGGGGGTCGGTGGCGTACTTCTCGTTGAGGATGTTCACCGTGCCCTCCCAGGTGAAGAGCTTGCCGTGGCGGGCGTTGCGGGAGGGCATGACGCAGTCGAAGAAGTCCACGCCTCGGGCCACGCCCTCGATGATGTTGGAGGGAGTCCCCACCCCCATCAGGTAGCGGGGCTTGTCCTTGGGCATGTGGGGCTCCACCGCGTCGATGATCTCGTACATTACCTCCGCGGGCTCCCCACCGCGAGACCCCCGATGGCGTAGCCGTCGCAGTCGATCTTGGCGATCTGGTCCATGTGCCACACCCGCAGGCCCGCAAACGTGGCGCCCTGGTTGATGCCGAAGAGCATCTGGCCGGGTTCACCGTGTCCGGCAGGGCGTTGAGGCGGTCGTGCCTTGCACCGCTCCAGCCAGCGGGCGGTGCGCTCACAGCTGGCCTTGGCGTATTCGTAGGTCGCGGGGTTCTCGATGCACTCATCAAAGGCCATGGCGATGTCGCTGCCCAGGTTGGACTGGATCCGCATGGACTCCTCCGGACCCATAAAGATGCGCCGTCCGTCGATGTGGGAGGCGAAGGTGACCCCTTCCTCCCGGATCTTCCGCAAAGAGGCCAGGGGAGAACACCTGAAATCCGCCCGAGTCGGTCAGGATGGGGCCGTCCCAGTCCATGAACTTGTGGAGCCCCATCTGCCGGACGATATGGTCGCCCGGCCGCAGGTGCAGGTGGTAGGTGTTGCTGAGCTCGATCTGGCAGCCCACCTCCTTCAGATCATGGGCAGATACGCCGCCCTTGATGGCCCCCTGCGTCCCCACGTTCATGAACACCGGCGTCTGAACCACGCCGCCGTGGGCGCAGGAGAATTCGCCGCGCCGGGCGCGCCCTCGGTTTTCAGCACTTTGAACATCCAGTGATCTCCTTAATATCGAATCTGTTCCATATTTTGTAGGGCGCATCCCGTTGGACGGGAGGAACCGGCTCCCGCCGGGGATGCCTCACAGCATCTCCTTGATCTCCTCGCAGAAGCTGGCCGCGGACTCCGTGTCCCGCATCACCAGAAAGGCCGTGTCGTCTCCAGCCAGGGACCCACCATGTAGGCGACGCCCATGTCGTCCAGCGCGGCGCAGGCGGCGCTGGCCAGGCCCGGCATGGTCTTGATGACCACGATGTTCTGGGCGCTGTCGATGCTGGTGATGCTCTCCCGGAAGATGGTCCGCAGCTTCTCCGCGAAGTTCAGCCGGGTCCGGTTGCCGGACACGGCGTACTTGTACACTCCATGGCCCACCGGCTCCTTTATGAGGTGCATCTGCTTGATGTCCCGGGAGATGGTGGCCTGGGTGCTGGTGATCCCCCCGCTCCTGGAGACGGACGAGCAGCTGCTCCTGGGTCTCGATATTCTCCTGGCTGATGATCTCAGGATCATGCTCTGACGGTCATTTTCATCTTCAAATCCTCCTGGCAGCATTTTTTGTGCAAAGATCTCACAGAAGCTCCGCTCCGACAGCCGCACCAGCCGCACGGTGTGCTTGGACCGGCGGACCTGGATCTTGTCGTCGGCCTTCAGGGAGAAGGCCCGGCTCTCGTCCACGAACAGATACACCGGCTTGCGGCCGTTGCGCTCCAGCTCGATGGTCAGCGTGTGCTCCGGCGAGAGGACATAGGACGAAAAGCGCATGTTGTGGGTGCAGATGGGACAGACCACCATGGTCTGGGCCACCGGCTCCTACCACCGGCCCCCCGGCGGACAGGGAGTAGGCCGTGGACCCGGTGGGCGTGGCCACGATGACGCCGTCTCCGGCGATATCCGCCAGGTGCCGCCCGTCGGAGGAGATCTTCAGATGGATCACATGGGAGATGGGACCCTCCCGGATCACCGCGTCGTTCAGGCCCAGATTCGTGTAGATCTGGCGGCCCTCCCGCTGGACGGTCACGTCCAGCATCATCCGCTGTTCCGTCTGGAAGTCCCAGTCCTTCAGCTTCCGCAGGGCCTCCAGCTCCCCGGCCTCCAGCTCCGCGATGAAGCCCAGGCCCCCCATGTTGATGCCCAGCACCGGAATCTTGTTCAGGGCCACCAGCTTGGCGAGATGCAGGATGGTGCCGTCCCCGCCGAAGGTAATCAGCAGGTCGGCGCTTTTCAGCTCCGCCGTCAGGGGCCGGGTCTTGTAGTCCCCATAGGCCCCGTCCTTCTGGTCCTTGAAGGGGGGACACACCACCGTCTGGAAGCCCATCTGCCGCAGAATGGCGTCTGCCCTGCGGGTGGTCTCCATGCCCCGGTCCCGGTTGGGGTTGGGGCAGAGGATGATTTTTTCATGGGTTGCCTCCCTCTCCGTGCTCCTTCAGGGTCTGGTGAGACTCGTCCACCAGGGCCTTCAAATCAAATGTACGCTCCTGCCGGGGACCCTTTTCCAGATATCCCAGGTACTCGATGTTCCCTCCGGGCCCCGGATGGGGGAATAGGTCAGTCCCAGCACTGTGAAGCCCGCGTCCCCGGCGTGGTCCAGAAAGTGCTCCAGCACCTCCAGGTGGACCGCCGGGTCCCGGACCACACCCTTCTTCCCACCTTCTCGCGCCCGGCCTCGAACTGGGGTTTCACCAGGCAGGCGGCGTGGCCGCCGTCCCCTTCAGCAGGCCGTTCAGGGGCGGCAGGATCAGCTTCAGGGAGATGAAGCTCACGTCCACGGAGGCGAAGTCCAGCTCGTCCGGCACCTGCTCGTGGGTGAGATACCGGGCGTTGGTCCGCTCCAGGCACACCACCCTGGGGTCGCTGCGGAGCTTCCAGGCCAGCTGGCCGTAGCCCACGTCCACGGCGTACACCTTTTCCGCGCCGTTTTGCAGCATACAGTCGGTGAAGCCGCCGGTGGAGGCGCCGATGTCGGCGCAGACGGCGCCGTTCAGGTCGATGGGGAAGGCGGCCATGGCCTTCTCCAGCTTCAGCCCGCCCCGGCTGACGTATGCCAGCGTGCCGCCCCGGACCTCGATCTGGGCGTCCTCCGCCACGGCGGTGCCGGGCTTGTCCACCCGCTGGCCGTTCACAAAGACCTCGCCGCTCATGATGACCGCCTGGGCCCGCTGGCGGCTCTCCTGAAGGCCCCGCTCCGTCAGCAGGACGTCCAGCCGTTTTTTTTCACTCATGTACGCGCCTCCTGTACCGCCCGGGCGATGCCCGCGGCGTCGATGCCTGCCTGATGCTCCAGCTGGGGCACGGCCCCTCCGGCAGGAAGGTCTTGCCCAGGTTGATGAGCACCAGCTTCTCCGGCGCCTGGCCGTGCTGGGCCAGGATGGCCGCCGTCCGCTGGCCCACGCACCCGGCGCCGAAGGCATCCTCCGCCACTGCCAGCAGCTTCTTCCCCGCCAGCCAGGGCGCCAGCGTCTCATACTCCAGGGGAGATCTGATTCAGCTTCAGCACCTCGGTCCTGACGCCCTGCCGTTCCAGCAGGTCCGCCGCCGCCAGGGCCTGATTCACCAGCACGCCGTAGGTGAGGAGCGTGACGTCCTCCCCCTCCCGGAGCCGGACCACCGGCGCACCGGACCGGTCCTCCCGGTAATCGCCCTCGCCGCCCCGGGGATACCGGACCGCCACAGGCCCGTCGATCTCAAACAATGCCTGCCGCAGCATCCGCCGCAGTTCCGCAAAGCTGGCGGGGCACAGCACCGTAAACCCGGGGATCTCCGACAGGAACAGCGCGTCGAAGCAGCCGTGGTGAGTCTCGCCGTCGGCACCCACCAGACCGGCCCGGTCCACCCCCAGCACCACATGGAGCCGCTGGAGGGCCACGTCATGGATCAGCATGTCGTAGCCCCGCTGGAGGAACGAGGAGTACACGGCAAACACCGGGAGCATCCCCTGCTTGGCCAGGCCCGCGGCCATGGCGACGCCATGCCCCTCAGCGATGGCCACATCGAAGAACCGGTCCGGGAACTCTTTGGCAAAGGGGCCAGGCCGGTGCCGTCCGCCATGGCGGCGGTGATGGCGCAGACGCGCCCGTCCTCCCGCGGCGCAGGCGGCCAGCGTCCTGCCGAACACGGCAGAGAAGTCGTCTCCCCCGCTCTTCTTCACAAGGCCCGTCTCCGGATCGAATGGCCCCACGCCGTGGAACTTGTCCGGGTTCTGCTCCGCGAAGGAGTAGCCCCTGCCCTTCACGGTCTTCACGTGGACCACCACCGGGCACTGGAGCTCCCGGGCCCAGGCCAGCACGTGGACCAGCCGGTCCAGGTCGTGGCCGTCGATGGGCCCCAGGTAGGTAAAGCCCATATCCTCAAACAGGGTGCCGCCGGGCCACAGGGCCTTTTTCAGGGACGTCTTGACCTTGTGGTTGAACCGGTACAGCGGGTTCTCCATGGGGTGCTGTCCGAACAGGCCCCGGTACCACTTCTTGAAATGGTAGTAGGCGGGCTTGAGCGGATCTGGCTCAGATGGCTGTCCACCGCCCCCACGTTGGGGTTGATGGACATGCCGTTGTCGTTGAGAAGGACGATCAGGGGCTCGCCGGAGGCACCGGCGTTGTTGAGGCCCCTCATAGGCCAGTCCCCGGTCAGGGCGCCGTCCCCGATCAGCGCCAGAACACTGTAATCCAAGTGCTGTAAAGTTCTTGCTCTTGCCATCCCAAGGGCCACGGAGACGGAGTTGGAGGCATGTCCGGCGATGAAGGCGTCGTGTTCGCTCTCTCGGGGAGGTCTTGGGGAAGCCGGAGAGGCCGCCGAACTGCCGCAGGGTGTCAAACAGCGCCTGCCGGCCGGTGAGGGCCTTGTGGACGTAGCACTGGTGCCCCACGTCGAACACCAGCCGGTCCTTCGATGTGTCGAAGACCCGGTGGATGGCCACCGTCAGCTCCACCGCTCCCAGGTTGGAGGCCAGATGGCCGCCGGTTTTGGACACATGCTCCACCAGGAACTGCCGCAGCTCCCGGCACAGGGGCTCCAGCTGTTCCCGGTCCAGGGCCTTCACATCCGCCGGGGTATGGATATTCTCTAAGATCAAATGACCCAGCCTCCTCTCAGCGGTGGAACAGGCAGAAACCTTCCCACCCAGTAGACCACGCTGGTGCTTTTTGTTCAGGGCCACTGTCTTGCCCAGGGCCTTGCCGCCGATGGTGAGGCCGGACACCAGGGCCGTCACCGCCACGCTCAGCAGCACGCTCTCCGGCAGGGCAAAGGCCGTCTGGAGCCGCACCACGAGCACGGCGGTGGTGGTCCCGCTGACGATGCCGCAGATGTCCCCCACCACGTCGTTGCAGACGCTGGACACCCGCCCGGCGTTCCGCAGCAGGACCAGCGCCTCCTTGGCGCCGGGCTCCTTGTGGGCGGCCATGGAGTGAAAGGGCCTGGGGTCCGCCGCCGTGACCGCCGCGCCGATGATGTCGAACAGGATGCCCAGGCCGATGAACACCGCCAGCACCAGCGCGGCGAGCCGCCGCGCCCGCGCCGCTGAGACTGGTCTCCGACGCAAGGCTCAATGCCGCGGACAGGACGATGGCAAGAAAAAGACCTGCACGGCCCACCGGTAGGGGCCCGGCGAACACCTGCTCATCGCCTACCACGTCCAGCATATCGTCCCGGATCTGGAAGGCCAGGCCCAGCTGGTCGGCAAATTCCACCGCCTGGGCCCGCATATCGGCGGGCATATCCGCCGCCACGCAGCCAAGCTCCGCCGCGCCGGAGATCATCACCCCGGTTTTCAGCCGGTACATGGCCTTCAGCTGCTCCTCCGTCTGGATGCCGTACAGGGTGTCCAGCACCTGACCGGCCACCATGCCGTCTGCGCCACAGGCCCGGGCCAGCACCCGCACCGCCTCCACCCGGCTGCCGTCGGACATACAGGGAGCCTCCGCAATCAGCCGGAAGGCCTCCGGCTGCAAAGCGTCACCTGCCAGCACCGCCAGGGTCTCGCCGAACTTCTTATGGGTGGTGGGCTGGCCCCGGCGCAAGTCGTCGTCGTCCATGCAGGGCAGATCGTCGTGGATCAGGGAATAATTGTGCACCAGCTCCAGGGCGCAGGCATAGGGCAGGGCCAGATGCCAGTCGATGCCACCCAGCCGGGCAAACTCCAGGGTCAGCACCGGCCGGATGCGCTTGCCGCCGCCCAGAATGCTGTACCGCATGGCCTCCTGCAGGCGGCCATAGGGCTTGTCCTGGCTGAAAAGTCCCTCCAGATACTGCTCAATGGCCTGCTGATAGGCCGCATATTGCTGCTTGAAATCCATGGTCATTCCTCGCTTGCAAATTCATTTTCGATGGGCGCGCCGTCGGGACCCTTCATCAGCCGCACAACCTGCTGCTCGGCCTTGTCCAGCTCCGTGCGGCAGGCCGCCGCCAGCCTGGTCCCCTCCTCGAACAGGGACAGGGACTGGCTCAGCTGGGCGTCGCCCTTTTCCAGCAGCGCCACGATCTCCTCCAGCCGGGCCATGTTCTCCTCAAAGGTTTTCTTTGCCATGGGTCTCCTCCCCTTCTACTTCCTCCACCCGGCAGCCCAGGGACCCCTGGGCCAGGCGAAGCTCGATTCTGTCGCCGGGCCGCACCTGCGCACTGCTGCGCAGAATGCCGCCCTCCTCCGTCCGGGCCATGGCATAGCCCCGGCCCAGCACCTTCAGGGGGCTCAGGGCGTCCAGCTTGGCCACGGTCCCGGCAAACCGCCGGGCCTCCCGGTCCCAATGGGTCCGGGCCGCCGATGTCATCTTGTCCTGCATATAATCCAGCTGGAGCCGCCGGTCCTGGACAAAGGCCAGGGGGTCCGTCAGCACCCGCTTTTCCGCCAGGGCTTTCAGCCGCCGCTCCTCCCGCTCCAGGCGGTGCAGCACGCTCTGGGCCATGCCGTTCTCCGTCCCCCGCAGATACCGCAGCAGCTCCGCCATATCCGGCACGGCGATCTCCGCGGCGTTGCTGGGGGTGGACGCCCGGCGGTCCGCCACATAGTCGGAGATGGTCACG
>VOFE01002159.1_pt1 | contig 18194 bp, 26 predicted proteins | sample 5384071 | NCBI WGS metagenome assembly VOFE01 (sample SAMN12384724, study PRJNA508395) | human gut metagenome | isolation source: healthy gut D | host: Homo sapiens
CAATATGCGTATATCGGCCGCCGTCAGAGAAAGCGGGATTTCCGCCACCTGTGGATCACCCGCATCTCCGCCGCCTGCAAGCTCAACGGCATGAACTACTCCACCTTCATGAACGGCCTGAAAAAAGGCGGGTGTTTCCCTGAACCGCAAGATGCTCGCCGAGCTGGCGGTTTCCGACGCCGCCGCCTTCACCGCTCTGACCGAAAAAGCGAAAGCGGCCCTTCAATAAGCATCGATGAATCGGCCGGTCCTTGTTGCCAGCGGGGCGTGTTCGCTATCGTGGCCGAAGGAGGATGAGGGGAATGGACGCGATACTTTCCAGCCGGGACAATCCCCTGATCCGGCAGGTGCGGGAGCTGCTGGGCAGCGCCAAGGCGAGGCGGGAAAGCGGCCTTTTCTGCCATCGAGGGCGCCCGGCTGTGCGCCGACGCCGCCCGATCCGGGGCGGCGATCACCGCTTTGCTGTACACCAAACGGGCGGCGGAAATCTACCGGGCCTATTGGGAGCCGGTGGCCGAAGGCGGCCCGCCGCTTCGAAATTTCCGAGCCGCTGATGAAATGACGCCGCCGACACAGCCTCCCCTCAGGGGATGCTGTGCGTGTGCACCCGGCTTGACACAACCGCCGGGGGTTGGATACAATAGAACCACACGCCCGTTATCTGGCCTTGAGGACATTCAGGATCCCGCCAATCTCGGGGAACGGTCATCCGCACGGCGGAGGCGTTGGGGCTGTCCGCCCTGCTGCTCTCCGACGGCTGCTGTGATCTGTATAATCCCAAGGTGCTCCGCGGGGAGCATGGGCGGGTGTTCCGCCTGCCCCTGATCCCGGCGGCGGACCTGGCACAGGCGGCGGAAACGCTGAACAGCCGGGGGTGCGCTGTTTCGCCTGTGTGCCTCAGGGAGGCGAGGATCTGCGCCGGGCAGGGCTGTCCTCCGGTGCGGTATGCTTCATCGGCAATGAAGGACGGGGCCTGCGGCCGGAAACTGTTCAGGCCTGCGGAAACGCGCCTGACCATCCCCATGAGGGGACGGGCGGAATCGCTCAACGCCGCCATGGCCGCGGGCATTGTCATGTGGGAGCTGATGCCGCTGAACGGCGGCGCGCGGAAAAAGCAAAGGAGGGAACAGGCATGGATGCCCGGATTGACTGGATCTGGCTGCAGCAGGCGCTGGGGCCGGGAATGGAAAGACCGGCCGCCTGCTTTCCCATTTTCGCAGCGCCTCCGCCCGTGTGGGAGGCCTCGCCGGAACAGTGGTTACAGGCTGGCCTCTCAGCGCGGAACGGGATCGCCTGGCGAAGCGGGACCGGGCCAGCGCCCGCCGCCTGCTCGACGCTGTGCTGTCCGCCGGGGACTGGGTGCTGACGCCGGAGGACGCCTATTATCCGAACGCTTCTGCTGGGATTTGCCGGATTTTCCGCTGGCGCTGTACGGGCGGGCGAGCCGCCGGATCTGGAGCGATTGGCCCGCCGTCGGATGGTGGGCACTCGAAAATGCCAAGCGACGAGGGCCGCCGCGCGGCTGGGGGATATTGCCCGGGAGCTGGCCCTTCACGGCGTGGTGGTCGTCAGCGGCGGGGCCGGGCGACGCGGCCTCCCACTGGGGGAGCGTTGTATGCCGGGGGCTGACCGTGGCGTGCAGGCCTGCGGCCTGACGTGGATTACCCGGCTCTCAACCGGGAGATGCGCCTTCAGGGATCCTAAACAGCCGCGGCGCGCTATTGAGCGAGTATCCGCCCCGGCCGCCTCCTTGCGCCATCATTTTCCCCCGCGCAACCGCCTGATCGGCGGGCTTGTCCCTGGGCGTATGCGTGGTGGAAGCGGGGGGCACAGCGGTTCCCTGATCACAGCCCGGTTGGCCGCTCGAGCAGGGACGGGATGTGTTCGTGGTGCCGGGGGCCTGGAATTCCGTCCGGTTTACCGGCAGCTTGCAGCCTTATCAAGCAGGGCGGCTCATCACCAGTCCCCCAGGAGATTTGTGGTGGCCTCCATGGGCCACGTCATCGACCTGCCCAAGTCCCCCAGCTTGGCGTGGATATCGAGAACAACTTCACGCCGAAATATATCCAGATTAAAGGAAAGGCCCCCCTTGTCAAGGAACTGAAGGCCGCGGCGAAAAAAGCGACAAAATCTTTCTCGCCACCGACCCTGACCGCGAGGGGGAGGCCATCTCCTGGCATCTGGCCAACATGCTGGGGCTGAGCCTGTCCGACAAAAACCGGGTCACCTTTAACGAAATTACCAAGTCCGGCGTGAAATCCGGCATGGCCGCCCCGCGCACAGTGGACATGGACCTTGTCAACGCGCAGCAGGCGCGGCGCATTTTGACCGCATTGTGGGCTATAAACTCAGCCCGTTCTTATGGAAAAAGGTGCGCCGGGGCCTGTCCGCAGGCCGCGTGCAGTCCGCTGCAGTGGGCATCATCGTGGACCGGGAGAATGAAATCCGCGCCTTTAAGCCGCAGGAGTACTGGGACATCACAGCAGAGCTTTTAAAGGACGGGACGAAGAAGCCCTTTTCCGCGAAATTCTCGGCACGGCCGCAGGAAAAAGGTCAATTGAAAAAACAAAGGCAGACACGGACAAAATTTTGGAAGCGTTGCAGGGCGCGGCCTACACCGTGTCCGAGGTAAAGAAGGGAACGCGCAAAGAACACCGGCGCCGCCCTTTATTACCTCCACCCTCCAGCAGGAGGCGAGCCGCCGCCTCGGCTTCCAGGCGTCGCGCACCATGCGTGCCGCCCAGCAGCTGTATGAGGGCGTGGAAATCAAGGGCACGGGCGCAGTGGGCCTTATCACCTACATGCGTACCGACAGCCTGCGGATTTCAGACGAGGCGCACGCAGGCGCCCGTGCCTTCATCACAGAGCACTACGATGCGGCGTACCTGCCCAAAACCAGCCGCAGCTACCAAAAAAAGAAGGGCGCGCAGGACGCGCACGAGGCCATCCGCCCCACCAATGTGGATTACACCCCCGCCGCTGTCAAGGACAGCCTGAGCACCGACCAGTATAAGCTCTATAAGCTGATTTGGGAGCGGTTTGTGGCAAGCGAGATGAGTGATGCGGTGCTGGATACGGTGTCCGCGTCCGTCACTGCAGGGGACTATCTGTTTAAGGCCAGCGGTTACTCCGTGCGGTTCGACGGCTTCACCGTGCTGTACGACAGCGCCGACAAGCAGGAGAAGGGGCACGGCCCTGCCGCCGCTGGAGAAGGGGGGACGCGCTTCAGCTGCACAGGCTGTCGGGCGACCAGCACTTTACCGAGCCGCCCGCCCGTTACACGGAGGCGACGCCTTATTAAAACATTGGAGGAGAACGGCATCGGCCGCCCCAGCACCTATGCCCCACCATCGCCACCATTCTGGACAGGGGCTATGTGGTCAGGGAGCAGAAAAGCTTAAAGCCCACCCAGTCCGGCGAGGTGGTCACCGAGCTGTTAAGGGAGTTTTTCTCGGACATTGTGGACGTGGAAGTTTACGGCCAAGATGGAGGAGGATCTTGATAAAATTGAGGAGGGCGGCACCGACTGGGTAAAAACGCTGTCCGCCTTCTACGGCCCCTTTAAGGAGGAGCTGGAGCACGCCGAGAAGGCCATGGAGGGACAGGACCGCAAAATTCCGGACGAGGAGACGGACATTGTGTGCGAAAAATGCGGGCGGAAATGGTCATTAAGACCGGCCGCTTCGGCAAGTTCCTCGCCTGCCCCGGTTATCCCGAGTGTAAAAAACACCAAAAAATCGTGGTGGAGACGCCCGGCGTGCCCCAAATGCGGCGGCAAAATTTTGGAGAAAAAGTCCAAGGCAGGCCGCAAGAAATTTCGGCTGTGAGAACAACCCAAAGTGCGATTTTATGACATGGGACACGCCCACGGCGGACAAATGCCCCAGTGCGGAAGCACGCTGTTTAAGAAAAAGCGGGACAGGGCCGGGAAAACCTACTGCCTGCGAAGGGACGGCTGCGGCTTTGTAAAGGGGGAGTAACGGCATGGTAACGGTTATCGGCGCGGCGGGCTGGCACGGGTGTGAGGCGGCGCTGCGAGGCTACCTTGCCCGGCACGGCGTGCCCGTCACGCTGATGAGCATGAAGCCGGACAAGCGCACCCCTGCTCACCGGGGGGACGGCTTTGCGGAGCTGGTGTGTTCCAATTCCTTGAAGGCCAGCGGCTGGACAGTGCCGCCGGGCTGCTCCAAGAGGAGCTGCGCCGTCTCGGATCCGTATGCTTGGCGGCGGCGGCGGAGTGCGCCGTTCCAGCGGGCGGCGCGCTGGCGGTGGACCGGGACCGGTTCTCCGAGGGCGTGACCCGGCGGCTGGCCTCCCATCCTCTCATCACCGTGGAGCACCGGGAGGCGCTCCGTCTGCCGGAGAAGGGGTGGCGGTGATCGCCACCGGCCCTTTGACCAGCGATGCCTGGCGGAGGATATCCGCCGATTGTGCGGCGGCGGGCTGAGCTTTTTACGACGCGGCCGCGCCTATTGTGGCGGCGGACAGCGTGGATCCGGAGCAGTCCTTTTACGCCTCCGTTATGGCCGGGACAGCGCCGATGCGGGTGCGGCGATGGGGATTACCTCAACTGCCCGCTGAATAAAGAGCAATACGAGGCGTTTCACGCTGCCCTGGTGACGGCCCAAACGGCGCCTCTGCATGAGTTTGATCATGGAGACCGTTTAAATACGAGGGCTGCATGCCCATTGAGGTGCTGGCGGGCCGGGGCCTGGACGCTATTCGTTTCGGCCCCATGAAGCCGGTAGGGCTGCGGGATCCGCGCACCGGCCACCGTCCCTGGGCGGTGGTGCAGCTGCGCCGGGAAAACGCCGCCGGGACCATGCTGAATCTGGTAGGGTTCCAGACCAATCTGACCTTTCCGGAGCAAAAACGCGTGTTCAGTCTGATCCCCGCCCTGCGGAGGCCCGGTACCTGCGGTATGGAGTGATGCACCGCAATACTTTCTTGAATTCTCCCCGCCTGCTTACCGCGGGATACCGCTTCCGGGACCGGCCGGGTCTGTTTTTCGCCGGTCAAATGACCGGGGTGGAGGGGTATATGGAATCCGCCTCCTCCGGTCTGCTGGCCGGGGTCAACGCTGGTGCGGGCCCTTTGCGGCGCTCCGGAGCCCATTTGCCCGAGGATACCATGACCGGCGCGCTGGCCGCCTATATCAGCCGCGGTCCGGTTTCGGAAAGAGAGGAGATTTCCAGCCCATGGGGGCCAACTTCGGCATCCTGCCGCCGCTGGAAATACCGGAACGGGATAAGAGAAAACGCTACGCCGCCCTGGCGGACCGGGCGCTGCACAGCCTGGCGGCCTGCTTGGGGACGGCTTCCACCTCGATCGGGGAATAAACAGCGTTCTAGGACGAAAGGGGAAACAACCATGCGTATCATTGTGGATGCTTACGGAGGACAACGCCCTCTGGAGATCATCAAGGGAGCCGCTCTGGCGGTGGAGGAATACGGCTTCGATATTCTCCTCACCGGCAAGGAGCGGGAGATCCGCGCCCTGGCGGAGCAGCACGGTATTTCACTCAGCCGCATCGAGATCGCCCATGCGGACGACGTCATCGGTATGAACGACGAGCCCAAGGGCGTGCTCAAAGAGCATAAGGGCTGCTCCATGGCTGAGGGACTGCGCCGCCTGGCGGCGGGGGAGGGCGACGCCTTTGTTTCCGCCGGGAGCACCGGAGCCCTTATCATGGGGCGCCACTTTCTTGGTTAAACGCATAGGGGGCGTATCCCGGGCGGCTCTGGCCTCTGATGCCCTCTACGGAGGGTCCCTTCATGCTCATTGACCCGGCGCCAACGTGGACTGCCGTCCGGAGATGCTGCTGCAATTTGCCCATATGGGCAGTCTGTACATGTCCCGGGTGCTGGGCGGCGGGAAGGAGGCGTCGGTGGGCCTGCTCAACGTGGGTACCGAGGAACATAAGGGCGGCGACCTGCAGCACGCGGCTTACGCCCTGCTGAAGGACAGCGGTTTGAACTTCACGGGCAATGTGGAGGCGCGGGACCTGCCCTCTCACGCCGCCGACGTGGTGGTGGCCGACGGCTTCTCCGGCAACGTGGCGCTGAAGATGATGGAGGGCACCGCCGATGTGCTCATGGGCTTCCTCAAGGGATTTTCATGACCAATGCCTTGACCAAGCTGGCCTATTTGCTGGTCAAGCCCCATATGCGGGGGCTGAAGAAGATGATGGATACCTCCGAGACCGGCGGCGCGCCCCTGCTGGGCATCAGCAAGCCGGTTATCAAGGCCCACGGCAACCCAAAGGCCCTGGCCATCAAGAACGCTATCCGGGTGGCGGCGGAGTTTTCCCCTGCCCGGCGTGATCGAGGCATTGCCGCCGCGGTGAAGCCTTCCGAGAAGGAAAAGGCCGCGCCGGAACCCCTGCGGCGGAGTAAGTGATCCTGGGACTATATAGGGGAAAAATTTTTCCCTTTGAATCCCGGATCCCCTATGCTTGGACGGAGGCAAAACTATGGTACTGGAAACAATCCGGCGGCTGGCCGCCGATCGTTACGCCTGTGACGAAGAGGCGGTGGTGCTGGCGGCCACCTTTGACGAGCTGAATATCACGGACGACGAAAAAGCTGACCTGGCCGTGACGCTGGAACAGCTGTACGGCGTGGAGGTCCCTTCGGAAACACTGGGGAATGCGAAACGCTGGAGGATCTGGTGGGGTATATCGAGGACCGGCTGTGACAGGAAAGGGGAGGAGTACATGAACGAACAACTGGATGAGCTGATGAACCGGCTGGGGTACCGGTTCAAGGAACCGGCCCTGCTGAGAAAAGCCCTGACCCATTCCTCTTACGCCAACGAGGGGCGCGGCGGCAAGGAGAGCAACGAGCGGCTCGAGTTTCTGGGCGATTCCGTGCTGGGCTTTGTGACGGCGGGCTACCTGTTTTCACAAGGACCGGGGTCCGGAGGGAGCTGACCAAGCTGCGCGCCGCCCTGGTATGTGAGAAGGCGCTGCATTCCTATTCCCTGCAGCTGGGTCTGGGGACTTCCTCCTGCTGGGCCGGGGGGAGCGAAACACCGGCGGCGCGGCGCGGCCGTCCATTCTCGCCGACGCGGTGGAGGCGGTCATCGCCGCCATGTATCTTGACGGCGGGCTGGAGGCGGCCCGGACCTTCCTGATGCGTTTTTTGAGAAGGAGGCCTCCGCCCGACGGCAGAGGCATTTCAAGGATTACAAGACCGCCCTTCAGGAGATCATCCAGCAGAATCCGGAAGAGGCGCTGGAATATGTCCTGACGGGCGAGTCAGGCCCTGACCACGACAAGCAGTTTCAGGTGGAGGTACACCTGAACTCCAACGTCATCGGCGCGGCCGGGGCCGGAGCAAGAAGGAAGCGGGCAGGCCGCGGCCAGGGAAGCGCTGGAGCTGATGGGTTATGGCCGGTAAAAGCGGTTCCGGATGGGATGGCGGATCAGCTGCGGGCCGTCACGACCTTTTTGTTTGCCGAGGATCCGCCTCAAAAGGCGGACATTCTATTCATCCCCCCAGCCGAAGCGGAGCTGGCGGCCCGGCTTTGGCGGGAAGGATACGCCCCTATGTGCTGCCTTCGGGCCGCTATTCCATCAAGAAAGGCGAATTCCCCGGCCCCGTGTCCAGCGGGACCGCTATCCCGGTCCCTATGAGACGGAGTGGGCGTTTTTCCGCGATGTGCTGGTAAAGAACGGAGTGCCGCCGGAGGCGGTGCTGCTGGGGAGGACCAGGCGTCCTTTACCAAAGAGAACGCCTTCCTGTCCCGGGAACGGACGGATCGGGAGGGATTGGCGGTGCGCTCGGCGCTGATCTGTTGCCAGCCCCTATCACGCCCGGCGGTGCCTGCTGTATTATCAGCTGGCCTTTCCCGAGGCGGACTACGGGCCTGTCCCGCGCCGGTGAACGGTATCGACCGGGATACCTGGTTTCGCACCCGGGCGGGAATCGACAAAGGTGATGGGGAGCTGGCCCGCTGCGGCAGTCAGTTCCCGGAATTGTGGGCGGAGGCGCTGCTTCCCCGGAAGAAAAGAGACAAGAGAACGGCAGGTGAGCGGCAATGGTGCTCAAGGCGCTGGAAATCCACGGCTTCAAGTCCTTCCCGGACAAAACGGTGCTCCGCTTCGATCAGGGAATGACCGCGGTGGTGGGCCCCTAACGGCAGCGGCAAATCCAATATCAGCGACGCCATCCGCTGGGTGCTCGGGGAGCAGTCCACCAAAAGCCTGCGGGGCTCCAAGATGGAGGACGTTATTTTTAACGGTACCTCCCGCCGCAAGGCCATGGGGTTCGCGGAGGTTTCCTGATCATCGAGAACAAGGGGCGGGAGTTGGATTTCGATGCGGACGACGTGAAGGTGACCCGCCGGTATTACCGGTCGGGGAGAGCGAATATCTGCTCAATAACGCCACGGTGCGGCTCAAGGATGTGCAGATGCTGTTCATGGACACCGGCCTGGGACGGGATGGGTATTCCATCATCGGGCAGGGACGTATCAGGGGATATCGTGTCCTCCAAAGCGGAGGAGCGGCGGGAAATTTTCGAGGAGGCGGCGGGCATCGCCAAATACCGCTACCGTAAAATGAGGCGGAGCGCCGCCTCAAAGGGGCGGAGGAAAACCTGATCCGTCTGCGCGACATCGTCCAGGAGCTGGAGGAACGGGTGGGCCCGTTAAAGGCGCAGTCGGAAAAGGCAAAAAATACCTGACCTACCCGGCGAGAAGCGGGAGCTGGAAATCGGCCTGTGGCTCCACACGCTGGAGACGTCCACCGGTGCCCTGCGGGAGCTGGACGGCAAGCTGGAGCTGGCCCGCACCCAGTATGACGAGGCGGGGGAGGCCATGGAAGCCGTGGAGGCCGAGATCGAGCAGATCAACGAGCACGCCCGGCTGCTGGAGGTCCAGATGGATGAGATCCGCCGGGGTGTCCAGTCCCTGGAGGAGGAGGCCGCCCGCTGTGAGAGCCAGGTGGCGGTCAAGGAGAACGATATTTACCACAACCGGGAGAATCAGGAGCGGCTGCGGGAGGAGATCGCCCGCTCCGATGAGGGCGGCCGCAGTCTGGAAGCGGACATCGCCGCTCAGCGGGAGCAGGCCGCCCGCAAAGAAGAGGACATCCGCCAGGCGGAGAGCGAGCAGATGACCCTGTCCGAGGAGATGGAGCGGCTGGCCCGCAGCTCCGACGACGTGACCGGACAGATGGAGGAGCTGTCCCGGACGGCCTCCGATCTGGCGCTGAAGCTGTCCGATATCCGGGTGAAATCCGTAACCAGCGAATCCTCCCTGGCGGAGATCACCCTGCGCTTGTCCCAGCTTACCGCCGGGGTAGCCCTGCGCCATCAGCAGAGCGAGGAGGCCGCCCGCCAGAGACGGGAGTGCGAGGAGCAGTTGCAGGCCTGCCAAAGCAAGGCGGAGGAGCTGCAAAATGCGGCGAAGGGGTATGAGATGCGCGCCGCTTCCCGCCGCAGCCGCCTGGACGCCGCCCGGCAGGAGGCGGATCAGCTGCGGCTGGATGCGGAGGAGAAGCGCCGCCGGGTCCGGCTGCTGGAGGATTTGGAAAAGAGCATGGAGGGCTTTGCCTTAGGCAGCGTCAAGGCCGTCATGAAACAGGCGGAGCGGGGCGCTCTGCGCGGCATTCTTGGGACCGGTGTCCCGGCTGGTGGATACCGATCCGGCCTATGCCCTGGCGGTGGAGACAGCCCTGGGGGCGGCGGCTCAGAACCTGGTGTGCGAACGGGAGGAGGACGCCAAGCGCGGCATCGCTTATTTGAAGGAGAGGGCGCCGCGCGACCTTCCTGCCGCTGACCTCGGTGAAGGGATCCCTGCTCAACGAGCGGGAGCTGACCGCGGAGCCGGGCTTCGTGGGCCTGGCGGCGGAGCTGGTGACCTGCGAGTCCCGGTATGAGGGCGTGGTGCGCAGCTTGCTGGGCCGTACCGCCGTAGCGGAGGATCTGGACTACGCCGTGACCATGGCGCGTAAATACGGGTATCGCTTCCGGGTGGTGACTCTGGACGGTCAGGTAGTCAACGCGGGCGGTTCCCTCACTGGCGGTTCCCATGTGAAGAACGCGGGGCTGCTGTCCCGCCGGGCGCAGATCGAGTCCCTGCAGCAGGAGGCGCAGGCCCTGCCGGGAGAAGGCGGAGGCCGCGGCGGAGAAGCTGCGCGCCGCCCAGCAGGAGGCCGGGCGGCGGAGGAGGTCCGAGCTGTCCGGCACCAGGGGCCGGCGGCCACGGTGCAGGAGGACGGCATCCGGTTTGAGGCGGAGCTGCGTCGTCTGCAGGAGCAGGAGGAAGCGGCAAAAACGGCCGTCACCGAGTATGCCCGGGAGATCGAGACGCTGAACGTCCGGGCGGAGGAATGCCGAACGGCGGAGGCCCAGGCGGAGCAGGAAGCCGCCCAGGTACAGCGGGAAAAAGGAAGCGGCGGAGACGGAGTTGTCCCGCCTCACCGATGGACGGCAGGAGTTGTCCGGCCGCCGGGAGGAGCTTTCCGCCCGGATGGCGGAAAGCAAGCTGGCTGTCCTCTCCATGCGCAAGGGAAATCGAGGCTCATGAGGCGGCGGTGAAGGAGCTGCAGACCCGACAGGCGGACGCCGCCGGAAGGGTAGGGGAATGGCAGGCGCAGATCGACGCCCTGGAGGAGAAGAACGCCGCCATCACCGGGAGATCGAGTCCCTGCACCGGCAGGCGGAGCAGCTGCGGCAGGAGGCCGCGGGCTCCGGCGACAGGGGGGTGTCAGCTTCAGGCCGCGAGGGCCGAGGGGAGCGGCAGCAGACCGAGCTGCGCCGCCAGTCCCGGGACAAGGCGGAGGAACGGGAAAATCTGGGCCGGGAGGCCGCCCGCCTGGAGGAGAAATGCGCCGCCGTCCGCAAGGAAAACGACGACGTGCTGCGCCGTTTATTAGAGGAATACGAGCTGACCCGGAGCGAGGCGGAGGCCGTGGCCGTGCCGGTGGAGGACCCGGCGCGGGCCTCCCGGCGGCTGGCGGAGCTGAAGAATCAGATCCGCGCCCTGGGCAGCGTCAACGTGGAGGCCATCGAGGAATACAAGGAGGTCAGCCAGCGGTACGAGTTCCTGTCCGCCCAGGTGGAGGATGTGGAAACCTCGAAAAGGAGCTGCTCCGCCTCATCGGCGAGCTGACTGTACAGATGCGGGAGATGTTCCTGGACCGGTTCCGGCAGATCAACTATCATTTCGGCCTGGTGTTCAGCGAGCTGTTCGGCGGAGGCAAGGCGGAGCTGAAGCTCACGGACCCGGAGGATATTCTGGGCTCCGGCATCGAAATGCATGTGCAGCCTCCGGGCAAGGTCATCCTCAATATGGAGGTGCTGTCCGGCGGCGAAAAGGCCCTGGTGGCCATCGCCCTGTTTTTCGCCATCCTCAAGGTCAGTCCCTCGCCCTTCTGTGTGCTGGACGAGATCGAGGCGGCCCTGGATGATGTGAACGTGGACCGGTACGCGGCGTATATCCGCCGTATGACGGACAAAACTCAGTTTATCGTCATCACCCACCGCCGGGGCACCATGGAGGAGGCGGATGTCCTGTATGGCGTGACCATGCAGGAGCGGGGCGTATCAAGCTGCTGGCGCGCCAGCGAGGTGGAGGAACGTCTGGGTATGACTATGGACCGTCAAGAGCAGCCGGGTACCTGATCCCGGCGGCCTATATAGAAGGAGGCGCACCCCGTGGGCTTTTTCAGTAAAATCGGCGCGGGACTCAAAAGACCCGCGACAATCTGCGCAATTCCATGAATTCCATGCTCCGCTCCTTTACTAAAATCGACGAGGAGCTGTTCGAGGAGCTGGAGGAAATTCTCATCCTCTCCGACACCGGGGCGGCGACGGCCTCCCGGCTGTGCGATCAGCTTAGGGAAAAGGTCAGGGAGCGGGGCGAAACCGATCCCATGAAAATCCGGGAGCTGCTGGCCGAGACCGCCGCGGATATGCTGCGGGGCGGGCAGGAGCTGCACCTCGATACCAAGCCCTCCGTGATCCTGGTCATCGGAGTCAACGGCGTGGGCAAGACAACCACCATCGGCAAGCTGGCCGCCCGGTTCCGCGGGAGGGCAAGAAGGTGGTGCTGGGGGCGGCGGACACCTTCCGGGCCGCGGCCATCGACCAGCTGGAGATCTGGGCTGACCGGGCCGGGGCCGATCTGGTCAAGCATACGGAGGGCTCCGACCCGGCGGCCGTGGTGTTCGATACCCTGACCGCGGCCAAGGCCCGGGGGCCGACGTGGTGATCTGTGACACCGCTTACCGCCTGCACAATAAAAAAGAATCTGATGGACGAGCTGGCGAAAATCAGCCGGGTCATCGACCGGGAGCTGCCGGATGCGGACAAGGAGGTCCTGCTTGTGCTCGATGCCACCACCGGGCAGAACGCGGTCAATCAGGCCCGGGAGTTCAAAAACGCGGCCGGGATCACCGGCATCGTGCTCACCAAGCTGGACGGTACGGCCCGGGGGGGGTGGTGCTGGCCATCCGGGAGGATTTGGACGTGCCGGTGAAGTTCATCGGCGTGGGGGAGGGCGTGGACGATCTCCAGCCCTTCGACCCGGACGCCTTCGCCCGGGGCCTGTTTGAGGAACTGGATCAAGACGAATAAGAAAAAGGGGGGAAGACCATGCGCCTGATCGTAGCGACACACAACCGCAAAAAAATTAACGGAGCTGGAACGGATTCTGGCCCCCTGGGGGTGGAGCCGGTCACGGGCGAGACAATCGGCTTACCGCTGGACGAGGTGGAGGAGACGGGCGACACCTTTTGAGGCCAACGCCTTCCTTAAGGCGGACGCCGCCTGCCGCCAGACCGGGCTGCCCGCCGTGGCGGACGATTCCGGCCTGATCGTGGACGCTCTCGACGGCCGTCCGGGGTATACTCCGCCCGCTACGCCGGGGAAGGAGCCAGCGACGCTGACCGCATCCGCAAGCTGCTCCGCGAGATGGAGGGCGTGCCGGAGGCACAGCGCACGGCCCGGTTCGTCTCCGCTATCTGCTGTGTGTTTCCCGACGGGAGTACCGTCACCGCCCGGGGAGAGTGCCCCGGCCGAATCGCCCGGGAGCCCAAGGGGGACGGCGGCTTTGGTTATGATCCCGTGTTCCTGGTGGCGGACGGGCGCAGCTACGCTCAACTGTCCGCGGAGGAAAAGGACGCCGTCAGCCACCGGGGCAATGCCCTGCGTTTGTTTGCCCGGCGGCTGGAAGCCGCTTTATCCCAAGGAATCGCCGCACAAGGAAAGGAAGATTCATGTGCTGACCAGTAAACAGAGAGCGTATCTGCGCTCCCTTGCCAACAGCGAAACGCCCATCCTCCATACAGGAAAGGGCGGAGTATCGACGCCATGCGCCGTCCGGCGGACGACGCCTCACCGCCCGGGAGCTGATCAAGGGCCGGGTGCTGGAGACCAGTCCCGTGTCCGCCCGGGAGGCGGCGGAGGATCTGGCCGCCTCCGTGGGCGCCGACGTGGTACAGGTGGTGGGCCGCAACTTTGTGCTGTACCGCCCCAATAAGAAGGGAACCCAAAATCCGCCTGCCTCGATAGAGCAGGGGCGGTCCTGATAAGAGAACCAGAAAAGCCCGCACCGACACAAAGAAGAGGAGGCGGAAAGGAGGCTCTTCCCATGCGTATCGCGCTGTTCGGCGGCACCTTTGATCCCATCCACAGCGGCCATGTGCGTCTGGCGAAGGAGTTCGCCTCCCGCCTCGGATTTGACCGGGTGCTGCTGATGCCCACTTTTGTGCCGCCCCACAAGCTGAAGGACGGTATGGCTCCGGCGGAGGACCGGCTGGCCAGAGGTGCTGCCGTCTGGCGGCGGAGGGAGAACCGCTGCTGGAGGTGTCCGATTTGGAGATTCGTCGGGGCGGGAGCCAGCTTCACCGCCGACACTCTGGAAGCACTGGCGGCGGAATATCCGGAAGCCCAGTGGGCGCTGATCACCGGGGCGGATATGTTCCTGACCCTGGGCACGTGGAACCGTTTCCCCGCCATCGCCCGGCGGGGCTGTGCTGTGCGCCGCACCCCGGCCCCCTGTCACGATGGAGCGGCTGCGGACCTACGCCGCGGAGCTGGAGCGGCAGGGGGCTCTCTGCGCCCTTGTGGAGCATTGGAGCCGGTGGACCTGTCCTCCACCGCTGTGCGGGAGCGGGTTCGGCGGGGAGAAGCCCTTGCGGGCATGGTACCCCCAGCGGTGGAGCGCTATATCAAAGAGCGCGGGATGTATACCCGTGAGGAGGAGAGGCAATCCATGAATCGTGACGAGCAGTTTATTGAGATCATCCGCGGGCGGCTGGCCCCGTCCCGGCTTCCGCCATTCCCTGGCGGTGGCCGATCAGGCCAAAAGCTGGCCGCCCTGTACGGCGGGGATCCGAAAAAAGGCCCGCACCGCCGGAATTCTCCATGATATCCTCAAAGACGCCTCCGGGAGGAGCAGTAGCAAATCCTCCGGGATTTTGGTATACTGCTAGACAGCGTCGAGAAGCAGGCTCCCAAGCTTTGGCACGCCAAGGCCGGGGCTGCGTTCCTCGAGCACATTCTCGGCATTGACGACCGGGAGCTGCTGGACGCCGTGCGTTATCACACCACGGGCCGGGCGGGGATGACCCCGCTGGACCGGGTGTTGTATTTGGCGGATTTCACCTCCGCCGACCGGGATTACCCGGATGTGGACGTGCTGCGGGCGCTGACGCTTCAGGATGAGCGGGCGGCCATGATCTACGCCCTGGATTACTCTATCCGGGAGCTGCTGGACAAACAGGCGGCCATCCATCCCGACACGTTTGCGGCGTATAACGAATACCGGATCGCGGAGGCGGAGGGAAGGGTTCTCACTGATCTTTGCGGTCCGGCGCGCGAAAAAAGGAGGCCCGGACCGTGGCGAAAGACAGACGTGGCAAAGAAACCGGCTTCCCGCCAGGTCAATCTGGCGGAAAAGTCCGGGGGCCAAGCCCGCCGAAGCCAAAACGGAAGGCAAACCCGAAAAAAAGGAAACGCTCGCCCGGAAAAAATCGTGGCCATCGTATTGCTGTCTCTGGTGGTCGTGGTCACGCTGGTGTTTTTGATCATCGTGGGCAAGTATGTATGGGATACCCTCAACGATGACGAAAGCGACGTCCCCGCGATAGACCTGACCCTGTTCGATTCCACGCCGGAGGAGGCGCAGGACAAGGTGGCCTACTATGTGGTGGGCGTCATGGGCAAGGATTCGGAAAGCAAAACCGAGCTGCTGTCATTGGTATGCTGGGATAAGGTGGAGAATACATTGGATATCCTCCAGGTGCCGCAGGACGCCTATCTGGGCGAAAGCGGACAATGGGATGTGCGCTATCTGGGCAATGTCTGGAACAATCCCAAGCCGCTTGACTGGTGCGAGTCCTGCCGCCGCCAGGTGCAGGAGGAGGCAGATCGCCGACGGCAAGCCACCGTATGCGGTACCGCCGTCACACAGAAGGACGGCTCCGCTGCGGAGCAGCTCATCGACGTCTTCAACGATCAGTATGGAGTGCCGGTGGACGATTTCTTCATGCTCCCCCAGGAGGCCTTTGTCAAGCTGGTCAATCTGCTGGGCGGCGTGGATGTGGAGCTGGAGCAGGGCATGACCGTGGGGGAGATCACCTACGGCACCGGCGTCCAGCCCCTGGACGGCGAAGCGGCCCTGGTATTACGCTACCAACCGGAGAGCGGCGTCAGCGGCGATATCGACCGCCTGGTGCGTCAGCGCAAGGTGCTCTCCGCCATCCTGCAGCGGCTGTTCCGAGCCACCAAGGAGGAGCTGGAGGAGGATGTGCTGGGCCCGCTGCAGCAACGGCTCCACGCCGATCCGTCCTATTCCGATTACGAGGATATGATCGAGATCCTGCTGGGCCAGGACGAGAGCTCGAGACAAGGGCGCGGCCCCCGGGATGAATCAGGTGCCCATGAGCGGCGTCCATATCTGGGTGATGCCGGTGAATCCGCCTCCTCCGGCGGACAAACCTTCTTTACCGCCCACAAAGGCGAGCTGGTGGCGCTGCTCAACGAGCATTTTCTCCCCTATACCGATAAGGTGACGGAGGAGAAGCCCAGCTCACCGAGCTGGAACACAAAACGGCCGATACCCATCCCCAGACGTTCAGCGATTTCGCGGTGGAACAGTCCTTGGATGTGACGGCTATCACCACGTCCACGGCGGCCTGACGCCGCCGGGAGAAAGCGGGGGCTATGGAAACAAAGCAGCTGGCGGCGGCCATCGTCGCCTCTTTGGATAAGCACAAGGCGGAGGACGTCCGTATCATCGGCATTGGGAGCTGTCCGTCTGATCGCCGATTATTTCGTCATCGCCACCGGCACCAGCTCCACCCAGGTCAAATCCCTGTCCGATTATGTGGAAAACCGAGCTGAAGGAGCAGGGCATCCAGCCGCTTCAGGTGGAGGGGTATGCCTCCTCCAGCTGGGTGCTGTTGGATTACGGCGATGTGGTGGTTCATATCTTTACCGAGTCAGACCCGGGGCTTCTACGACCTGGAGCGGCTGTGGAAGGATGGGCGCAGCTGCCCTTTCCGATTTTCTTCTGCCGGAAGCGGAGGATTGATGCCCGTCCGGAAAACCGGTTCATTTTTCAAAAGGATTTGATCATATGAAGTACGAACCGTCGTCCATCGAAAAAAAGTGGCAGGGCGTCTGGGAGCGAGCATACCTTCGCCGCCTCCGATGACAACAGCAAGGAAAAAATTTTACCTATCACGGAGAACTATGCCATCAAGAACCACATTCATCCGGCCAAGGTGACCCACGACAACATCGCCAACTTTACCAAGCAGCTGAAGATGCTGGGCTACTCCTTTGACTGGGACCGGGTGGTGGACCACCACCCCAACTATTATAAGTGGACCCAGTGGATCTTCCTGCAGATGTTCAAGCAGGGCCTGGCCTATAAGGCCACCATGCCCGTGAACTGGTGCACCAGCTGTAAGTGCGTCCTGGCCAATGAGGAGGTCGTGGACGGCGTGTGCGAACGCTGCGGCTCCGAGGTCATCCGCAAGGAGAAGAGCCAGTGGATGCTGAAAATCACCGCCTACGCCCAGCGGCTCATCGACGATCTGGACGACCTGGACTTCATTGAGCGGGTCAAAACCCAGCAGAAAAACTGGATTGGCCGCTCCACCGGCGCGGAGGTGACCTTCCCCACCACCCAGGGGGATGACCTGGTTATCTATACCACCCGCCCCGACACCCTCTTTGGCGCCACCTACATGGTGCTCTCGCCGGAGCACCCTACATTGCCCGGTGGAAGGCCATCGGCAACTGGGACCAGGGGAGGTTCGCCTACTGTGGAGGCCGCGGCCCGGAAGTCTGACTTTGAGCGGACCGAGCTGGCCAAGGAAAAGACCGGGGTGAAGCTGGAGGGCGTTGCGGGGATCAACCCCGTCAACGGAAAGAAGATCCCGATTTTCATCTCGGACTATGTGCTGGCGTCCTACGGCACCGGCGCGATTATGGCGGTGCCGGCCCACGACGACCGGGACTGGGAATTTGCCAAGAAGTTTGGCTGTGAGATCATTGAAGTGGTCAAGGGCGGAAACATGGAAGAGGCGGCCTTCACCCTGAAGGACGACACCGGCATTCTGGTGAATTCCGACTTCCTCAACGGCCTTACGGTGAAGGAGGCCATTCCGGTGATGAAGAAGTGGCTGGAGGACCAGGGCATTGGCCATGCCAAGGTCAACTATAAGCTCCGGGACTGGGTCTTTTCCCGCCAGCGGTATTGGGGCGAGCCTATTCCCCTGGTCCACTGCGACAAGTGCGGCTGGGTGGCTCTGCCGGAGGAGCAGCTCCCGCTGGTCCTGCCCCAGGTGAGGAGCTATGAGCCCACCGACAACGGGGAGAGCCCCTTCTGTCGACGATGACCGACTGGGTGAACACTACCTGCCCCCATTGCGGTGGCCCGGCCAAGCGGGAGACGGATACCATGCCTCAGTGGGCTGGATCTTCCTGGTATTTCCTGCGGTATATGGACCCCCACAATGACAAGGCCTTGGCCTCCAAGGAAGCGCTGAGCTACTGGCGCCCGGTTGACTGGTACAACGGCGGTATGGAACATACCACACTGCATCTTTTCTACTCCCGGTTCTGGCATAAGTTCCTCTATGACCTGGGTGTGGTTCCCTATGCGGAGCCCTATCACAAGCGGACCAGCCATGGGATGAGCCTGGGCGAGGGGGCGAGAAGATGTCCAAGTCC
>VOFE01001850.1_pt1 | contig 18159 bp, 20 predicted proteins | sample 5384071 | NCBI WGS metagenome assembly VOFE01 (sample SAMN12384724, study PRJNA508395) | human gut metagenome | isolation source: healthy gut D | host: Homo sapiens
GGTGTCGAATACCTCTTTCGCGGACGGCTGCCCGCTGTTATCATCCATCATCAACTCGTTCAGATAAGCTTTTTGGCTCGCAGATGATTTCTTCCGGTTCCTGCCTCAACGGCAACTCAAAGAAAAAGCTGGCTCCGGTTTCTTCATTATCCTGTGCGCCGATAGAGCCGCCGTGCAGTTCCACCAGAATCTTGGAGTAAGACAACCCGATTCCGGTTCCGCTCTGTTCTCCCGTTCCCTGGTAGAAGCGGGTAAAGAGCTTGTGCGTATCCACTTGCTTTAGTCCACATCCCTGGTCGATGACGGAGATACGCACCCGGTTTTCTTCGGGCAGCAGTTCCGAAGCAATCGTTATTTCCGTGTCCTGCGGACTGTGTTTCAAAGCATTGATAAGCAGGTTACTTAGGATAATCTCGCATTTGTCCTTATCGAAACTAACTTTCTCTATCCGTGGGTCGAGCTGATAGCGGATATGCACATTCTTTGCTTCCCCTCACTGATAAAATCCTGCGAAACGTGTTCAATCCATTGATTGAGCGGATGAGGCTGAATTTGCAGTTTACTCTCCCCTACTTCCATTTTCCGCACGTCGAGCACCATATTAATCAAGTTCTTCATCCGTTGTGCCTGCCGGTAGATGGCTTTTAACGGCAGATATTGGCTGTCTCTGGAAGAGAGCGACTTCAAAATCTGATTGAGTGGCGCATGAATAAGCGTCAGCGGAGTCCGTAGTTCGTGGCTGATATTGATAAGAAAACGTACCTTTTCCTCGTACATCTGTTTCTCATGCTCTTTCATCGCCCATTTTAGTTTTTCCTGATTACGTTTCAATGTTCTGCGGAAAGTTTCGATGATTATGGTGGCAATGAGAATGGCACAACCGAGAATGAACCACCACGTGCGATACCATGGTGGGGTACGGTTAGTTCAGTATTTTCTGGTTGGGAATCCAGCTACCGTCTTTCGCTGTGCATGAAGCCATAATTTTGTAATTGCCCGGCGGTAATGACCGGATTACCAATTCCGGCTGGTACGATTCGATATACTGGTCGTTCAGCCCCTCTATCCGGTAGCGGTAGACTTTCTTGCGGAAGATATCCTCTTCTTTCGACATGATTCGGATAGTGATATTGCTGTCCCATGGGACAGAGATTGCTGCCGGATGACTATATAGTTTGTTCTGTGCAGGCTCACCATTGATGATAATATCCAACAGTTGCAGTTCCGGCATTTCCGATGTATTCAGCAGCAGCTGGCCGTCAATGCGCAGCATACCCTTTACACCGCCGATATAGACATCCCCCTCATTGTTTACCAACCGGGCGTTGGGCAGATATTCGTTTTGGATAGCTCCGTTCGACTCTCCGAAGAGAACGAACTTCTGTTCCTGTATAAGCCAGGCGAAAAGCAGATTATCCGCACCTATCCATACTTTGCCCCTCTGGTCGCATTGCACCATGTTGACTTCGGTAAACAGGTTGGTAAGGATGTGCGTCTGCTTTTGGGAAACGGGGTTGTAGTGGATAAGGCCGAAATTGCTTCCTATCCAGAAATCGCCGTGCTCGTCGTGTGACGCCGAACTGATTACGGTATCCTGATAACATTCGAAGGTTGTTTGCAGCAAGGAATCCCCATCGTGCAGTTCGTAGATATGTTTGAAATCGTTGATGTAAGTCCGGTTGTTCTCGTGCTTGAAGGGGACGAGCGTGCCGACAATACTTTTCCCTTCTTCTCCGGTGACCTTGTCGAATTTCTTTTCTTTCAGGTGATACTGGTAGACATGGTCGCCCAGTAATAACACGGTGTTGGGGGTGTTCTGATATAAGTTGACCGATTTTCCCCGAGTTGCAAAGTTGCGTCGTTGTTTCTTTGTCGACAATGGTAAAAGGCTGTTTCTCCCCGGTTGCGGGGTTGAATATGAATACTCCTTTGGAGAAAAGGGAAATCAGTAGTTTTCCGGGAGTGAATCCGCTGATAAACGCTATTTTATCGTTCCAGGTAGAAAGATAATGGGTGAATTTCTCGGTACGCGGGTTAAAGAGGTTGATACCGCCGCCGTCCGTACCAATCCAGATACTGTCGGTCGATTGGCGGTAAAGGCTTCGCACGGTGCTGTTGCTTAGTCCGCGGTCGTTGCCGGGGACTACGTCGGTGTAGGTTTTTCATGAACACTTCCCGGATGCTGATTAATCCGTTGCAGGTGCTTCCTGCCCATATATTGTTATTGTGGTCGTTGTGCAGGCAGAGAATGGAGTTGGCGGGGAGAGAGTAGTTTTCACGTCCCGGGATATATTCCAGTTGGGAGATTTCCCCGGTTTCGGAGGTGAGGATATTGATTCCGCCGCCATCTGTTCCTATCCACAGTTGCCCTTCCCTTTCGGCGAGGCTTAGGACGATGTCGTTGCTAAGGGCGGAGTTGCGGGTGGAGTACGAAGCCAGTAGTTTGCCGTCGTATGAGTAGCAACGAAGTCCGCCGCTGTAAGGGGCAATCCATATTCTTTTCCGACTGTCGGTCATCATGGTGGTAATTTCCGGCCCGCAGTCGAAAGGGGCCGTCTGTGCTCTCCGGTATGCAGGTCTACGAGGTATATGCCTGTCCAACGGCTGCAACAAAGCAACGTCTTTGAATCCCACATACTGAGAGCGTTGATTTTAAAAGAGTTGGCGTTGAAATATTGCAGAAGCCGGAGAGAAGAATCGTTATAACTATATTTGTAAATCCTGTCCTTGCCGCCAAAGAGGATTCCGTCCGGGACAAGGCAGAAGGAATAGGCGGTGATATTCTTCCGTCCTCGTCCGTGGGGGGAACGTGAAGTCGTTGCTCTGCTGTTGGTAACGGGCAATACCTTTTCAGTCAGTACCCAGATGTTGTGTTGCTTGTCTTCGGCAATCTGATAAATCAGGTTGTGGAGAAGCGAGTTCGGGTCGTTTGCCTGGTGTTTGTATCTTTTCAGTTCGTGCCCGTCGAACTTTCCCAGTCCCGATTTGGTACCTATCCATACGAAACCCTGCTCATCCCGGAGAATACAGCGCACGTTGGAAGGCAGCCCTTCTTTCAGAGAGATTTGTTTAAAGTAATAGTGTTCTGCCCGGAGAGGAGAACACCGACTAACTGTATGATAAAGAAAAGGCTTGACAGAACAGCGTATTTGGTTTTCATGTAAAGCAGGTTTGTTTATGAGGACAGATGCCTTCTTTATAATACGGCTAACTTGTCCCCTTTTAAGGTGATTTCGTATTTTTTCCCTTTTACGGTCTTGAACTTGAGCGTCTTGTCTCCGTATCTTACGTTACAGGGGATTCCGGATTTGGAATGGATGATAGCTTTCTCCAGTTGTCCCTCTTTCCAGGAGATGGAAACCTCAAAATTTCCTTTGGCGCAGATTCCGCTTATTGAGCCGTTTGCCCATGCATCCGGCAAAGCGGGAAGAAGTTGGATGAATCCCATGTGGCTTTGCAATAACATCTCGGTTATTCCTGCCGTACCGCCGAAGTTTCCGTCTATCTGGAAAGGCGCATGGGTATCCCAGAGGTTGTCCAGTGTACCGTTTTTCAATAAGTTGCCGTATAGTTTATACGCATGGTTTCCGTCTTGCAGTCGTGCCCATTGGTTGAGCTTCCAACCCATGCTCCAACCGGTAGCGCCGTCTCCGCGATGTTCCAGTACCACTCTGGCTGCCTGTGCAAGTTCGGGGGTAGTCACGGGAGAGATGGTATGCCCCGGATGCAATCCGAACAGGTGGTTGACGTGGCGGTGTTCATCTTTCGGGTCGTCTATGTCGGTAGACCATTCCAACAACTGACCGTAGCGTCCTATACGGTACGGAACCAGTTTGGTCAGTACGTTTTCCCATTGTTTGCGTTCTTTGGCGTCCGTTCCGAGCACCTTGCTTGCCTGGATGGCGTCCAGTAATATTTCACGTACTACGGCATGCGCGAAAGTGACTCCCTCGTCCACCGGGCCGTGTTCGGGAGAAGTGGAAGGAGCGGCGGTGTAAGTCCCGTCGGGCTTGTGCCACAAGTGGTCTACCGCAAACTGTGCGCTGCTTTTGATAAGGTCGTAGCCGATTTCCTTTAAGAATCTCGTGTCACGGGTATAATCATAATACTCCCATATATGCGTTGCCAGCCACGGACCGACGGTAGGATTCAGGTTCCATGCCATAGATTTGCTGGATAAGGGAGCTGTGAATCCGAAGATATTGGCAGAGATGGATGCTGTCCATCCGCGGGCGTTGAAATAGGCTTGTGCTGTCTTCTCGCCGGGTTTTACCAAGCTGCGTATAAAGTCAATCAAAGGCCATGTACATTCAGAGAGATTGGTGGGGCACGCAGGCCAGTAATTCATTTGAATGTTGATGTTATTGTGGTAATCTACCCGCCACGGGCCGTCGGTATTGTTGTGCCACAATCCTTGCAGGTTGGCTGGCATGTTGCCGGGGCGCGAACTGGCTATGAGCAGATAGCGTCGAACTGATAGTACAATTGTTCGAGCTGATAGTCCGGCACGCCTTTCTTATAGCTAGCCAGTCGTTTGTAGGTCGGCAGGTTGGGAGTGCCGATTTCGGATTGATTTCAAAACGTACCCGATTGAACAGCGCGGTATAATCGGCTTCGTGATTACGATAAAGCTCGTCATAACCTTTTTTCAGGGCATTGTCCATCATAGCCAGAGTCGTTTGTGACGGGTCGTTGCCGACGTAGGCTTTCGGGTCTTTGAAGTCTGGGGCAAAGTTCATCTTATAATCGGTATCTGCCGTAAGCAGGAATACCACTTCGTCAGCATCCTTCACAATAATCCGGTCGTTTTCTGCTTTCAGTGTTCCCCCTTTGTGGATAGCTTTGATTCGGAAAGCGAATTTCATTCCGTTGTTATTGAGAACGCCGGTATATACTAATCCGTCGTTTCCATCTGCTTCCAGATGGCTTTTGCTTCGTTGTTGGGACAATAGCTAAGTACAAGATTCTGTTTTCCGCCTTTGTCGGCAGTAAACTTCATGACCATAACGCTGTCTGGATAGGATATGAAGTATTTACGTTGATACCGTATCCCGTCTTTGTAAAATTGCACCACAGCCATCGCCGAATCCAACGACAGGATGCGGCGGTAATTGCTCATATTGATTTCGCTGAGTCCGGTTTCCACATAAAGCTCTCCCATCGTGGTAAAAGCACCGAAGCGGAACGGAGTCTCGTCTTTTTCTTCATAAGCTCCCAGCCCGTTGAAGTTTTCCTGCGTGAGATACCCCGCCTTTTTAGAATCCCCGTCCAGGAAAGCCTGCCGGATTTCTTTCAGTACACCTGACGACTGTTTGTTTACGTTCCAATAATACTCGGCGCCTTTGGCGGTATTCGGCCCCCCTTTCCAGAGAGTTTTTTCATTCAGTGTGATTCGTTCTGCGGATATGGAGCCCATGATATTCGCTCCCAGACTACCATTCCCGATGGGTAGCGAACGGCTTTCCCATGTCTTGTCCGGATTCGCCCCTGTGCCCGAAGCGCGTAGCCAGACAGCTTGTCCGTCGAGATTGTTGGGAGTGTCGAACCATATGGAAAGTCCTTGTGTATAATCCACCGTTTCTATTGATGATGCAGTGAGTGAAAAAAGAGTGCAAAAAATAAGGAAGCAGAGTTTCTTCATAAGATGTATTATTTATAAGGAATGTGATGTGCAAAGGTATTGTTTTTTAGGATTTCAGCGAACGGCCTGCTTTCGATTATAACCAATAAGCTTTTAAAAATCACCAAAAGCTTCTTTGTGTAGGTAGTAAGATGTTTCTAATGAGAAACTGTATGACGAAGGGCATAAGGACCTCATTGTAATATCGACCAAAATGAACATGTTTATAGATAAGGTCCGTAAGAAAGCAACGATGATGAATCCATTTCCTGTGGCAGCCCGCTTTGTTTCAATAATGCAACTTTCTTTATGACAGTTATTACCTAAACAGTTTCTGCTATAAATCTCATCCGGCTAATAGCATGAAAAAATAAAAGGATTTATGTCTGTCACTTCAATGCGGCAATCTTTCAACTTTCTTTTCCCTTTCTTTGTTCTTTCTGCTGAAATATGCTACTTTTGTATTATCCTCATAGATATGAGAACTAAAGAAAGGAACAAATTATGAAAAAAGTAAAAGAAATCCCTTATGGCGTTGCCAACTTTGTGGAAGTAGTGGAGCAGAACCAATATTACGTGGATAAAACGATCTATCTGCCTTTGTTGGAAGAGCAACCCAGTAATTTGTTCTTTATCCGTCCCCGTCGTTTCGGCAAGAGCATCTTCCTGAGTATGCTCCGAACTTATTATGACATCGCTCAAAAGAGAAAAGTTCGATAAACGCTTCGGCAATCTATGGATAGGCAGTCGCCCTACACGGCTGCAAGGGACTTTCCAGATACTCTTTCTTGACTTTTCCCGTGCCAGCGGTGGTAGTGGTACGTTGGCCGAGAACTTCGACCGTTACTGCTGTATGGTCATGGATTTGTTCGGTATGTCCTATGAATCTTATTATTTTCCGGGATTTGCTCAGGAGATGAAAGCACAGCCCGATTTTGTAAGTAAACTGAATTATCTGAATCTTCATGCGGCTGAAACCGGAGCGCATCTTTATCTCATCATCGATGAATATGATAACTTCACCAATGTGGTGTTGAATGAGCAGGGCAAGGAAGTCTATCATGCCTTGACCCATGCTAGCGGCTTTCTACCGAGAGATCTTCAAGAAGTTCAAGGGGATGTTCGAACGTATCTTCATGACCGGAGTCAGTCCCGTAACGTTGGACGACTTAACTAGCGGATTCAATATCGGCTGGAATATCAGCACCAAGCACCAGTTTAATATGATGCTGGGCTTCAGTGAAACGGATGTGCGTGAGATGCTCCAATACTATAAGGATGCCAGACAGTTGCCGGGCAATGTGGATATAAGTGCGATGATAGAGGAAATGCGTCCGTGGTATGACAATTATTGCTTTGCAGAAGAAAGTTTGGACCGTGACCCGAAGATGTTCAACTGTGACATGGTGCTCTATTATTTGCGCAACTATATGGATTTGGGCAAATCACCCAAAGAGATGATTGATCCCAATACCCGCACGGACTACAGCAAGATGAAGAAACTCATCCGTTTGGACAAACTGGACGGGAACCGCAAAGGTGTGTTGCGCAAAATCACCGAAGAGGGGCAGATTATCACCATTGACGACTACCTTTCCCGCTATTGATATCACCAAGCCGGAGATTTTTCCCAGTCTGCTTTTTTATTATGGTATGCTTACCATCACTGCTACTCGCGGCAACTATCTGGTGTTAAGTATTCCCAATAATAACGTGCGTAAACAGTATTACGAATTCTTGTTGGAAGAATATCAGGATAACCGGCATATCAATCTGAACGACCTTGGCTTGATGTATTATGAAATGGCTTACGAAGGCCATTGGCGTGAAACGATGGAATTTATTGCTCATGCCTACAAGGAAAACTCTTCCGTGCGCAGTGCTATTGAGGGAGAGCGCAACCTGCAAGGCTTCTTTACTGCTTACCTGAGTACAAATGCATATTACCTGATAGCTCCGGAAGTAGAATTGAATCACGGTTATTGTGACCTGTTCCTGATGCCCGACCTGATACGCTATGACGTGAAGCACAGTTATATCATCGAACTAAAATATCTCTCTGTCAAAGACTCGGAAGCGAAAGCCGAAGCCCAATGGAAAGAAGCTGTAGAGCAAATAAAAGGTTATGCCGTTGGTGCTAAGGTGCGTCAGATGGTGCACGGGAATGAGTTGCATTGTATTGTGATGCAGTTTCGCGGATGGGAACTGGAACGGGTGGAGGAAGTCATGCAGAAATAAGCTCAATTTATACTGTCATTTCTCATTTTAGGCAAAATATCTCTGTAATTCCCTTATTTCAACAAAAGAGTTGTCTGATTGCCAGACTTTGTATGATAAACTAATTTATGCGCTAAATCTATATATTTAGCTTGGTAGGCATATATACTCACCACGTGGGCTTATGGTTGCTTACCTGTGGACTGGAAATATTTTAGACAGAAGAACATAAGAACAAAAGATAAAGCAGTTATGTGTAATTATTATTGTAATAAAATAAGTGTTAAAGATGACTCAACCTATTAAAATGGATAAACAAATTTCTTAAACATTCCAAACGAAGAGTATGATTCTGTAATATATTGATATATAGATATTTATCTTTTATCTTTTTCCCTTTAAAACCAACGACCTGTTGCACACCGAAACAAAGTGTTCGACACCGAGAAACACATCGTTTCTCGGTGTCGAACAAATCGATAGATAAGGCTCGGGTATAGAATAAACAAATCGTCCGTCTTTTTCTATTTTATGGATTATTCCATAGATATATGCATCAATATATATTCCCATAATTACCCTATTGCATCTGAAATGTAATATTATAGAGTATGGTACCGATTTTAAACTAATTTTTTGAAAAACAATCATTCCCCCCGATGAAATGGTTTGATTTGGTGAAAAGTGAATATTTAATGGCTATTTTAAAATAACTCTTTTTAAAAGCTACCCTACCTTTGTGACAAGAATGTTAGTCGGAAAAGTTATCCCGGTTCTTCATTCTTAAATCTAATGCCTGTGAGATTTATTTTGTTAGCTAATAGAAATATGAATCTTTATTATTAAATGTAGTATTATGAAAAAAAAGCTTATGAAGAAACAAAGCTGCTTTGTTGTTCTTTTGATGATGCTCCTGTTATTTCCTTCGGGAGCGTTTGCGCAGCAACAAATGATTAAAGGACAAGTGGTGGATGATAAGGGGAAACCATTATTGGAGCTACGGTCATGGTAAAGGGGCAAAAGAAGGTACGTTGACCGATATTGACGGTAACTTTTCTGTCAAAGGTAAAGTCGGCAATACCTTATCTATCTCTTATGTCGGTTTTTCTCCTCTCGAAGTAAAAAGTGACAAAACTTGAAGGTAATCGTTTCATATTAAAGGAAGACTCGAAACTTCTTGATGAAGTCGTTGTGGTGGGTATGGACAAGCAGAAACGTAATACCATTACGGCTGCTGTGTCTACTGTAGCTTCCGATGCTATAGTCAATCGTCCTGTAACCGATTTGACCAGTGCCCTTCAAGGTAATGTAGCCGGTCTGAATTTTGTGACCGACGCAGCTCCTGACGGCGTTGGTGGTGAAACAGGCGCGGAAATCAAGTTCAATATCCGCGGTGTCGGTTCTATTAATGGTAACGGTGGCGAGCCTTATGTATTGGTGGATGGAGTGGAACAAAGCCTTCAGAACGTAAATCCAAATGATATCGAAACAATTAGTGTATTGAAAGACGCTTCTGCCGCTGCCGTATATGGTGCACGTGCCGCTTATGGTGTGGTATTAGTAACTACAAAAAGTGGTCGGCAGGAAAAGACACGGGTTTCTTATCGAGGCACAGTAGGTTTTAGTTCACCTATCAATATGCCGGAGATGATGAACTCTCTTGAGTTTGCTAAATATGTGAACGAACGGAATGATAATGATGGCGTGAATCATAAATTTTCTGACGCTCTTATAGAGAAGATGGAAGGATTCATGAAGAACCCTATTCAGCAGAATTTCCAGGTATAGGTCCCAATCAAAACGGGACAGACTGGGCTTCTTCAATGGATGCGGTATATGCGAATACAGATTGGTTTGATTATTATTTAATAAAGATACTGCTATTCGTCATTCACATAACCTGAGTGTAACCGGAGGTTCGGAAAAGTTCAACTATTATGTAGGTTTGGGTTACACTTATCAGGATGGTTTACTTGACAAGGTAGATGATAACCTGAGCAAATATAATGTAAATACGAAATTCCAGATTATAGCCAATAAATGGTTGAAGTTCAATTTCAATAATAATATAACATTGAGTATCCTTAAAAGGCCGATGGCCAACCAGACCATCTTTTATGGAACTCTTGGACAAACAATACCAAATGCTCCTACTCATTATCCGATTGATTCGGAATATAATGATGCTTCTGAGTTCCGTTATCTAAAAGAATCCCATTATGTACAGAACCGCATATCCGATGCAATGTCTTTTGCTGCTACCATTACCCCGTTACCGGGTTGGGATATTGTAGGGGAAATGAAAGTACGTTTTGATGTAGAAGACAACAGTTTCAAACGTGGATACCCTACAGTAGAAAAACCTGATGGAAGTTAAAGGTTGACATAGGTACCAAGCAGGGATATGTATATCCGGGTATGGAATGGAAGAATCCAAATGGGGTTCTTATACTCGCGGTAATGCATTTAATTATTATCTTTCTCCGAATGTATCGACATCTTACGTCCATACATGGGGGAGAACACTACTTCAAGGCTATGGCAGGTTTTCAGATGGAGTTGCAGGAAAACTCCAATGGTTTCACTTATAAGGATGGAATTTTAGGTAGTGATATTTATTCATTTGCGAACTCCAATGGTACATTGTCTGCCGGTGAAGACCGTACTCATTGGTCCACAATGGGTATGTATGCCAAGTTGAACTGGAATTATCAGGAGACATATTTTCTGGAATTCAGCGGACGTTATGACGGTTCTTCCCGTTTTGCTCCCGGAAACCGTTGGGGATTCTTTCCTTCCTTCTCTGCCGGTTATGATATAGCTCGCACAAACTATTTCAAATCATGGAATCTTCCATTTTCCCAGTTGAAGTTGCGTGTTTCTTACGGACGCTTGGGTAATCAGAATGGCGCCGGATTGTATGATTATCTTGGAGTGATGGATTTGGTGTCAAACTCATCCAATGCTTGGTTACTGCCGGGAGTAAACGCCACTCCTGCCAAAGGAACGATAGCCAAGACTCCGAAAATGATCAGTCCGTACATTACCTGGGAGAAGGTGGATAATGCCAACTTGGGTCTTGACCTGCTGTTATTGGATAACCGTCTGACAATAACTGCTGATATTTACCAGCGTACAACGCATGATATGATTGGTCCGGCTGAAGCAATTCCGGCTATCGGAGGTATCAGTAAAGACGACCGTGCAAAAGTAAATAATGCGACTCTCCGTAATCGTGGTTGGGAGTTGTCCGTCAATTGGCAGGATCAATTGAAATGCGGATTCAGTTATGGTGTCGGTTTTAATATATCCAATTACAAGGCAGTAGTCACGAAGTATAATAATCCTGAAGGACTGATATTCAATAACCATACCGGTTTGGCACGTAATAGAGGGTATTATGAGGGAATGGACATCGGTGAGATTTGGGGATATGAAGCGAATGATCTTTTCATGACTAACCGTGAAGTGGATGAATATTTGAGAACGGTAGACCTTAGCTTCTTTAAAGCTGACAACCAGTGGCAACGCGGTGACGTAAAATATATCGACTCCAATGGTGACGGGAAGGTAGACCCGGGAAAAGGAACTTTTGGCGGATCATGGTGATTTGAAAGTAATCGGTAATACAACCCCTAAATATTCTTTCGGTATTAATCTGAATGCAGGCTATAAAGGATTTGGAATATCAGCTCTTTTCAGGGAGTAGCCAAGAGACAATTCCCGATGGCAGGTGCTACTTACCTGTATGGAGGAAATTGTTACTTCAAAGAGCATCTTGATTATTTCAATGCATGGCATCCTGATGGATATTTACCACGCCTGACAGATAATTCTAAAGACAAAGAAGTGAATATAGGCTATAATACAACTCGTTATTTACTCAATGCAGCTTATATGCGTCTGAAGAACTTGACAGTCTCTTATTCTTTCAAACCACAATTGGTGGAAAAAGATTGGCTTGAGTAATTTGAAAGTATATTTCACTTGCGATAATCTGTTTACAATTTCCAAGTTGCCGCAACAGTTTGACCCTGAAACACTGAATCAGGTGAATGGTTGGGTAGGAGGTAGTAATGCTTCTGCTCCCGCCCTTACTTCACCGCTGACTGCAAATGGTAACGGGCGAGTTTACCCATTGAACCGGAACTTTGTATTTGGAATTGACATCACATTTTAATTAGAGAGGAACATCATGAAAAAGAAAATAATTATACTGACTGCTTTTATAGGGCTGGTGTTGTCCGCTTGTTCCGACTTTTTGGATCGGCAACCGTTGACAATGCCTGAAAACGAAGGCTTCCTGGCTGGTCGCGAACAAGTAGAGAACTATATCAATGCTTTATATACTTCATTGCCGGCTCCGACGCAATATGGAATGAGTGTCCGTGGTGAAGAGGTGAACAGCGATAACATTTTGGCTGAAAAATATGACAGACGCCTGAATGGTGAGAATAATCAGTTCAGTGGCTCGACCGATTGGGAAAAAGGCTATCAGAACCTGCGTAATGTCAACTACTTCTTTCACTATTATAAAGTTGATGCAGGACTTGAGACTGCTGAAGTACTCTCGCTTAGAGGAGAAGCCTATTTTTGCGTGCTTATTGGCATTTCTACCTGCTCACCCGTTTTGGAGATATACCTATAATGGATGATTTTTGGGATGAAAACGCTACGGTAGCCGGCTTACAGAAACCTGCGTCCAAGCGTGCGGATGTTGCCCGTTTTATATTGAATGACTTGAAGGCCGCTATCGGTGAAATTCCGGAAGCACGTGCAAATTTATTTACGCGTAGTAAATATCAGGGACTGCGTATCAGTAAGGAGGCCGCTACTATTTTGGCTATGCGGGTGGCGCTTTATGAAGGTTCGTGGGAGAAATATCACAAAGGTACTAAGTTTGCAACGGAAGACAATTCTACGGAATTTTTTCAGGAAGTATTGAACTGGGGAGACCAGCAACTTTTTACTGCTGGCTTGACATTGAATACGAAAGACACTGATAAGGAGTATGTAAATACCGAAGATGCTTTTGCACACTTATTTAATAAGGAAGATCTTTCTCAAATACCGGAAGCTGTTCTGTGGAAAAAAAGTATTCAGTGGCTGATGGTGTCTTTCATAATTTGGGTGGTTTACTCGCTTCAGGAGCAGTAGATGGCCAGGGACCGTCCGGCCTGTCAAAGTCATTGGTGGATAACTATTTAAATGCCGATGGAACTTTTATTAATCCCAAAGACGAGAAGTTCAAGGATTTTAATGAAACATTTGAGGGACGGGATGCGAGACTTCTCGTTACAGTAATGCATACCGGATGTAAATATCGCTCTAATGCAGGTTCTTCTTCCAATAAGCCGATGAATGTGAGGGCTTATGATGCGACAGGCACTGATGATGAAATGAAAGAAAAGAATAAAGATATTGTCTCTCCTAACTTGAACGGCGACGGTAATAGCAAGAGTGTTACCGGATTCCATATCAGATTAGGTATTGACACTACTTATGTGGAAGGGAATACGCAGACTGGCATTATCCTGTTCCGGTATGCGGAAGGATTACTTTGTTATGCTGAAGCAGCGGCAGAATTGGACAAATGGAGCGACGATGTATTGAACAAAACATTGAAACCCTTGCGCGAAAGAGCAGGCGTGACATGGATAGAGCCGCAAGCAGATGCTAATTTCCCATTTACCGGGCTTACTCCCTTGATACAGGAAATTCGTCGTGAAAGACGTTCGGAACTGGCACTTCAGGGGATTCCGTCTGGACGATCTGATGCGTTGGGCGGAAGCCGGAACATTGAAAAGGAATCAACGGTCGTGGCAGGGGTGCATATCTGGGCGAAGAGAGTGTCCTTTACAAAAAAGCTTTTTCACCCAAAGGGCGCGAATCATTGGAATTGGTGTTGAAAGATAACGACGGGTGGATGGATCCGTTACAGCAATATTTGCCTGAGGGTTACCTTTCGACCTGAACCGGGATTATTTATTACCGATACCACCAGATGAACTGCAATTAAACCATGAATTGAAACAGAATCCGGGCTGGGGAGATGTTAGCGAATAAGTATCTCAATTTAATAAATTACACAATTATGATAAAAAGAATACTATATACATTTTTACCTGTTTGCCTGCTTTCAATAGGTTTTGCAGGGTGCGAGGACGATGCGGTAGAACCACTGCCGGAAACTGTACCTTTAATAGTGGAATCAAGTGCCAAGAGCTTTGTAATGGGTGAAGAGCTTACCCTTACTTTGAAAGTGAATGACGCTAAGAATCCGGAACGTGTGACAAACGAAGATTTTGATATTTATCTGACTGCTAAGGACGGAGAAAAAGATGTATCAAAGACAGCCTTTAAAGCATTTCCTTCAATGGTTACCTTCCCGAAGGGAGTCAGTTCTTTGATATAAAACTACCGATTACAGAAAGTGGAATTAAGCCCAAACAAAAGTTGTATGTGAATGTAATGTCGTTTGTACGTGGCTATACGGTGACTAATCCAACTCAATCGATTGTTATTTCTGATCTCCATTACACAGTTGTATCAATAAAAATAATTCGGACAGGGTTATTGACGAAGGTGATGAGTTTACTATTTTGGCAGAAGTTCCTGTGCCGGTCACGGATGATATGGACATACATATCACTGTACCTGATGAGCACAAAGATTTCTATGTTAAGTTACCCCCCGCCACATTGACGATAAAGGCAGGAGAAAAATCTGCAGAAGTGAAAGTTAAAACTAAACACAATATGGAACCTACTAAAACGGAAAGGCTGACTTTGAATTTTACGACCGTTTTGCAGTTCATCCGTTGGATAATGAAACATTGGAAGTTACGATGAAGGACCTCGAAGCTGAAAAGGGAGATGGGATTCTGGATGAACGTTGGGTTTACGAACGTCCGGGAATTGCATTTGCTTCAAGTGGCAGGTTGGCAGCAGCCAAGACACAATATGGAGATGATAAGGTTGTTGAAATGAAAGAACTGGATCCGCATCCCAATACAGATTTAGCTACGGCAGGCTGGAAGTTCTACAATGCATGGGAATTCCATAGTTTCGGAAATACAGGTGATATGTGGAATACTAATGGTGCAGGTAATTCATGGGGTAATAAAGTTCCTCTGTTTTTGGCAGATCGTAATACGGTGATTGTACAGAATCATGCGGCTTTGTGTAAATGTGCAATTTCTCTAATATAACCGATCAAGGATATCTGAAGATGATAGAAATGAAAGTTCCGTCGAAGGGTACAGGGCCGGCAGCAGGAAAAGATAGGGATTATGGTACTGCTGCTTTCTATGGATGTGGAGTTAATACTACATATAAAGCTAATAGTCAGTTAATATCAGAAGGTTGCAGAATGGAAATTCGTGCCCGGCTTCGTGGTGAGAAAAATGGCTTTAACATGGGGATTTGGCTGATATCTGATGAGTCGGGTAAATATAATACTTACACGGAAGTTGATATTCTCGAAAATCCGACAGGTCCTGTTACAGGAAATAAAGCGCATCAGACATTCCATACGGGAATTTCAGGAACCGATAAAAAAACTCAAACTGCAAATCATACGATAAATATAAATGAATGGAACATTTATTGGTTTGAGTGGCGTTCTGATTCGGAAGTCGCACTGGGCATTAATGGGCAAGAGACTGTATGCTATAAAAAGCTGATTGTCCTGCAGGCTATTGGACTTTTACAGATGAACAAAACTTAAATGGGTTGAAATTTATTCTTACCATGGGAGCACCTAATAAATGGGGGCTTGGAGGTGGAACTGAGGTTAATGGTGTATGGTCTCCTGATGCCGGCTGGGATTCTGGTTTTGCAAGCTATGATAATTATGAACGGATCGTGATAATAATGCTATTCCTCGTTTGAAATAGATTGGGTTCGTACTTATATAAATAAATCTTCAGTAGCAGAGTATGACCAAGGTAGAAATAGGCATACAGGAACGAAGTTTTTATTAATTCTTAGTTGCCTTAATCAAATTTCGCAAGTGCCTTATTCAGTCTTCAATAAAAAGGGGCAAAGAGGTACTTGCGATTTTTTAATAAATAAACTGACTGTCAAACCATGACGAAATACATCTTAATCATTTGTATGCTGTTTGCATCCATATCGGGTGCATGCGCGGACAACTTGACATCACCCCTGTTTCAATAGTTCCCCGTCCGGTGCAGGTCGTGCCGGGCGAGGGTAACTTCACCTTCTCCGCCCGAACCTTGTTTTCGGTAGAGAACCATGAGCAGGCTGTCATCGTCCGCAACTTTATAAACTTATTCAAGAGAAGTTCGGGAATAACCCACAGTTGGCAATAGGTAGCAGTGAGAAGAGCCATGTCTGCTTTACAACCGACTCTTCTTTAAAAGCGAAGCCTATCAGTTGGCAGTTACTCCGGAACAGATTCAGGTAAAGGCATCGGATATAAAAGGCTTTTTCTATGCATTGCAGACCATCCGCCTGCTGTTGCCGTCGGCTGTCGAAGGCAACCGTCGGGTTGAGAATATCCAATGGAGCATTCCCGCGGTAACCATTCAGGATGAACCGCGCTTCGGCTATCGGGCATTGATGCTGGATGCAGCCCGCTTCTTTATTCCTAAAGAAAATGTTTTGCGTATCATCGATTGTATGGGCATGCTTAAAATTAATACCCTTCATTTCCATCTCACGGACGATAACGGCTGGCGATTGGAAATCAAGAAATATCCCCGCCTGACGGAAGTGGGAGCATGGAGAGTGAACCGCATGGACGTTCCCTTCTATTTCCGCCGTAACGCCGAACCGGGTGAACCCACTCCTATCGGTGGATTTTATACACAGGAAGATATTAAAGAAATGGTCTCCTATGCTGCCGACCGCCAGATAGAAATTATCCCCGAAATAGATATGCCGGCTCACAGCAACGCTGCACTGGCTGCCTATCCGCAACTGGCTTGCCCTGTGGTGAATAGTTACATTGGAGTCATTCCGGGCTTGGGCGGAGGAAGTTCGGGAGTGATTTACTGTGCCGGAAACGACAGCGCCTTTACATTTCTGCAAGATGTTTTAGATGAAGTGATGGAATCTTCCCTCGCGATATATTCATCTGGGAGGAGATGAGGCGCAGAAAGGATTCTGGAAGAAATGCCCGCTTTGCCGGCAGCGCATGAACAAAGAGCATCTTGCCGACGTAGAAGATCTGCAAGGTTACTTTATGAAACGGATGAGCGACTATGTACGCAGCAAAGGACGCGAAGTGATAGGTTGGGATGAACTGACAAATAGCAGTTTCCTGCCGGAAGGTGTTATCATCCAAGGCTGGCGCGGACTCGGTACGGCTGCTTTGAAAGCCGCGGAAAAAGGACATCAGTTCATTATGACTCCTGCCCGCATCATGTACCTGATCCGCTATCAGGGCCCGCAATGGTTTGAACCCCAGACCTATTTCGGCAATAACACACTGAAGGACGTCTACGATTACGAACCTGTGCAGGCGGACTGGAAACCGGAATATGCTTCCTTACTTATAGGCGTACAGGCATCCCTATGGACGGAGTTCTGCAACAAACCGGAAGATGTGGACTATCTGCTCTTTCCCCGTCTGGCCGCCCTTGCGGAAGTGGCATGGACGAAAGAAAGAACGCAAGGATTGGACTTCATTCCTGAAAGGACTGGATGTCTATAATGAACATCTGACAGCTAAAGGTATCGTCTACGCCCGTTCGATGTACAACATCCAGCATACGGTCACTCCAAACGACGGGATGCTCGAAGTGAAACTGGAATGTATCCGCCCCGACATGGAGATACATTATACGACGGATGGAAGCGAGCCTACGGCAAACTTCACTCCGCTCTACGAAAAAATAGTGCCTGTAAAAGAGCCGCTTACACTGAAAAGTGCTACTTTTTGCGCAAGGCAGGCAGATGGGAAAAACATTGATACTCCCTGTCCGGTGGAACCTGGCTACCGCCAAACCTGTATCGGGAGACAGTCCGTCTGTAAAGCTCTGACGAACGGAATACGTGGAAGCTTGAAATATTCGGATTCGAATGGTGCACTTGGAATGATAATGATTCCGTCTCTTTTACAATTGACCTGCTGAAGCCGGAAACGCTGAACACATTGACATTGGGCTGCATCACGAACAATGGGATGGCTATCCATAAGCCGTCGTCCGTGAAAGTGGAAGTTTCGGATGACAACTCTAGTTTCTGCGAAGCTGCCATGCGGAGTTTCACGCCCGAAGAGATTTTTCGTGAAGGAAACTTTATAGAAAACTTGCCGTTGAAGCTGAGAGGTACACAAGCGCGTTACGTACGTGT
>VOFE01000040.1_pt1 | contig 18001 bp, 20 predicted proteins | sample 5384071 | NCBI WGS metagenome assembly VOFE01 (sample SAMN12384724, study PRJNA508395) | human gut metagenome | isolation source: healthy gut D | host: Homo sapiens
TCGGGCAGGAATCGACGCAGTTTTCGCAGACAGTGTTGCAGTCGAGGCAGCGGCCGCCCTCGCAGCAGGCGCAGGAGGCCATCTTCAGGATACCCTTCTTCGCAATCGCGTCGGCCTTGGTGGGATAGGCCTGCTCCGGAATTTCATAAGCATGTGCCTTGCCGATGACGGCCTCTGCAAACGCAGCGGCGTCCGCAATGCCCTCGACAACGGTAGCGGGGCCTCTGTGCGCATCGCCAGCCGACCAGACGTTTTCGATGTTGGTCTGGAAGGCCGGGCCCTTGCGGCCCATTTCAATGCCGTTTTCGGCCATAAGCTTCGCGTCAACCTTCTCGCCGATCGCAGAAATAACAAGGTCACACGGAAGTTCAAACGTTTCGCCGGTGGCGACGGGGCTGCGGCGGCCGGATGCGTCAGGTTCGCCAAGCTTCATCTGATTGCAGACCAGCTTGCCGTCCTTCTGCTCGACAGGCGCCGCCAGTTCGACCAACTTTACGCCCTCGTTGATAGCAAGCTTGAGTTCATGCTCATCGGCGGGCATTTCCTTCTTCGTGCGGCGGTAGACAATGGTGGAGGAGGCTGCGCCCATGCGCTTGGCAACGCGAGCAGCGTCCATGGCAGTATTGCCTGCACCGACGACGACCACATGGCCCTCGATGCACGGCTTGACCTGCTGCTTCATTTCCTTCATCCAGCCGATGACACCCTTGACATTACCGGGAATGCCGAGTTCGCCTGCCTGCCATGCGCCGGTTGCCATCAGGATGTGCGTATAGCCCATCTTCTTGAGTTCGTCAACGCTCGGGGCCGGTGCGCCGCATTTGACTTCCACGCCGAGACGCTCCATGAGGGCAACATCCTTGTCAAGCGCTTCGTCGGAGATGCGGAACGCGGGAATGACATAGCGCGGCACGCCGCCGAGCTTCGCTTCGCGCTCGAAGATCGTGGTTTCCACGCCGCCGCGGGCGAGGAAGTAGGCAGCCGCAATGCCGGTCGGACCGCCGCCGATGATTGCAGCCTTCTTGCCGGGCAGCTTTTCGGTCGGCTTCAGCGAGGCCATGAGCGCGCCGTAACCATTTTCCGCTGCAACCAGCTTGGTATCGCGGATATGGACGGATTCATCATAGAAGTTGCGGGAGCACTTGTTCTGGCAGCGGTGCGCGCAGATCGTGCCGGTCAGGAACGGCAGCGGGTTCTTTTCCGTGATCAGCTTCAACGCCGGGCCGTACAGTCCGCGGCGGACAAGTTCCATGTACTCCGGAATGTCCTGATGAATTGGGCAGCCGCCCTTGCAGGGTGCGGTGAAGCAGTCGATGAGGGGCACCTTCTCCTCGCTCTTGCGCGCAGGCAGGGGCTTGATGGGCTTGAGGTGATGGAAATCGCTGTGGCTGGCGGCGGACATATCGCTGATGGCGGAGGAGTCCGTGCCGTTGAACGCATGATACGGCAGCTTTTCCGTCTTTTCGACCATCTGGGCCAGACGGTTGTATCCGCCGGGTTTGAGAATGGTGGTGGCAACGGTGATGGGCCAGATGCCTGCGGCGAACAGCTTGTCGCAGTTGAAGAATTCCGCGCCGCCCGCGAAGGAAATGCGCATTTTGCCGTTAAACTGACGGCTGATACGGCTGCACATCTCAATGGTCAGCGGGAAGAGGCTGCGGCCGGACATGTACATTTCGGTACCGGGCAATTCGTTCCGAGTCGTATCAACGGGGAAGGTATTGGAAAGTTTCAGGCCGAACTCCAGGCCCTTGGAGTCTGCCAGCGCCTGCAGGCGTTCAAACATCGGCACGGCATCGGCCCACTGCAGATCCTCGTTGAAATGATGCTCGTCGAAGACGATGTAGTCATAGCCCATGGAGTCGAGAATGGTGCGGGCGGTCTTGTAGCCAAGGATGGTTGGATTGCACTTGACGAAGGTGTGCAGACCCTTCTCGGTCAGGAGATAGGACGCAATGCGCTCGATCTCCTGCGGAGGACAGCCGTGGAGCGTGGAAACGGTGACGCTGCGGCTGACGCGCGGGGAAATGGCGGCAATGAAGTCCTTTTCCTCCGGGAACAGCTCGGTCAGGACGGCAAGGCATTCCTTGAACTGCGCGGTATTGGACGCGTCCATCATGTTGTCGATATAACTGTTGACCTTCTCGCCCTTGATGCCTTCGAGGTCATAGCCGACGGACATATTGAACACGAAGCCATCCGGAGAGCCGAGGCCATAGACCTTGGACAGGACCTTGAGTGCGCACCAGGCCTTGATATACTCGTTCTGCGCCTGCGGGACCTCGAGTTCGGTTGACCATTCCTGGTTGTAGCCCTCGTCAGCGGCCAGAATGCACGGACGCGGCACGCAGCGGGCCAGTTCTTCGCCGTCCATTTTCTGCACCGTCTTGACCTCGAAGAAGCGGGCGCCGGCAAAATACGCAGCGATGATGTTCTGTGCCAGCTGGCTGTTGGGGCCGGCTGCCGGGCCGAACGGGGTCTCAATCGTCTCGCGTTGTGCCGCTGGGAGCACAGGGCCACCTTGATGGACTCCAGCATGTCGTGGGTGTAGGCGTCGGTACCCAGGCCGATGAGGATGCCCTTCTGGAACAGCTGGAGCACCGGCGAGCAGCCCACCGCGTTGCCCATGTTGCTCTCCGGGTTGTTGACGCACATGGTGTCCGTGGCCTTGATGATATCCATTTCCGCCGTGTTCACATGGATGCAGTGGCCCAGAATGGTCTTGGGGCCCAGGATGCCGTGGTCCTGGAGCCGCTGGACGGGCCGGCGGCCGTAGTTCTGGAGGGAGTCGTACACGTCGTTCATGCCCTCGGACACGTGGATGTGATAGCCCACCCGGCCGCTGTTGGCCGCAACCATCCGGTCAAAGGTCTTGTCGGAGATGGTGAACAGCGCGTGGCCGCCGAACATGGCCTTCAGCATATCGCTGGGGTTTTTCTCACAGTAGTCGATGAAGTCCCTGTTCTCCTGGACGGACTGGAGGGACTTTTCCTCGCCGTCCCGGTCGCTGACCTCATAGCACAGGCTGGCCCGCATCCCGAATTCCCTCGTCACCTCGGCGATCCGCATCAGGGAGCCGGGGACCTCACAGAAGCTGGCGTGATGGTCGAAAATGGTGGTGACGCCCTGCTTGATGGAGTCAATCACCAGAGCCTGGGCGCTGGCGTTGGTGGCCTCCAGATCCAGATTCCGGTCGATGTACCACCACTGGCCGTCCAGAACCTCGTAGAAGCTGGTGGGGTTGTACCCATCGATGGAGAGGCCCCGGGCCAGGGCGGAGTAGATGTGGGTGTGGGCATTGATAAGGCCCGGCATGATGACGCCGCCACGAGCGTCCACAAATTCCGCCTGGGGGTACTTGGCCTTCAGATCCGCGGTGGTGCCGACCTCCACGATCTTGCCGCCATCGGTGACCACGCCGCCGTCCGGCAGGTAGCCGATGCCCTCCGGATCCCGGGTGATGACCTTGCCGTTTGCCAGTAAAATCATAAAATGACCTCCTTTTGTCCGTCTTTTGCATATCTGATAAAAAAAAGGCGCTTCAAACCGCTGTCGGTTTGAAACACCTACCAAAAGACCGGAATGATAGGTGTCAGCCCGTGCGCGCAGCACTTCGTTGCAGCTATCATTCTTCCCTTGTACTTGTATTTTACCGGACAGCCTAAAATGCAAGCAGGGAAGCTCAAAAATTTTCAGATGGATTTTGTGTAGTTTGCCGGAAAGCGGCGGAACTTATTCCCAACCGGGTCCGTCTACATGAAATGAAATAAAGAAAGCGATGGAATCAGAGAAAGAGGAGGCGTCAGAATGAAACGGCTTTGGATTTGCCTGCTGGCTTTTGCGCTGCTGACGGGATGCGGCGATTCCGGCGACATTGCGGTGACAACGGTATACGAAACAGATGACCCGCCCCGGACCGCCCTGACCACGGAGTGGGAGACTTACGACCCGTCGGTGGAGACGGTGTGGTGCATCCTGTCCTATGAGGGGGAAGGGGAATCTCTGGAGTATGGGGCGCCCTATTGGCTGGATGTGCGGGAGGCGGACGGCAGCTGGACCCAGGTGCCCCTGGCTGAGAACGCCGGATGGGATGCCATGCTGTATACCCTGCCGTCCGGTGAAAAGCAGGCGTTTCCGTGCATCCTGTCCCTGTTTGACTACGACTTCTCCGGCGGCAGTACGTTCCGCGTCATCAAAGAGATCGGAGAATATACGGCCGCGGCGGAGTTCACCCTGACAAAGGGGGCGGTCATCTCCGCAGAGACGCCTTACGGCTTCGGCCCCATGGAGGAGGTGCCGGAGTACGGCGACCCGGCGGAGCTCTCCGCCGGCGGTGCCGTGGTGTTTACCGAGGCGGGAACGGAGAATGCGGATGCGGCGGAGATATTTTTGGAGAAGGTCTCCCTGGGCATCCCCTGCCAGCTGCGGACCCTTCAGAACTACTATGAGAGCTGGCCCATGCTGATCGACGTCATCTATGACGGCCGCGGCTTTCTCTGGCGGATGCGGACCGGCGGAGAGATCACGGAGAAACGATTTTCCTACATCGTGACGGACGGCACGGACGTATACCTCTCCAACGGCGCAGACTGGGAGAGCACAGAACAGTACGACAGTGAGAAGGCGTTTCTGCTGCCCTCCGGCTCCGGATCCTTCCTGGTACCCGCGGCGGAGGCGATGACAGATGACCGGCTGGCGGAAAATACCGCCCGCTATCGGATCTGGTCAGGCGACGGGATGCGGGCTGCTTCCCTGACGGAGGACCCTGCAGAATTCAGCGTCATACGCTGTGACCCGGAGAGCGGAACATGGAGCAGGTCCTGGACCATCCGGGAGCTGGATGACCGGGCCACGGCAGTGAGGGACCTTTCCTGGCTGGGAATCCGGAGCACTCCTGCACATCACTTATGAAACGGAGAAGGACGGCACGCTGACGGTTGACTTTTGTGCCGGACGCTGAACTGACTGATCCCGGCGATCTCTGCGGCTATCCGGCGGAATAGAGACTGCGGGGGCCGGCGGTTTGCCGGTTTTCCGTAGAATACTGCAAAATCTTGGGATTTTCCATTGACAAGGGCACAAAAGCTCTGATATTCTATTCGGGCTGATTGAAACGATTTCCCGACCATTCCCCAACATTAAAAAGGAGAGAGATGCACACATGCTGGGAGAGATCATTGCGGATTTGAGCAACTGGATGTATACCTACCTGCTGGTGATTCTGCTGGTGGCCGCCGGACTGTTTTTTCACCATTCGGAACCGGTTCCCAGCTGCGGCTGCTGCGGGAGGCCATCCGCGTGGTGGTGGAGCGGCCGGAGAAGGAGGGAAGCGTGTCCTCCTTCCAGGCGCTGATGGTGTCCACCGCCTCCCGGGTAGGTACGGGCAACATTATCGGCGTGTCCGTGGCCATCTGCATGGGCGGCTACGGCGCCGTGTTCTGGATGTGGCTCATCGCCCTGCTGGGCGGCGCCACGGCCTTTACCGAATCCACGCTGGCGCAGATTTACAAGCGCCGGAACCCGGAGACCGGCGAGAGTTACGGCGGCCCTGCCTATTATATTGAGGCGGCCCTCCACAGCCGTCCCCTGGCGGTGCTGTTTGCCCTGAGCCTCATCGCCACCTACGCCGGCGGCTTCAACATGCTCTGCTCCTACAACCTCCAGTCCACCTTCTCCGGATACAGCTTTTATTCCCCGGAGTGGACGCCCTGGATCATCGGCGGCATCGTGGCGCTGCTGACCGGGTACTGCGTCATGGGCGGCGGCAAGCGGATCATCGCCTTCGCCTCCACTCTGGTGCCCATCATGGGCGGACTGTACGTGCTGGTGGCCCTGGTGGTCATCGTCATGAACGTGGGGCTGATTCCCCAGGTGTTCGGACGGATCTTCTCCGAGGCGTTCGATTTCCAAGCCATCTTCGCCGGCTTCACCGGCTCTGCCGTGATGCAGGGCGTGAAGCGGGGCCTCTTTTCCAACGAGGCCGGCGTGGGCTCCGCCCCCAACGCTGCCGCCTCTGCCAATGTCAGCCATCCGGTGAAGCAGGGGCTGGTCCAGATGCTGTCTGTCTTCCTGGACACGCTGGTGATCTGCTCCGCCACCGCCTTCATGCTGCTGTGCTCGGTGTGGCGCCCGCAGTGGAGCTGCAGGGCGCCCCCCTATGTGCAGTCGGCCCTGGCCGCCTCCTTCGGCACCCTGGGTCCCGTTTTTCATCACCGTGGCCATGGTGCTCTTTGCCTTCACAACTCTGATCGGAAACCTCTACTATGTGGACAATGCCCTGGCGTATCTGCTGGGGCACGTGCCCTCCAAGCGGTTCATGGTGGTGTTCCGCCTGATTGCCATGGGACTGATTTTCCTGGGCGCCGGCCTCACGCTGGATCTGGTGTGGAACCTGTCTGACGTGCTGATGGGCGTCATGGTGCTCATCAACATTCCGGTGATCGCGGTCCTCTCCCGTCCGGCGGCGGCAGCCCTGCGGAACTATACCGAGCAGCGCAGGGCCGGCAAGAACCCCGTGTTCCGGGCCGCGGACATCGACCTGAAGGAAAAGACCGAATACTGGAACTGAAATAAAAACGGTCTTTTTCAGGGCTTTGAAAGCGGACGCTTCGGCGTCCGCTTTTTTGCATAGAATGGAATAGAAACAGAAAATTTACAAAACTACTTGAAATAAAAACGAAATCGCTTAATATAATATCGAAAACTATATTATATGATGCGGACGGCATGATGCCGGATTTCAAGAAGGAGAGACCATTCCATGCGCAAACTGTTTGCAAAGGCCCAGGACCCCATCAGCTGTGAAACCCATGCGCTCGGCGCGGTGGCCGCCCTGGGGGGCGGTCTGCTGTATCTGCTTCGGGGCGTCTGGACGGATGCGGCCATACCGGCGGTGGCGGCGGCCCTGTGCTTCTGTCTGTCTATGGCGGCACTGTATGCCGCCAGCGCCATCTATCACTACTATCCCGGCACTGCCGCCAGCGGCGGCGGAGTGAAGCGGGTGCTGCGGAAAATGGACCACAGTATGATCTATGTGCTGATTGCCGGCAGCTACACGCCCTTCTGCGTGGTGCTGCTGCCCCAGCCCAGGGGAACACAATTCTGCCTGATCCTCTGGGGCGTGGCCCTGGCGGGGGTGCTGGCGAAGATGCTGTGGATCAACGCACCACGGATGCTGTCCACGGCAGTATATCTCATCATGGGATGGTCTGTGGTGTTTGTGGCAAAGGACTTCACCGCTCTGGGCCAGCCCTGCCTGACGCTGGTGGCTCTGGGCGGGATCTGCTACTCGGTGGGAGCGGTGTTCTACGCCGTCAAAGAAGCCAAACATCTCTGCAGAGTGGACCTTCCACGAACTGTTCCACCTGTTGATTCTGGCGGGGTCTTTCTTCCACTATCTGGCGGTATATCTGTATGTGCTGTGACGCAGTGGCGAAAAATCTGACTGAAAACGAAAGCAGCCCGGCGGAATATTCCGCCGGGCTGCTTTTGGAATCTGTGCAATTGGAACACTGGCGCTGTTTATTGCGGGCTTTCATCCGGTATCGGAAGGCCGTGCGACTCCATCAAGCCGTACGACTCCAGCAGAGCTTTGCCTCGTCAGAGATGCTGCCGGGCGACATAGACGGAGGAGCCGGCTACGTAGGTTGACGTTCCGTCGTCCTCGCCGGGGACCCGCTCAAAGGGGAACAGGAAGAACTGCGTATATTCCCGGTCTGTGTACAGTTCCCCGAAAAACGTGTGGGCGGGGAACTTTCCGTATTCGAGCAGGCCCCGGTTGAGGCCGCCGCCCTCATGGGCCATGGTCAGCCAGACCTTGCTGGCTTCCTCAGAGGTGAAGGGCTGTTCCTCCAGTTCCAGATAGCCGCTGAAGCTGTCATCCTGCCCCCACTGCTTCACCATCTCCCCGTGGAAATGCAGAGTGGTGTTCACGGCCGTGGCCTCGCCATCCTCCCACAGGACCGCCGGGAGTGTCACGTCCACCTGTGACCGGAATTTCACCATGCGGGCAATGACCAGTGCGGGCGAGAATCAGTACCAGACAGATCACCGTCGTGGCCCGGTTGGGGCCGTGCCGTTTGGCGTTCGTCTGCTCTGGGGCCATGGTATGCTCCTTTCCGCCGGACGGGACCGGCCTGCCGTGCATCACACACGTAAAGGGAGAGCGCCTTATTTTGTCCCGAAGATCCGGTCACCGGCATCGCCCAGACCGGGACAATATAGCCGTGCTCGTTCAGATGGTCATCCACGGCGCCGCAGTAGATGTCCACGTCCGGGTGGGCCTTCTGGATGCGCTCCACCCTCCGGCGCGGCCAGCAGAACCATCAGCTTGATGTTTTTGCAGCCCCGCTTCTTCATCTCGGTGATGGCGGCCTCGGCTGCCGCCGGTGGCCAGCATGGGATCCACGATCATGATATCCCGCTCTTCAATGTCCTTGGGCATCTTGCAGAAAGTAGACATGGGGCTCCAGGGTTTCCTCATCCCGGTACATGCCGATGTGGCCCGACCCGGGCGCCGGGGACCATCCGCAGCACACCGTCCACCATCCCCAGGCCGGCCCGGAGGATGGGCACCACAGCGAACTTCTTGCCTTTCAGGGTGGGGGCGATGGTCCTGCAGATGGGGTCTCCACCTCCTTGGTGGTCAGGGGCAGATCCCGGGTGGCCTCATAGGTGATCAGCATCCCGATCTCGGAGACGATCTCCCGGAAATCCTTGACGCTGGTGTCCTTGTCCCGTAGGATGGTCAGCTTGTGGGCCACCAGGGGTGGTCCATCACATGCACTTTTGCCGCTCATACTTATAAACTCCTTTTCTCTGATATCTTGATGTAAACCGTTCTACGATCTAAACCGTTCCCTCAGATCTGGGGCGGCTGCCGCAGACGCTGGGCCTGGGGAGGGCGGAGATAGACCGGAAGCAATTCCTGGGCGGAGACCAGCTTTCCCGCCCGGGCCAGGTCCTCGGCGCACAGGGCCACGGACATGGCGTTCTGCATCACCAGTTGGGGCGGTGCCAGGCGGCAGGGCAGTCCCGACTCTGTCAGCGCCTTCTCACAGAGGACGGCGCCGTCCCCCACGATCACCAGGGGCAGCGGCTCGCTCCGCAGCTCCTCCGCCAGCTCCGCAAGGCCGATGGCGCGATCCGGCGTCCGGCGGGTCAGGCGGCCATGTTCGGAGGTGAAGAGGGCGTTGTAGATCTGGCTACGCCGGGCGTCCATGGCGCAGACCACCAGGGCGTCCAGTGGGCCACGTTCCGGGCCATGGCCTCCAGGGTGGGAGACGGCCGCGCAGGGCTTGTCCGCGGCAAAGGCCAGTCCCTTGGCAGCCGAGACGCCGATGCGGATGCCGGTGAAGGACCCCGGGCCTGCCGCCACAGCGACGGCGTCGCAGTCCTGAACGGTCAGGCCGGTGTTTTTCAGCATGGCCTCCACAATGGGCATCAGGGTGCGGCTGTGGGTGAGGCCGGTGTCCTGATAGCCGGAGCAGAGGACTTTCCCATCCTCCGTCACGGCGGCGGAGACCGCCTTGGCGGAGGTTTCCAGTGCCAAGATCCTCATTGTGCAGCACCTCCTTCCACGGTGATGCTCCGCCAGCCGTCGTGCTCCGGATGGCGGGTGAGGGTCACATAGACCGTGCCCTCCGGCAGGGCGTCCGCCACCTGCTCGCTCCACTCCACGGCGCAGACGCCGCCCCGGGCGAGATAGTCCTCCCAGCCGATGTCGAACAGGTCCTCAGACCCGTTCGAACCCAGCCGGTACATATCGAAGTGGAACAGCGGCATCGGGCCCCCTCATATTCGTTGACAATAGTGAAGGTGGGGCTGGTCACCCGACCTCGGCATCCCAGGCCACGGGCAAGGCCACGGGTAAAGGCGGTCTTGCCCATGCCCAGACCGCCCCGGTAGGCCACCACGGCGCCGGGAGAGAGAGCGGCGGCCAACCGTTCACCAAAGGCCTCCGTCTCCGCCTCGCTGTGGGAAATATACTCCACGAAGCAGCGCTCCTTTCCAGTGATATTTCCAAATCCGATTCAGTATACCATATTTTGAACAGTCTGTAAAAACAAATTTGCGGCGTTTACACATCTTTTCATTTGTGGTATACTGCATTCGTCAAATTCTGCGCCGGAGGAAATGGAAACGCCCATGTGGAACCGACTGAAAGCCATTCTGGCAGACTTCATCCAGCAGGCCGACCTGGTGCTGCTGGGGCTCTGCTGCGCCGCCACCCTGTACGGCATGGCGCTGATCGCCAGCGCCACCCGGTATCTGAACATCGGCGGCATCGTGCGATATGTGGGCGTCCAGGGGGCGGCCATGGTGCTGGGCATCTGCGCCTATATCTTCATGTCCATGTTGGACCTGGAGCGGCTGATGCGACGGTGGAAGTGGCTTGTGGCCTTCAACGTCGTGTTCATCGCCCTGCTGCTGACACCTTTGGCGTCTCGGACAACACGGGCAACACCGCATGGCTGAAATTTCCCTTTCTCCCCTTCAGCATCGGCCCGGCGGAGGTGGTGAAGATCACCTTTACTCTGTTGCTGGCCAAGCAGCTGGAATGGCTGCGGGAGGTGAAGCGGGATCTGAAATCCTTCCCTCCGCCCTGATGGTGGCGGGGCACACCATCGCCCTGATGGGGTGGTACGTGGGGATTTCCGGGGATATGGGCAACGGCCTGACATTTTTCTTCATCTTTCTGTGCATGGCCTTTGTGGCAGGCTTCGCTCTGCGGTGGTTCGTCCTGCTGTTCGCCGGCAGCGGGGCAGCCATTGCCGCCTCGGTGGCTCTGGGCCTGATGCCGGACTATATGATCAACCGTTTCCGGGTCCTGTTTGACCACTCCTATGATACCCTGGGAGCAGGCTGGCAGCAGACCCGGGGCCTGCTGGCCCTGGGCTCCGGCGGCCTCTTCGGCCAGGGATACATGCAGGGCACCCAGACTCAGGCGGGGGAGGGGTCCTGCCGGCCCGGCACACGGACTTCATCTTCTGTGTCTGCGGGGAGGAGCTGGGGATGATCGGCTGTCTTGTTGTGATCGCCCTGCTGGCGGCCATCATCATCCGGGTGCTGCTGGTAGCCCGCCGGGCTGAGACGCCCTTCCACTGCTATGTCTGTGTGGGTGTGGCGGCCATGCTGATCTTCCAGACTGTGGTGAACATCGGTCTGTGCCTGTTTGTGATGCCCTGTGATCGGTCTGACCCTGCCGTTCTTCAGCTACGGCGGGTCCTCGCTGTTGACGCTGTATGCCGCCATGGGCGTGGTGTCCGGCATCAAAAAAAGCGATCCCCTGTGGTCCGCCGTCGGGCAGGCCCCTGGGGTGAGCGGAAGGAGCTCCCAAACACGGCCGGAGTGCGCCCGGCCGTGTTTTTCTGCATATTTCCGGCGGGCGGGAAGAAACTAGCGGTGCACCCAATTCAATACAGGAGGTATGATCGCCTTTGAAGACCCAACTGATGAAACGCGCCGCCGCCCTGTGCCTGGCGGTAGTCCTGACCCCTGTCCGTCAACGCCGCCGCCCTGTTCGGCGGCAAGGAGAAGGCCCAGCCGGCAGAGGGGAGCCCTACGGCCCAGGCGCTGGAGATCCGCACCTACCGGGGCATTCCCTATCACGCCCAGTTTCTGGCCGCGGGCGGCGAGGGAGAGGACCTGACCTTCACCGTGGAGAAAGAGCCAAAAAGGGCACCGTCCAGATTGACGGCGCCAGCTTCACCTATACCCCAGAGGGGGATTCCACCGGAAGCGACAGCTTCACCTATACCGCCACCGACAGCGCCGGACGCGTGTCTCAACCCGCTACGGTGAGCGTCACCATTGAGAAGGCCAAGTCTGGCGTCACCTATGCGGACACGGCGGACAGCACCGCCGCGGTGGCCGCGCAGGACCTGGCGGAGGCGGGGATTTTCACCGGTGCCAAGATCGGAGACCAGTACTACTTTGAGCCGGATAAGCCCGTCTCCCGCAGCGAGTTTCTGGCCCTGGTAATGGAGTTCCTGGGGCTGGAGGATTACAACGGCAGCCTGGCGGATATCTTCGACGCGCCGGACGGCCTGTGCGGCGACAACCGGGTCCACTCCACCGAGCCGGACCTGGAGGCCGTGCGCCGCAGCCGCCGGGATCAGGGCCCTTCCATGCTGGGAAAGGACGTGCTGGCGGTGTGCGCCATGGCAGACCTGGTGTTCCTGGCTCTCCACGGCTCCTGCGGCGAGGACGGCCGCATCCAGGCCACCCTGGACCTGCTGGGCGTGCCCTATACCGGCAGCGGCTATCTGGGCAGCGGCATGGCCATGGACAAATCCGTCACCAAGCGCATCATGGACGCCGCCGGTGTACCCACCGCCCCCTGGCACGACGTGCGCTATACCCGGGAGGACATTCCCCGTCTGGCCCGGGAGCTGCCGGTGCCCTGCGCCGTGAAGATCATCAACGGCGGCAGCTCCATCGGCGTGGAGCTGCCGGACACCCGGGAGGAGCTGGCCCAGACCCTGGAGCGGATGCTGGCCTACGGAAACCACGTCATCGTGGAGAAGAAGATCAAGGGTCGGGAGATCCAGGTGGCCGTTCTGGGCGACACCTATCTCCCCGCCGTGGAGATCATCCCCCGGGGGGCCTATTTCGACTATTTCTGCAAGTATCAGAAGGACGGCGCCCAGGAGATCTGCCCCGCCCCCATCACCCAGGAGCAGTGGCGCACCGTGGGCGAGCTGGCCCTGCGCCTGCACCGGGCCCTGGACCTGGGCGTCTATTCCCGGGCGGACTTCATCCTGGATGAGGAGGGGAACTTCTGGTGCCTGGAGATCAACACCCTCCCGGGCATGACCCCCACCAGCCTGGTGCCCCAGGAGGCGGCCCAGGTGGGCCTGAGCTACGGCGACCTGTGCCAGCGCATTGTGGACGAGTCCCTGGCCCTGCGCAAGGGAGGCCGGGCATGAGGCCCCTGCCGGCGGCGGACATCTGCCGTGCCGTAGGCGGGACCTTCCTTCAGACCGGCGGCGGCACCGTCACCGGCGTCACCAGCGACAGCCGCCATATCGCCTCCGGCGACCTGTTCATCCCCCTTGGTAGGAGCCCGGTTCGACGGGCATGACTACATCGACACGGCCCTGTCCGCCGGGGCGGCCGGCTGCCTGTGCAGCCGTGTGCCGGAGACCCTGCTGCCCGGCCGGTTCTATATCCGGGTGCAGGACACCACCCTGGCCCTGGGCGCTCTGGCAGCCTGGTACCGGGGGCTGTATGACATCCCCGTGGTGCAGGTCACCGGCTCCGCCGGAAAGACCACCACCAAGGAGATGATCGCCTCGGTGCTGTCCCGGCATTTCCGGACCCTGAAAACCCAGGCCAATCTCAACAACCACATCGGCACGCCCCAGACCCTGCTGCGGCTGGAGCCCTGCCATCAGGCGGCGGTGATCGAAACGGGCATGGACCACTTCGGCCAGATCCGCTATATGGGCAGCCTGGTGCAGCCCACCATCGCCGTGATCACCAACGTCGGCGACGCCCACATTGAAAACCTGGGCGGCACCCGTCAGGGGACCCTGCGGGCCAAGTGCGAGATTTTCGACCACCTGCGCCCCGGCGGCCTGGCGGTGCTGTGCGGCGATGATGAACTGCTCAACGGCCTGGACCTGCCCTTTGAGACCCTCCGCTGCGGCAGGAGCGAGCACTGCAATGTCCGGGTCACGGACATCGTCCGCCGGGGCATCGACGGCCTGGACTGCACCGTCACCACCCCCCGCCGCAGCTACCGGCTGTCCATCCCCTCCCCCGGGGACTACATGATCTACTCCGCCTCCATGGCCGTGGCCATCGGCGAATATCTGGGCCTGTCGGAGCAGGAGATCGTCGAGGGCGTGGCCGAGTATGTGTCCACCGGCTCCCGTATGCGGCGCATCCGCCTGCCGGAGGACCGGCTCATCATCGACGACTGCTACAACGCCAATCCCCAGGCCATGGAAGCGGCGCTGGAGATTCTGGCGGACACCGCCTGCCGCCGCCGGGTGGCGGTGCTGGGCGACATGGGGGAGCTGGGCCCCATCAGCCGGGACGCCCACCTGCAGGTGGGCCGCACCACTGCCCGGCTGGGGCTGGACGCGGTGATCGCCATCGGCCCCAAGGCCGCCGCCATCGCCGAGACCGCCGGTCCCCGGGCACAGCATTTCGCCGCCATTGAGGAGGCCCTTCCGGCCCTGCGCCGGGAATTCACCCCCGGCACCGCCGTGCTGGTGAAGGCGTCCCACGCCATGGAATTCGGCAAAATTGTCAGTGAATTGGAAAAATGTAACGAATCGACCATATGATAGATATCAGCGTAACCGACCTGGTCAAGTCCTTTGACCTGGAAAAGAAAATACTGGACGGTGTGTCCTTCCAGATCGACACCGGTGAGCGGGTGGGCCTGCTGGGCAAAAACGGCGCGGGGAAATCCACGCTGTTCAACATCCTCACCGGGGAGCTGGACTATGACTCCGGCCAGGTGCTCATCGCCCCCGGCCGCCGGGTGGGCCTGATCTCCCAGATCCCGGTGTATCCTGAGGGCTACACCGTGGAAGACGTTCTGCGCTCCGCCTTTCAGCGCACCACCGCCCTGAAGGAGGAGATGGACCGCCTGACCCGGCAGATGGAGCAGGGGGACAGCGATCCCCAGACCCTGCGGCGCTACGGCGAGCTTACCGCCCGGTTCGAGGGCCTGGGCGGCTATGACACCGACACCGCCGTCAACAAGGTCTCCAACGGCCTGTCCATCAACGGCGATATGCGGCAGCGGCTGTTTGACCAGCTGTCCGGCGGGGAGAAAACCCGGGTGAACCTGGGCCGCCTGATCCTGGAGGACACGGACATTCTCCTGCTGGACGAGCCCACCAACCACCTGGACCTGCAGGCCACCGAGTGGCTGGAGGAGTATATCCGCTCCTTCCTGGGCACCGTGGTCACCATCTCCCACGACCGCTATTTCCTGGACCGCACCGTCACCCGCATCATTGAAATTCTGGACGGCAAGGCGGAGTTTTACAGCGGGAACTACAGCTTTTATGCCATTGAAAAGGAACGCCGCTATCAGGAGCGCATGAAGCAGTATCTGAAGGAGCAGGCCAAGATCCAACAGCTGGAGAAGGCGGCGGAGCAGATGCACCTGTGGGCCTTTATGGGCAACGACGCCCTGCACAAGCGGGCCTTTTCCATGGAAAAGCGCATCGAGCGCATGCGCACCGTGTCCAAGCCCACCCGGGCCAAGAAGATGGACGCCCGCTTCGCCAGCCGGGAGTTCCGGGGCGACGAGGTACTGCAATTGAAGGGCATCTCCAAGGCCTTCGGCTCCCGGACCCTGTTTTCCGACGTGTACCTGCGGGTGGAGGGCGGCGAGCGCATTGCCTTTCTGGGAGAAAACGGCGCAGGGAAAACCACCCTGCTGAACATGATCACCGGGGACGAGCCCGTGGACAGCGGCATCATCCGCATGGGGCCCGCCATCCGGGCGGCGTATCTGCCCCAGATTATCCACTTCGACCACCCGGAGCGTTCCCTTTTGGACACGATGTTGTACGAAAAGCGCAATATAACACCCCAAACTGCCCGCAACCGCCTGGCGGCCTATCAGTTCCAGGGGGAGGACGTGTTCAAAAGCGTGTCGGTCCTCTCCGGCGGCGAGCTCAGCCGCCTGCGGCTGTGCATGCTCATGGACGAGGAGATCAACTTCCTGATCCTGGACGAGCCCACCAACCACCTGGATATCGCCTCCCGGGAGTGGATCGAGGAGGCGGTGGAGGCCTTCGACGGCACCCTGCTGTTCGTGTCCCATGACCGGTATTTCATCAACCGCTTCGCCACCCGGGTCTGGGAGCTGGCGGAGGGTACCATCAACGACTATCCCATGGGCTTTGCCCAGTACCGGGCCGTCAAGGCAGAGGAGAAAAAGCCCGCCCCCGCCCCGGTCCAGAAGAAAAAGCAGGACACCCGGCCCCCCCCTCGGGCCGGACGGGAAAAGCAGGCCGCCCGCCGCCAGCTGACCATCTGCGAAACCGGCATCTCCAGGCTGGAGGAGCGCTGCCGCCAGCTGGACGCCGAAATGGAACAGAATGCCTGCGACGTGGAAAAGCTCCAGGAGCTGTATCGGGAAAAGCAGAATGTGGAGGCTCAGCTGGAGCAAGAGATGGCCCGCTGGGAGGAGCTGTCTCTGCAATTGGAGGAATAATCAGGAGGACCATTATGCGTGATATTTTGTGTATGTACTACTCCCGCACCGGCGCCACCCGCCAGGCCATGACGGAGATCGCCCAGGCCCTGGATGCGGAGCTGGTGGAGCTTACCGACGGTGTGGACCGCCAGGGCGCCCGGGGCTATCTCCGCTCCGGCATGGACGCCATGCGCCGGGCCACCCTGCCGCTGGCCCCCTATGAAACGGAGCGCCCCCTGTCCGAATACCGGCTGGTGATTCTGGGCACTCCCGTGTGGGCCGGGCCGCTGCGCCTCCCCGGTCCGGGCGCTGCTGAAGCGCCGGGGTCTGGAGCTGGAACGGGTAGCCTATGTGCTGACCCGGAAAAGCTCCCGGAAGTATGAGGAGATTTATGAGCAGATGGACCAGTACACCGCCCGGCCCCACCTGCTGGAGGTATCCCTGCGGCCGGGAGCCGTGGGATATGAGTTCTGGCGGGACAAGCTGGTGGGCGAGGTGCGCCGCTATCTGGACGCCCAGTAAGGAGTCCGTATGCTGGAGAAATTACAAGCCATCGCCCGGCGGCTGGACCAGGTGGAGCGGCAGCTGTCGGACCCGGCGGTGTACGCCGACCGGGAGTCCCTGACCCGCCTGAGCCGGGAGCAGAAGGAACTGACCCCCATCGTGGCCGCCTTCCGTGCCTGGCAGCAGGCGGAGACGGACTGTGCCGGGGCACAGGAGCTGCTGTCGGACCCGGAAATGCGGGAGCTGGCCCAGGAGGAGCTGCACCGGGCACGCCAGGAGCGGGACCGCCTGTCGGAGGAGCTCAAGCGCCTGCTGCTGCCCCGGGACCCCAACGACGACCGGAACGTCATCCTGGAGGTCCGGGCCGGCATCGGCGGCGAGGAGGGGGCCCTGTTTGCGGCGGACCTGCTGCGGATGTACGCCCTGTATGCCGAGCGCCGGGGCTGGAACATGGAACTGGTGTATGAAAACACCACGGAGCTGGGCGGCGTCAAGGAGGCCAGCGCCACCATCGAGGGACAGGGGGCCTGGTCCCGCCTGAAATTCGAGGCCGGGACCCACCGAGTCCAGCGGGTGCCGGAAACCGAGTCCTCCGGCCGCATCCAGACCTCCGCCGCCACCGTGGCCGTGATGCCTGAGGCGGAGGAGGTGGAGTTCACCATCGACCCCAAGGACTTACAGATCGACACCTTCCGCTCCTCCGGCGCAGGAGGACAGCACGTCAACAAAACGGAATCCGCCATCCGCATCACCCACCTGCCCACCGGCACGGTGGTGGAGTGCCAGGATGAGCGCAGCCAGTATAAAAACAAGGACCGGGCCATGAAAATCCTGCGCTCCAAGCTCTACGAGGCCCAGCAGGAGAAGCAGAACGCCGCCATTGCCGCCCAGCGGAAAAGCCAGGTAGGCACCGGCGACCGGTCCGGCAAAATCCGCACCTATAATTTCCCACAGAACCGGGTCACCGATCACCGGCTCACCGGTGATGCGAAAAATTTCAATATTGCCGCCATCATCAACGGCGACCTGGACCCCCTCATTGACGCGCTGACCCTGGCCAACCAGGCCCAGCGGCTTCAGGAGGGGGACCGAGAAAGGAGAATGAATCATGGAAGCTCCCATCAAGACCCGCTACGACAAGGCCGGACCCCAGGTGGCCGAGGCCCTGCGCCGCCGCAGCTTCGAGGCCCACTATGTCTCCACCGCCCAGGAGGCCCTGGAGCTGGCCCTGACCCTGATCCCCAAGGACCGCACCGTTTCCTGGGGCGGCACCGCCACCGCCGCCCAGATCGGCCTGATGGACCGCCTGCACCAGGGGGACTATCA
>VOFE01000185.1_pt1 | contig 18001 bp, 29 predicted proteins | sample 5384071 | NCBI WGS metagenome assembly VOFE01 (sample SAMN12384724, study PRJNA508395) | human gut metagenome | isolation source: healthy gut D | host: Homo sapiens
TTTTAGTTCACTCAAATCCACTGAAAACTACAACAGGCTTGAATCAGTTCCTCATCATGGGTGATCACTAATACGGCTTTTCCCTCGGCCGCGGCATCTTCCAATGCAGAGGCAATTTTCCGCATGTTCCCGCCGTCCAGCCCCGACGTAGGTTCATCGAACAATAAAATTTCCCTGTCGGATAAAAGGCCGCAGGCAATGGAAATGCGCTGCTTCTGTCCGCCGGACAGAATAGCCGGATGCGCGTCTTTTAAGCGTAAAGATCTAATTTCTTCAGCAAATTTCTGGCCCTTTCAATTGTTCCTCTGTTCTGGAAATCCCTAAGAACAGTTCTTCTGTTACGCTGTTTGTAAAGAATTGTGTGCCAGTGTCGTTGGAACTGTACCAGCAGCTTTTCCGCCGCCGTGACGAACCGGCTTTCCGACCGTGAAGGGAAATACTGCCCTTGGACGGACGTTCCAAGCCGGCAACGATTTTTGCCAGTGTTGTTTTTCCGCCCCGTTATGTCCGGTGATGGCAATGATCTGCCCCCAAGCTGCAAGGTTTAAATCTTCCCAAATTGTATGCTTCCCTCGCTTACAGGAAAGGCTTTTCAGGGAAAGAAGAGGCGAGCCTGTGATGGCAGGTATGGAGAGCCTTGAAGGCATACAATGCTGTACAGCGCGTAGTTCAACTGTTTCATGACTTCAGAAGGAACAGTCGCATTTGTTTAGGCGTGCGCTCCCACTGGATGGCTCCATCCCGGATATACACGAAGCGATCCGCCACATCCATCAGCCAGAAAAAGCCTATGCTCCGCAATCAACAGCGTGCAGCCCTCCTGCTTTAAGCTTTGCAGAACCTCACGCAGCTCTTCAATACCTTTCCCATCCAGATTGGCGGTAGGCTCGTCGCAGACATAGATAGGGGGGTTCATGGCATAAACAGAGGCCACGGCTGTACGCTGCTTTTCCCCGCTGGAAAGCACATCAAGGGAACGGCTGCGCAATTGCTCCAAATGAAACCGCCGGATAGCCCCGTCGGTTCTCCGAACAATTTTTTCATGAGGGAAGCCGTAATTTTCACAGCTGAAAGCAACTTCTCCCGGCATTTCAGAGGAGAAAAACTGACTTCCCGGGTCCTGGAACACACTGCCTACCGTTTTCCACGCTTCCAAAGGGGTTCGCCGCTTCTGTCCTTTCCATCAATCTGAATACGGCCGGAAAACCGACCTGTATAAAAAGCAGGAGCAAGACCGTTTACCAGACGGATTAAGGTGGTTTTCCATTCCCGAAGGGCCGGTCAACACCACGCACTCGCCTTTCCGGACATGCAGACAAATATCGGTCACGCCTGCCTTGGAATCGGCGTATTGAAAATTCACATGGTCAAACCGGATCACTTTATCCCTCCTATTATGAAAAACAGGATAGCTCCAACTGTCCATATCCCCAGCCAGAGGAAATCAGCCGGCTGCATCCTTCTGGCATAGTAAGCTTCCCGCAAGCCCGGCGCCTGGGCGCCCGCGCTATGGCCGATACAGAAAGCTGGTCCGCGATTTGCAGGCAGCGCAGCGAGCAAGGGAACCAACACATACTCGCAGGTGACGGCAGGATGACGGAGCACCTGCACGGGCCAGTCAGCCTTCGGTTCTTCATGGACTGCCGAACCCCTTCAGCTCCCGCCTTCATGGTTGGAAAAACCGAAACACCACCAGCAGCCCTAAGATAGCCGGGGGTGGGGGTATGGGCTTTCGACAGGGCGGCTGAAAGCTGTCCCGGCGGCGTGGTAATGAGATCCCACGCCGCCAGGAACACTCGGCATGAGGTTGTAAAACATCAGCACATAGAACTCGAGAAAACCACCATATGCAGGCCGTGAAAGCGGATGAGATACAGCAGCAGCGCCAGCACCAGATAAAAAGCGCCGAAGGCCAGGAAAAGCCGCCACCGCCTTTCAAAACCAACTGGCAGAAAGCAAGCAGCGCAAGAAGACAGGTGAGCAACGTGTTTGCGGTAAGCGATACCCCAAGGATCGCGCAGGCCACCGCCCACGCTTTTACCGGAACGGATAAGGCTGTTTCCGCATTTACAGAACCCCCGCCTTTTGAAATGCTTTTGAATCAGCTTCCGTCCGATCAGGCTGCCCAGAAACCCGCAGAGCATGGTAAAAATCAGGATAAAGACTACCCAGCCCGGCGCCGTATAATACTGGACGTAAGCGTCGATATAGCTTTGCTCCATCCGCTGGCAATCGCAAAACTGTAATAGGTATCCCAGAAAAACCAGACGGGAAGCAGGTTTACCCCGTTGTATAACAGGCTGGAAACTGTCAAGCGGCCGTCAGGCGGTTTGGCGTGATCCCTTTCCACAGGATGATTTCCGCAAAGATTCCCACCACGATAAACCACGGGAGCAAAAACCAGTTGCCCATAATCAGAAAGACAAGGCCCAGCAGCGTCATGTATACCAGTGAAACAAACCGTTTGCGGATGCGGTTTACCATCAAAAATAGACAGGCCCGCAGACAAGCATGCTAATGCCTACGGAAAGCACCATGCTCACAAAATCGTTACCATGCACACCATGTTGATCCCCAGCTGAATGACAATGAGCAGCACGGTCATCAGTACCAGTGTGATAACGTCTTTTACAGACCATTTTTTTGCGTTTTCCATTTTTGATTCTCCTTTATTTTCTCTTATGATTCTTGCAGCTTCCAGCTTAATGCCTTTTCACGCAGCCCCTATAAACCGCCGTACAGGCTGTCCTGTATCATGAGTTCCTGATGTATTCCCCGTTGTACGGTCCGTCCCCATTTCAACACAAGGGGAGGGCCTGCATTCCAGACAACGGAAAGGCGGTTGCATCATCCAAATGAATATCCTCCTTCTTTTTGAGTTAGCCTGCGCTAACCGTTACGCAAAAATTTAAGGTTCATTTGAACCTTAAAAAGGCCGCTCCAGCCACAGTTGAAAAAGACTGCCAGTTCATTGACATAGCCAATCGCCCGTTCCGGCTCATATCATGGGCGACTGTTTCAAAAACAGCGGTAAAATAGGCGCTTGTGATCATATGGTGAAGGTCACGGTTGACCGTACCCTTCAATTTTCCGAGCCGCCGGAGCTGCTGATAGTAATTCTCCGTCTGATCGACTTCAAGCTCCACAAGCTCATGAATATAGTTGGCATACCGGGTTCCCTCGGGCAGCAAATCACCAGTTTGAACGAATCGAAATGATCATAGATGTAATTGATAAAGTAATTCAGGTAGCTGGTAGATAAATCTTGGCTCTGTTCCGCTTTATCCTCTGTAACCAATTCATAATGTGCTTGCTGCGCCTGTTTAAACTGAGCGATCAGTTCGTCGGCCGCCGGAGCTACCAAAGCGTCAAACAATGCTTCCTTACTGTTGTAATAGCCATAAAGGCCCCTTTGGTAAAACCGGCTTCTTTGACAATGGCCCGCAGGGAAGCATCTTTAAAACCTTTCTCCAAAAACTCCCGCTTTCCAACCTCAAGAATGCGCTTTTGCGTATCAGTCAGCTCCACGTTTTGTTCTCCTTCATATACCATCGGTATATTAACATAAGCAGTGTGATTTGTCAACAAGTTTTGAGCGGCGTATAGCGCTGGATCGAAAACAACTTTGAAATTAGCGCTTTAAATATAGAGGATTTGACGAAAATAAATGCCGCGAGAAGTTCACGTTGATCCTGTGGCATTTTATATTATGGCTGCGCTTAACAAAAACAAGCTCAAAAAGCATTTCAGCTTACAGAAGGCAAAAGCATTGGGGAATACATTCGGGCATTGCGGATGGAACTTGCTCTGGAGCTTCTTGAAAAAGCGATATGTCCACTGGCGACATCGCAAAAGCAGTTGGCTATCATGGAGTATCAAATTTCTACCATATCTTTCAGCAGAGATTTGGAGAAACGCCGCAAGCAGTCCGAGTATTGCTTCAAAACAATTAGAAATTCAGTTATATTCATAGGCTGTTTTCACAAATTGGCAAGCAATGCAAATATGTATATTTGCGATTTTGGCAGGGAACAACCCCCAAAACGCTTGTTGAGGATAACCCCAAGCCCCCAAGATCGCCCCCTTCGGATTGCGCGTCCTACGGACGCTGAAAAATTTTAAGAACAAAAAGAAAACCTCTATGCAAATGGTTCGTCCATTCACATAGAGGTTTCTTATTTCGTTCACTTGGCATAGGTTAGTATTTTCGCCTTCTTAAGCTCCTCTGCTATTATGGCGGTCCCCATTGCGCCCATTATCATGCTGTTATATAATAAACAGGTGCGGCGGAAAGGGAGAATGTAAATGGCAGAAGTGTTGAGCAAAGCGATCGGATTGATTTGTATTATCCTATTGGGATATATTTTAAAACGCGTTGGTTTTTTGGGCCCAAAGATTATGTACTGGTTTCAAGATCGTTTTTAATATTACCTTCCCTGCCACGATTATTGGTTTATATTTTCAAAATTTTAAGATCTGGAAAGTTTCTCGGATGAAAAAAGAAAACCTTTATCAAATGGTTCGTCCTGTTGTGGCTGATTGTGATCGGGCTTGCCTGCAATCTCCTGATGTTGGAATCGGCTACCACGCTCAAAAAAGTGCGGATGAAAAGGCCTTCTATATGATTAACCTTGCGGGTTATAACATTGGATGCTACTCTTCCCTTTATCCAGAATTTTCTTGGCCCGGCGGGCGTTGTCATGACCTGCATGTTTGATACGGGCAATTCGATTATGTGCACGGAACTACCTATGCGATTGCAAAAGGCGTTACAGGCAAAAAAAACGATACAAAGGGAATCGGCGGGATATTAAAAACCTTGTTTGCGTCGATCCCGTTTGACGTTTATATTATCATGCTTATCCTGACGTCCTTTCAAGTCAGGATGCCGGAATTTGTGGTTTCAATCTCTTCTACGATTGGCGTTGCAAACGTATTCCTCGCCATGTTTATGGTTGGAATGATGTTTGAGATGAACATCAAAAAAGAATATATTAAGGATGCTGTTGTGATCATTTGCTGCGGTATGGCGTTGCGGCGGTGCTGTCCGTGCTCGTTTACTTCGTATCGCCGTTTTCGCTCGAGATACGGCAGGTGCTTGTTATCCTGCTGTGCGGGCCGATTCCGGCAATGGCGCCGGTATTTACAGAAAAATGCAAAGGAAATGTGGCGCTTTCAAGCATGGTCAATTCTATTACGATCGTGCTTAGTACGGTCATTATTACAACGTTGCTTGCGGTGATGGACATTACCTAGAAGAATATACGCATGGGAAGACGCAGGGGCCTGTAACCGCCTGCGTCTTTTTTGTACTGGAAAAGAACCGTGACCGGCACGCCGCCGGATCAAATAGAAAGAATGTATTTACGGAGCGGTTTCAATTCTATAAATATCACGTTTTGGAATTCCCGGAACGGTTTAACAAAAGTTAAAATTTTGTCCCTTCTATTGTCAGGAAATATTAAGAATATACCTTTGATAAACGCCTTTGGATATGTTATAAATAAAGGGTAGAGCGAAAGGAGCAAACAATTATGAATTGTGAAAAATGTCATCAGGAATATGACGGCCGTTTGGACGCTTGTCCCTACTGCGGAAATGCGACGCCGCAGCAAACATATGTTCCGCCTGTGCAACAGCCGCAGGATACCCAATATCAGCAACCGCAGCAAAATCAACAGTATCAGCCGCCGCAGCAAAATCAGCAATATCAGCAACCGCAGCAAAATGGACAGCAATACCAACAACAGTACCAACAGCAAAATCAACAGTACCAGCAGCCGTATGGACAGCCGCAATATCAGCAGCAGTATCAGCCGGTACCTGTACAGGGAGATAAAAGAGGTATGGCGGTTGCGTCGCTTGTATGCGGCATCCTCGGCTTGATTCTGTGCTGGGTGCCGTTCGCGGACTGATTATCAACGCTATGGCGATCATTTTCTTTATTCTTGCGCGTAAGGATGGCCTGAATGCTCAAAGTGGTATGGCTGGAGGCCACAGCAGGATTTGTATGCGGAATCATAGGTTTTATCGTTGCTTTGTTTGTAACAATAGCAGTTGGAATCGCGTGCACAGGATTATGGTGGCTTTATTAGTATCCGGTAGATGAGTTGTCATTTATAGAGAAGAAAGGATAAAACAATGGAATGTAAACAATGCCGTCAGGACTATGACGGAAATTTAGAAGCTTGCCCGTTTTGCGGCGCGCAAAACGAAGCGCAGCCTGGGAGCAGTCGGCTCAGCCACAGCAGCAACCAGGCGCGCAGCAAGATACGCAGTATCAGCAGCCAGTGCAGCAGCCAACTCAGCCGGAGCAGCAACAGTATCAGCAACCGGAGCAGCAGCCGGCTCAGCCACAGCAGCAATATCAGCAGCCCCAGCAACAGCCGGTTCAGCCGCAGCTGCAACCGGGTGCGCAGCAGGATGCACAATACCAGCAGGCGCCGCAGCAGCAGTATCAGCAGCAACAATATCAGCAGCCCCAGCAGAACGCATTCAGCAATATCAGCAGCAATACCAGCAAGTTCCGGTACAGAATCCGGCAGACAATGGAAAAGGTTTTGCAATCGGCAGTTTGGTATGTGGTATCGTTGGTATCATAACCTGCGCGGTACCGGCTTTGGCTATCGTTCTTGGCATTCTGGCAATTATTTTTGGAAATCTGGCGAAAAGAAGCTGCCTGACGGACAGGCGGGCATGGCGACGGCAGGATTTATCTGCGGCATTGTTGCTATTGTGGTCGCGGTGATCGTTATGATCGTGGTTGCCGTTATGTTTGCAGCAGTCGCAACGGGATTGAGTTATTACGACTGGATGTATTATTGATCAGATGAATGCTAACGCAGGCATATCCAAAAGGATGTGCCTGTTTTACTTTTGAGGGAAGCGCGATGATATGGTCAGGAAGCGTTGAGCAGATTAATAAATCCAAAGTTGTGAAAAAGTTGTGAAATTTTTTTCACACATACTGGAAAAGTGTGTAGTATAATAAAATAGTATACGTGGATTTTGGAAAAGGAGAAACTATTATGAGTGAGAAAATTTCTCCGGCGGTCATTCCTGCAGGCTGCCCAGATATTACAGGTATCTGGAAGAGCTGGAAGGCAAGGGATGGATAAAATATCCTCCTCCCAGATGAGTCTGGAAATGGGGCTTAACGCTTCGCAGATCAGGCGCGACCTCAACTGCTTTGGAGGGTTTGGACAACAAGGATACGGTTACAGCGTACAAAAACTGAAAAAAAGAGATTGCGCGCATTTTGGGGCTGGATAAGCGTTATAATGTAATCATCGTAGGGGCGGGACGCATCGGCCAGGCGTTGAGGGGTTATAAAAACTTTATGCTGGAAGGCTTTAACGTAATCGACATTTTCGATAACGATCCGTCAAAGATCGGAACGGATATACAGGGACGCAAGGTACAGAGTATTGCGGGCCTTGACACCTATTTGAAGGACGGGGATATCGACATTGCGATTATCTGCACGCCAAAGGAATATGCCCAGCAATCGGCGGATCTGCTTGTGAGCTTTGGAATCAAGGCAATCTGGAATTTTGCCCCGACAGACGTTGCGGTAAGACGCGGCGTTGCTGTGGAAAACGTGCATCTTTCGGACAGCCTGTATGTGTTGTCATATAAATTGAAAGTAAGTAAATAAGAGGAACGGCACTATGAGAGTTTTGATTTGAAACCTACAAAAAAGAGGCTTTTATCAATATTACCCGCAGCGTGCGTGAGGAAGTGATTAAGAGCGGCGTAACGAATGGCATTGTGATCGTGCATTGCCCGCATACCACCGCAGGTATTACGATCACTGAAAATGCGGATCCCGACGTGTGTGCGGATATGATCCGCGCGCTTGACGCAATTACGCCGGATATTGACTACCGGCATGCCGAGGGAAATTCCCCGCCCATTTGAAATCGATTCTGGTGGGGAAACAGCGTCAGCGTCCCTGTAAAAAACGGGGATCTGTGCCTCGGCGTCTGGCAGGGGAATTTATTTTTTGTGAATTTGACGGGCCGCGTTCCCGCCAGTTTTATGTAACCGCAGGTTCTGCGGAATAACTACTTTGTGATAAGCGGGAGGAATCTCGTTTGCGCACTGCGCAGTAGAAGGATATTGAGAGGAAAAAGAGCAAATGCCCAACGATTTTGATGCAAACAACCGGGAAGAAAAGAACACAGAACATACGGCAAGAAAAATAGGCGAAGAGCCGTCTATGCCTGAAAACGAAATGCAGGCACAGCCGCCTGCAGAAGAAGCGCCCGCAGACGAGCCGGCAGCGCAGTCCGCGCCGGAAGAGGCCGATACGCAGCAGAGCGTACCGCAGGAAACGCCAATAGATGAGCTGCCGGAGGAGGAACCATCGGCAGAAGAACCAGCAATGCAGGCAGATGCGGCAATGGGTGCCGCGGGCAGCGAAGCTTCGCAGGAACCTTTGGCAAAAATAAGATGGAAGGCCAAACCGGGAAAAAGGAACGGAAAAAATGGAGCACGAAAAAATCGTCCTTGTGACGGTGCTTGTAATCGTTATTGCGGCTGCGGGCGTAATGGGATATTTGTTCTTGGGCCTAAGAATACACTCGCGGGAGACAATCTTCAGGAAATACTGGACAACGGGACGTTTTATGACGGCGTGAGGCTGGCAGGCGTAGACCTTTCGGGTATGACGCTTGATGAAGCGCGCCCTTTGGTGGAAGAAAAAGCGGACGAATCCTTAAAGGAAATTTCGATTGATTACAAGGTGGATGAAGATACCTTCAGCCTTACCGCAGATCAACTGGGTGCAAAGGCGGACGTTGACCAGGCGCTGCAAAAGGCGCTATTGTACGGGCGTGAGGGTAATTTCGCGCAGCGCATGAGCGCAATTAACGACGCAGCAAAAGGGCGTGGAAATAGAAATGCCCGTTACCTACGATCAGTCGGTGATCCTTGAATCGCTCAAGGCAAACGATGATAAAATCAACGTACCCGCGCAGGATGCAGGCGTTAATTTTGAGAAGATATCCGACGAAGGCTCCATGACCACAAATTCCAAAATTACCCTGACAGACGAGGTCGTGGGCAAAGAGGTAGACGACTTGAGGCTCTTGCAGGAGAAACGATTTTCACGCAGCTTGGGCAGAATAATTTTGAAACGGTGGTAGCAGAAACGCAGGTGACGCAGCCAAAGCTGACAAAGGCGCAGCTTGAGGACCGATATACGATGCTTGGAACCTTCAAGACGGAATATGGCAGCTCTGCCGAGGGCAGGCGTTATAATATCTGGAAGATGGCGGATATCATCAACGGCGTAAAAATTGAACCGGGCGAAACCTGGTCGATCAACGAAGAGGCGGGCCCGAGGACATATTCCGCGGCTGGAAGGGAGCGCCGGGCATCAGCAACGGCGAATACCAGGAAGAAGCAGGCGGCGGAATCTGCCAGGTTTCCTCAACGCTCTATGGTTCGATCCTGCGGGCAGAGGTAAAAGTTGTGGACCGCACGCATCACTCGTGGCCGCTTACCTATGTGGACGGGGCCTCGATGCGACGATCTCAACCGGCGCGCCGGACTTCAAAATACAGAACAATTATGATATTCCGATCTATATTGTAGCGACATGCGACGGCAGCGCGCGTACGATAGAGGTTTCGATTTATGGGCCGAAATTTGAGGACGGCCTCACGCGAGACTTTACCTCGGTAAAAAATCAGCGAGTCCTACAGCGGAGGCGAGAAGGTCATTCAGGATCCATCCATGGCGGAAGGACAGCGCAGGGTGAAGCAGACGATCAGCATCCGCGCAGGGGTTTATGAAAATATAAGACTGGTACGACGCGGATGGCAACGAAGTGAAGAAGGAGAAGTTCTCGACGAAACCTATGCGGCAAACCCGGCGATTGTACGGGCACGGTAACCGCACCGGCGGCAACGCCGGCTCCGGTAGACGCCAACACCGGAGGCGGAAACTCCGGTACCACAACCAGATCCAACGCCGGCTCCGGTAGAGACGCCAACGCCTGAGGCGCCTGCGGGGGCGGCATAAAAAATATTGCGGAAAGGCCCGGCGTGTTTATCGCGAGGCCTTTTTAATGCCAATTTAAATATGAAAATTTTTGAATAAATGAAAGTTGTGTTTACATTCATAAGGCGATTTTAAGCGCCATAATGGTAAAATAATTCAAGACCTGAAAACAGCAGCGCGATGGAGATTAAAAGGGACTATCAGAGAAAGTACAGGCCGGCAAGAGGCGGATATAACGACGACGCGTGTGGTTAATAAAAAAGAATTGCGATATTTGCGGCGGCGGTTGCCGCAGCAGTTATCGTAATTTTATTTTGTGTATATATGTTTTCGGATGTGAAATTAACGGACGAAAAGCGAAAAAGAGCTGTTTGAAACAGGTACGTTTGTCGAGGGGGTATCGTTAGCCGATGTGCCGCTTGGCGGGCTCACATACCAGCAGGGTGAGGAAAAGTAAAAGCCGGTTGCCGACAGTATGATGAACGACAATAAAATCGAGTTTACCGTAAGGGATCGAGCAATTTCCTATTCGCTGGCGGAAGTGGGCGCCTCCGTGGGATATGAAACGCCTTTGCGGGAGGCGATGCTTTACAGGCGTGAAGGTACGCTGGGATTTTGCAGTTTGGCAAAGTTGAGGCGAAGAACTGGCCGATTGACTATGCTTATGATGAAACAAAGCTTGCATCCCTTTTGGAACGCGATGGAGCGGAATGGGGCGAGGAAGCGGTGGATGCATCCTATGTCGTGAAAAACAAAAAGACGAGGACGACGCTCACGACAGGCGGTACGCTTGTAACGCAGGAACCAAAGGACGGCTGGAAGGTAGACGAAAGCATCAAGTCCGCCGTCAAAAAAATGAAATAGAACAAAGCAACTTTGCGCCCCTTTGAAGCTACGGTAGAAGTGGTGCAGGCGCAGGGTTCGCCAATCCAGGGGAAATGGTAAAAATGGGAAGCTATACCACCAAAATTGGTTCAAAGCTCATCCAAGGGCAGGAAGTTTAACATCTGGATGATCAGCGACAAACTCAATGGCGCGGTATTCAAACCGGGAGAGACCTGTTCTCGGTCAACGATTATGCGGGAGACCGTACGGTAGAACTTGGATGGGCGCTTGCGCCAGGAATTGAGAACGGCACCTATACGGATCAGGCGGGCGGCGGAATCTGCCAGGTTTCCTCCACCTTCTATAATGCTGCTCTGCGCGCGGAAATGGATATCGTGGCAAGGCTGCCGCACAGCATTATGGCAGGATATGGATCCGGGCATGGACGCGACGATCTCCACCGGCGGACCGGATTTCAAGGTAAAGAACCCATATGAGACGATATGGTAATGATTATGAATGCAATATCCCGGATCCAAGGTCACGGTGGATATTTATGGCCCGGTGGAACGGGACTATTATCTGAATTCGACCAGTGAGCTCACGGGCGAAAGGCCATGCCCCGATTAAATACAAGACGAACTCGGAACTGGAAAAATACCAGGTGGAACGCACGAAGGTCGGACAGACAGGGGCGAGAAATACCAGATATGGGGCCAGGTACGATAAAGAGACAGATAAAGATCGGCGACAAGTTCAAGGTGACGACCTCCACCTACCATGCCATTGCCCCGGTGGTGGAACTTGGCAGCGGTATTCCGCTTCCTGCGGAGGGAACGTCCCTCGAAGAGGTACAGGCACAGGCGGCGGAGCTTAAGGCAGGAGGAAGCGGCAAACAATCCGCCGCCGTCTGGAAGCCGAACGCACAGCCCGGCTCCGCCTGAGGAGCCGACCGATCCGGAAACGACCGATCGGCGGGAATGCACCCGCTGAATCCCGCAGGTTTTTGAGCGGTTGTAATGCTTGACAAAACGCCGCGGAAAACCTTAAAATAGTGTAATATAGCGTATTAGGTCAATTGAAATCTAATTTGAGGAAAAAAAACTTCATTCAACAAAATGATTTTCGGGAGGAGTTTGAAAGAACGAAGCCGCATGTAAACATCGGTACCATCGGACACGTAGACCATGGTAAGACAACGCTGACGGCAGCGATCACAACGGTGCTTGCAAAGTCGGGAAAAGCGGAAGCGACCAAGTATGACGAAATCGACAAAGCGCCGGAAGAAAAGAGCGCGGAATCACAATCAATACAGGCCCATGTGGAATATGAAACGGAACGAGGCACTATGCGCACGTAGACTGCCCGGGACACGCGGACTATGTAAAGAACATGATAACAGGAGCAGCGCAGATGGATGGAGCAATCCTGGTAGTATCAGCAGCAGACGGCCCGATGCCGCAGACAAGAGAGCACATCCTGCTGGCACGACAGGTAGGGGTACACTACATCATCGTCTTTATGAACAAGACAGACCAGGTAGACGATCCGGAGCTTTGGAGCTGGTAGAGATGGAGATCAGGGAGCTGCTTTCGGAGTACGACTTTCCGGGAGACGACACCCCGATCATAAAGGGAAGCGCGCTTGAAGGCGCTGGAAGCGGCGCAGGCAAGGGACGACATAGCGGACAATCCGGACTGCCAGAGCATCTTCGAGCTGATGGACGCAGTAGACACGTATATCCCGGAACCGGAAAGAGACACGACAAGCCGTTCCTGATGCCGGTAGAGGACGTATTCTCGATCACAGGGCGCGGGACGGTAGCAACGGGCAGAGTGGAGAGAGGGACGGTAAAGGTACAGGACACGGTAGAAATCGTAGGACTGACAGAAGAGAAGAACGCAGCGTAGTAGTAACGGGAGTAGAAATGTTCCGTAAGCTGCTTGACGAAGCGATCACGGGAGACAACATCGGAGCACTTCTACGGGTGTACAGAGGACGAGATCGAGCGTGGGCAGGTACTTTCAGCGCCGGGCTCGATCCATCCGCACACGCACTTCAACAGCAGCGTATACGTGCTGAAGAAGGAAGAGGGCGGAAGACACACGCCGTTCTTTCAACGGATACAGACCGCAGTTCTAGGACAACGGATACCGTCCGCAGTTCTATTTCAGATAGTACGGAAAACGAAGGAATCGACAGTATGATTGCGTCAATCGACACGTACATGCAGACAAAGCCTGAAGACACGCTGCAGCAAATTGCAGATCAGTCTAAGGAAAAAATAGAAAACCAGGTGGGAATAAACAAAAACCGGCCTGCGGGATAGGAAAAAGCCATTTGGGCTGCCGCATCCTGCCTGCCAGTTTTTGTATTGTGTTACCCAAGCGCTACGTCCAAAATCATCATGACGATAAAGCTTCACCATAACGCCCGCGGTGCCGGAATGCGAAGTGTTCGCCCAGATGTGCCTCGGGAATCAGTTCTCTACCACTACGTAAATCATTGCGCCCGCTGCGAAAAGAGAGCAGCCACGGCATCATTCCGGTAATAGAGCCGATGAGCAGCACGCCGATCACTGCGGCAATCAGTTCCACCGCGCCGGACAGCGCACCCCATAAAAACGCTTTGCCGTTAGAAAGGCCTTCCTTTTTTGAGCGGAAGGGAGAGTGCCGCGCCTTCCGGTATGTTTTGCAGCGCCATGCCGATTGCAAGGGCAATCGCAGATGCGCATAACCGCGTCGCCGCCCGTGTCTGCGGCAACGGCGTGAACGCGAGGCCAACCGCAAAGCCCTTCAGGGATGTTGTGCAGCGTTACGGCAAAACAAACATTGTGCTTTTTTACCAAGATGAGCGCGAATCCCCTTCCGGTTTATCGCTGCCAATATGCTGGTGGGGGCAACAGGTGATCGAGCGCAAATAAAAACAGGCCGCCGAGCGCAAACCCGCCCGCAGCAGGAATCAGCCAATAACGCCCCTGCTCTTCTGCCATTTCGATGCCCGGAATAAGCAATGACCATACGGATGCCGCAATCATAATGCCTGCCGCAAAGCCAAGGAATACCCTGTTGTATTTTGGATTGATCTCCCCGCGGAAAAAAGAAAACCACGGCAGAGCCAATTACGGTTGCCGCAAAGTGACGCCTGTGCCTGCAGAAGTGCAAGCAACATAGGGTTCAATTCCGTCATGCCACAAATTCCCCTTGAAATAATATTACCTTTCATAGATAAGCAAAAAACAGTATAAGCAAAACAATTTTCATTAAAATTTGGGATGGGGCTGCTTTCCGGCAGATGCCCATGTGCCTATTGTGGATTTGAAATAGCTGTTACAGGCATTGTTTGGGTGGTCGGGTGGCGTACAATCAAAAATTCAACATGGTACGCCGCTCTCTGCTTACGGGCGCGAGGCAATGAGTAACAGGAAAAGCGCCCTCCAGAAAGCACCTGCAGGCAATGTCCTGAAACAGCCTTGCAAGCATGGTTAAAGATTTAGGCGCGCGCTGTACGAACCAATAATGCAAGGATTTTTTCGTACGCTCACCGGCAGGTGTGCAAAATGCCGCAACGAGGAGCTTGAGAAGCCGTTTCTCGTTGTAATTCTTTGTTTTTAGCAGGCGGATGCAGAGCGCCGTATACGGTTTGGTTTTTCAAACTGTACGGCGCGCCTCCGAAGGGCGGCGTTTTGTATGCCTGCCCTCGATTTATTGAATGACGTTATTTTCGATTGAAGGTCGAGCGCGGTATTGACGATGTTGCGGGACTTTGTCTGCGCTTCTGAAAGCAGAAATCAAGTCCTTTTATGGCAGAAGCGCCATTGCCTGACGGGTTTTTTTCTGAAACATCGTCCACGCCGCGAATAAGGTAATCACAAGTCACCCCAAAAATAGTCGGCAATTTAACAATAGCTTCAATACTGATTCCTGATGTAGGCTGCTTTTTCCACTTGCTAAAAGTACTTTCAGATAATTCTAAATTTTGGCTACCTCGTAAGCAGTAATCTTATTTTCTTCAGCAAAAGTAATATTCTCTCGGATATTTCCATTGATACTGCTCCTAATAAAATACTTTCGTGCAAGAAAGTAAAATAATTGTTGACTACTTGATAAATATAAAGTATACTATGCTTATGAAAAGCAACCGCCAGACTTTGTAGGGTATGGGTATGGCGGAACTTATCAGGCAGACGGATTGAGGACTGTCACATCTATCATCCGTCTCCTTGTATTCTCTTACCTCTAACATACTACTTATTTTTTCAATATTCCAATACCTCGGTGGGAGCAAAGTGCTATGTTTAGAAAACATTCGAAAATTGTGAAGATAACAAAATAAAAATACCGTTTCTGTGTTTCCATCATCCATAACGCGCACTTATTGTGTGGGTGCGTCCGCTTTTGAGAGTCCTACCACTTAAATGAATTTGATATCATGGTCAGCAGCTTTGAGCAGCTTTTAAAACTCCAAAAAGAAACAGCCTACAGGAAAGGATATGTATCCGCACACCTTGAGCAAATAGGATGTTTCATGGACCTCAATAAAAAAAGCTCGCCGGTAAAGAGCGTCAATAACCGGAAGATAAACGCCACAAAAAAAAGAGCCCGGTTCACATGGAGCCGCTCTTTTTCTGTTTATGCGCCGTAGCGCATGGTGAAAATTGAATACCTTTGAAATATACGGGTATCTCAAGTTCGTTCAGTATGTTGATAAACCGCTGCATACATCCGTATCCGTATGGCGCTGTGCGACGTTAATCACAAGCTCGTCATTGTACGACACCACTGCAGCCAGCGTGAACGGGATTGAGGGATAAATTTCTTCAATATATGGTTCCATAGAGGGCGGAAAGGAAAATTTTGCCTAAATTTGTCCCGATGATATAGGTCGTCTGGCCGGAGGTCTGCTCGATTGACCGGCCATAATCCTGCACTTTCCTCAACGCTCAGGTCGGAATCAAGTAACTCGAGAATTTCGACAGCGTTTTTCTTGCGTCGTAGGCCAGCTCATGCGCCTGCGTCTGGAAATCAAAGCAGGCCCCCTTTCGATATTCAAAAATGGCCTCAAATGAAAGCCCGCTCATCTTTTTGTCGTCGGCGTGAATCCCCGCACAGGAAATAAAGTTGCGCGTTGTTTTGCTGGGGTAATAGGGCCGCATATTTACAGGGATCGCCGCAATGATGGGCGTTTCGTATTCGCCGTCAGCGCAATGCTTTTTATAAATCGCCGCTGAAAACAGCGGACAGATGAATGTGACTGGGGCTTGCCTTGTATTCCTTTACAATGCCGCGCAGTTTGAAGGAAGGCGTATCTGTACCACAGTATCCTCAGGATCTCCTGCGGTGGAAACGTCCGGCACACGGTAAGCGGGAAACCTTGGATAGCGTCTCGTCCATTTTCCGGCAGCTTGTTTAAAACCGCATCCTCGGCCTCTTCCTCTTCAAAGGACGTGCTTTCATCGCGGATGCTTCCGTCGTTTTCAACGGCAATCCTGTTTCCTTCATATATAATAATATAGTATGCTTTTCAAAAATACGATAAAACCAAGGCCGTCGGCAAACGCGTGGAACCAGTCGGCATGGATGGTGTTTCCCTTCGTGGGAAATGCAGAACAGGTAAGCGCTGGTATCCTCCGTACCCATACGGCGCACAACGCTTCCGGTCGCCCTTCAAATACGGGCGCAGGCAGGTCGATCGGAATGAAAAAGTAATTGTTTTATCCTGTGCAACGCCAACCGCCATCTGGGGATAGCGCTCCAGCGCGCGATCCGCTGCCCTTTTTGCTGCGCACTGCCGTCCACCGGCCCGGATAACCTTACTGTAAACGTGGCACGCAGCCGCATGAAAGATGGCTTCCATAAATATGACTTTCCATTGGCATCGAGCGTGAGCGCCGGATTATTTTGTTTTCGACATGAATATCTCCTTATTGTTTTATCAAAATATTTCGAGACTTACCACTATTTTAACATTGCATTTTACATGGGAAACAAACGAAAATGCGTGAAATGACAGGATTTTAATGTAAAAAAGACGCCGGGCACACATCCTGATGTATCGTCCGGCGATCTGTACAAGGTTGGAAGGAAGGGTTGTTTTCGTGGCATTCGTGCGCATGTTCATGCCTGCAGCACACTGAGTCGTCTGAGACGAGCGAACCGTCAAGGAAAGCCTGCGCCGCATCTTTGCAACGCCCTGTGCTCCCGTTACGATCTCAATGCCCTTTGCATCAAATTTTCGCGCGCGCCCGCGCCCATACCACCGGAAATGATGACGTTTACTCCGCGGTTTGCCAAAAATTCGATCAGGTTGTGGTCGTGCCCCGGGCTTACTAGCATTTTCGCTGCTGGTGATTGACTTGCCCTCCGTGGTAAAGATGTTAAAATTTGAGCAATGCCCAAAATGTCCGGATACGTTTTTTTTTTCTTCACTGGCTACCGTAATTTTCATGGTGTTTCTCCTTTTATATAATAGTATGTTTTTTCGGCCTGTAAAAAGGCCTGCCTTTTCGTTGGGGCGGTTATGCGCCATGACGCGGGCAGCCGCTGTGACGCGGACAGCCGCGCGCCCGCACGGGCGTTCCGTTTCGCTGCACAGCTTGTAATCCCCCGCCTCAATACGGAGCGCGCGCGTCCTCAACCAGGAAAGAAGCTTTTTGCGCGCGCCGTCATAAATCCTCTGACTGTGGACGGCCACAGACATTCGCTGTGCGCATTCCTCCTGTGTCAGGTTCTCAAAATCGATCAGGCGCACCGTTTCAAATTCCTCCACAGTCATCACAAGCGGCCCGCGCCGGAAGGGAAGCGTCGCCGATGGGGGAGAAGCGGTTTTGAACGGCATACTGCATTACGCGTCTGCATTTTCTTGGTCTTGCCATAACTGTCCTCGTTTTATGAGCATATGCTCTTTATGAAAACCAGTATAGCATATTATGAACATATGTCAATAATAAAGCGAAAAATACCATTTACCATATCTTGTGCCGTAATATTTCATAAAACCACTATTTTTCCCGTTTTTGAAAAAAGCGGAAAAAACTTGAAAAAAGCCTTGAAATCGCGGGTTTGGTGTTGTATAATTTAGTACGTTGCGCTATATGCGTATTTTTTGGGATGAAGCGAGGTTACCGGAAGCCACCGGATAGTTCCTGCCGACAATCGCCCGGACGTTG
>VOFE01000277.1_pt1 | contig 18001 bp, 27 predicted proteins | sample 5384071 | NCBI WGS metagenome assembly VOFE01 (sample SAMN12384724, study PRJNA508395) | human gut metagenome | isolation source: healthy gut D | host: Homo sapiens
GCTTGTTCGCCTCTTCCGGGCCAACGGAATCTTCCAGCAACTTGCGCAGAACGCGGAACGCCAGAGCGGTTTCGGTGGTGGTACCGGATTTAGAAATAACATTGATGGAGAAACGCTTACCCTTGGTCACCTTAATGATGTCGTTCAGGTAAGTGGGAGAAATTGTGTTACCGCAGAAATAAATCTTCAGGCCGTCCTCGGTATCGTTGTGGTACAGACCCTTGACTGCTTCGACAACAGCGCGTGCGCCCAGGTAAGAGCCGCCGATACCGGCGACCAGCAGCACATCGGAATCTTCACGGATCTTTTTGGCTTGATACGGGCGAACTCTTCGCCCATTGTCTTAGCGTATGCCGAGCAGGTCAGTTCCTGCTCCATGGTCAACTGCCCGATTGCAGCTGCTGGAAAATCAGCAGAAGGTCCATCAGCTTGGTCAGCGACGCCGGCGCCATTCGCTGTGTTTCGTTCTGGGAAAACAGCACCTTGCCGGTCTGCTGCTCCATCAAAAGTGCCGAACGAGCCGTAAAGCTCATTGCCACCTGCTTTTTTTCCTCCTGCGCAGCCACACCCAGCGCACCGGCTGCTGCCATCCAAACTGCCAGCAGCACAGCCAGCAGCTGCCGCATCCCCGAGCCCTTTTTCATGTCGTTTCCCTCCTGCAAGCGTTTTAGCTCATTATACGCACCGTTTTACCAAATTATGTTTCTGCTCCTTGCCGCTTCCCCGGCTTTCGCAGAAAAAAGGACCGCTCTACGAGATAGAGCGGTCCTTTTGGGGGAAATAACTTATTTTTTTGTATATTTTCCGAGCTTTTCAAAGACGGTCTTATCCTCGGTGGAAACTTTAAATTCACTCTTAGCGGCAAATTCCTGCTCGGCTTTGGCACCTTTTGGAATATTGGTCAAAGTACCTGCACCGCCGACGCAGCCGCCCGGACAAGCCATACCCTCCAGCAGGTAACCGTCGCGTTTACCCAGCTTTGCAAGGGTCAGCATCTTTTTACACTCCACCAGACCTTCCGCGTGGTCGGTCTTGATTTCACCCAGCTCAGGCGCCATCTCTCGGATACAGTCGGTAACAGCCTTTGCTACGCCGCCTGCCACACCGTAGCCTCTGCCCGAAGCGGTCGCACCGTGGTTGAAGCCGGTGTCGTCCTGCAAATCGGAAAATTCGATGTTGTTCGCCTGGAAGATACCCATCAGTTCTTCAAAGGTGATGACGAAATCGACATCGCTGCGGATGTCCTCGCGCATTGCCTCCAGCTTTTTGGAAGCGCATGGACCGATAAAGACCACGCGGGCGTTCGGGTGTTTTTCCTTGATGATACGCGCAGTGGCTACCATCGGGGTCATCGAGTCGGAAATACAGTGGGCAATCTGCGGGAACTGCTGCTTTGCCATCATAATCCAGGACGGGCAGCAGGAGGTTGCCAAAAACGGCAGCTTGCCAGTCGGCACATTCTTGATGTATTCCTCGGCTTCCTCCACCGCGCCGATGTCCGCACCGCGAGCGACCTCATAGATGTGGTCAAAACCAATTTTGCGCAGGGCAGCGCGCACCTTTTCCGGCGACGCCAACGGACCAAACTGACCGACAAACGCAGGAGCCACCTCTGCGATGACTGGTCGCCGCGCTTGATTGCCTGAATCAGCTGGAAAATCTGGGACTTGTCCGCAATCGCACTGAACGGGCAGCTGACCAGACACTGTCCGCAGGAAACGCACTTATCGTAGTTGATCTTTGCTCTTCCGTATTCATCGCTTTCGATGGCGTCCACTCCGCAAGCCGCTGCGCAGGGACGTTCGCTCTTGACAATGGCGGAATATGGGCAAGCCTGTGCGCATCGTCCGCACTTGACGCATTTGCTCTTATCGATGTAGGATCTGCCGTTCACGATAGAAACTGCCTTGACCGGACAAACGGCTGTACATGGATGTGCGATACAGCTTCTGCACAGGTCGGTGACGGTGTAGCTGGTTTCCTCACAGGCGTTGCACGCAAAGGAGATCACGTTGATCAGCGGCGGTTCATAGAACATATCCGCAATGGCGCTGTCGTTGATTCCCTGTGATACCGGTGCGTGCTGGTCCACTGGACGCAGTGGAAGACCGACTGCAAGGCGAAGCCGCTCGCCTACAATCGCTCTTTCCTTGAAGACACTGTCACGATAATTCGCTTTTTCGCCCGGGATGATGGTGTAGGGCAGCTCCTCGATGCGGGAGTAGTCCCCATCCTCATAAGCAAGACGGGCAATCTCGGTAAAGACCTGCCTCCTGATCTTGGTTACCGGCGTAGTAATCCCTCTCATTGTTATTACCCCCTGTTGTTCATTAAAACCTGTGTGCAGACAGGCGGGTCATTTTACTGTTCCCCGTTCTGCACACGCTCGACGATATAGGCCATGACCGATTCTGCATCCGCTTTTCTGAACACCTTGTCATCGACCGCAATCACCGGAGCATCCTCCTGATGCGGCAGTCCGCCGAGGCATTTATCGGTTGCAATTTCCAACACTTCATGTTCTTCTGCTGTGCATCCTTCCTCCATCTGCTCGCGCAGATCGCGCAGACTTTCCACCGACTCCATGATTTCCACCGAGCCGTTCATCACACACGCTGTACAAACACAAACTTTTACCTGGATTTTTTTCATAGCCTCATCTCCTGTTTTACATTGTTACTCGATTAACAATATTTCCTAGTATAGCCACACCCTTGCGCCGTGTCAAGTCGCCCGAGAGCGCTACCGTGCCTTTTATTATACCATAGGCGCAAAATGAAAATCAAATTCAATCCTGCCCAAAAATTTTTTCATTTGTTTTATCTCCAGTCACAAGAAGATTTTTTGTCGTAAATGGTAAAATCCTCGATGAAAGCTGTTCAAAATTGCCGAAAGTCGCCCGATTTTGCAGAAAATAAAATTTGCACTTGCGGCTAAAATGAATTGACAGAAGGTTTTTCGTACTATATAATGGGGTAGTGGCATTTTTACAGCAACGGAGAAAGATTATGTCCAAACAATCCTGCAAACCTTCTGACGAACAACTGGTTTTGTCTGCCCGAAGCGGTGACACCGATGCACTGGCACAGCTGATCGTTCGTTTTTGCCGGACATCCAAGCAAAAAGCCGGCTGCTACAAACTGGCAGGTTTGGAACCGGAGGACCTGGTACAGGAAGGCTTGATTGGACTGCTGCGAGCCGTCAAAAGCTATGACAGCACCCGCAAAGCTTCCTTTGCAACCTTTGCTTCCCGCTGCATCCTGTTTCGGATGCTGGGGACCATCCGTCTTTTTTCTGGAGCAAAAACATCTGCCGCTGAATAATTATCTGCCGCTCGATTCCGCACAGGCACTTGCCGAGCTGTCCGACCGCAACGGCGACCCACTGGAAGCCTACCTCAAGCAGGAGGAGGAACAGCTGCGCCGGCAGAAAATCAAAACTCTTTTGTCTGGATTAGAACAGGAAACCTTAACATTGTACCTCAGCGGTCATTCTTATGAAGAGATGGCACAGCAGCTGGGCTGTTCCACAAAGGCTGTCGACAATGCCCTGCAACGAGTAAGACGAAAGCTTCGGGGCAGCACCCGATAATCAAGTTGGTAGTCGCAGAAACGCTGCGATTATAAATATGCCCTTGACTCACAGCAGAGCGATACGACTTCATTGCGAATCATCTCCAGTGTTCCGGTCCATGGGCGAATATATAAAGCGAGGTAAAAAAGCTATGTACGAAGACAAAACATTAACTTGTAAAGAATGTGGAGCAGAATTCGTTTTCACTGCTGGTGAGCAGGAATTCTACGCTGAAAAAGGTTTCCAGAACGAGCCTCAGAGATGCAAAAACTGCAGAGACGCTCGCAAAGCTGGCAAAAAAGCTGAGAGAAATGTTCACTGCTGTTTGCGCAGGCTGCGGCAAAGAAGCTAAAAGTTCCTTTCAGACCAAGAGAAGACCGTCCAGTATACTGCAGCGAGTGCTTTGCTAAAATGAAAGAAGAAAGATAAGTTTCTTTTCTCAAAAGAAAATGAAAGAGCGGATGCGTTTGCATCCGCTCTTTTTATCCTATCGTTTGCTTACACCCAGCTGGTCGCCCAGTTCCTCCTCCAGCTGTGCCTTGAGTCCCTGCACCAGACGCAGCTCCTCCTGCATCTCCTGCAAACGGCAGGCGCACTGACGCTCGGTGGAATCCAGCCGCGCCTGATACTGCCTTCTGCTGTCGTTTTCCGGCTGTGTGGTCAGCATCTGCTGCTCCAGCTTTGCCTTTTCATACATCTTTTCTACGGCATGAATCTGCACCAGCAGGCTGGGAATCTTTTTAAGGTATTCATTATAGATTTCGATTTTACACCATTTTTCTGCCTTGTTCTGCTCCATCTGACAAATCCTCCTTTTTTCATCCTGCTGTGTTTTCAACAGGGCGCTGTCGATTTGGTTTAAAGCTATTTTAGCAAACCGCTTCAGCGGTTCGCTCTCCCAAATAAATTCCTCTGCGCTTTGGTAGCAAAGCTGCGCCTGCTTGAGCATCGGGAGAAACTCTGCCAGCGAGTCTTCCTGCATTGCCCAGCACACACCCTCACACTTGGAAAGCACCAATCCCTGCCGGCAGGCTGCCAGCACCCTGCATAGGTTCAAAGTCAGGTAGAGCGGCTGGTCCAGTATCTGCATGAGCGCATCCTGCACGTCCCGACAGATGCTGCCCAGATAGTTTTCCCGCGGCACCTGCCCAAACACCGCTGCAATCGGTTTTCCGCACAGGCAGATGCCTGCCTGACGGATGACAGTGAAGTGTGCTGCCGGTCATAGTCCACCCCGTTCATGCGGCGGCACCATCCGTCCAAATCTTCGGTAAACTGCTTTTGATAGCTCTGCGAGTAATGCAGCTGGTAGGGTGTGGGGTAACAAAATGGTCTGCAAACCGTTTGTTCCACCACGCTCATCTCAAAGCCCTTGCCGGGTGCATCCGGCTCTCGGCTCAGACACAGCAGCAGGGCAATCATCTCCCTCTTTTGCTGCTGTGAAGGCGCACCTGACACGACCACGATAAAATCCGGTCGCTTGCACCAGACGCGCAGCCAAAGGCAGCCGAGCCGTGCAGATAAACCCCTGTCAGCTGTTCACCCAGAATGTCGCTGTACTGTCGGCAGATTCTTTCCATCCACTTTTTCCCCTGCATAGGATGTCCTCCCATATTGCAAAAAGGAGAAGCCGGTATCCCCGCTTCTCCTTTTGATCTTCTGTTTGGTTTTGCCGATCAATCCTGACGGGAACGGCGGTTTGCCGAGCCACGTTTGACCTCTCCGCGGTACTTTTTCAAATCAGACATCTTGTCATCGCTGGTCTGTTTAAATTTGTTGAGCATATCCTCAAAGGATGCGCTCTCATTTTGCGCGGATTCCACTCATAGCTGCTGACCTGCTGTGGATTGAAGGGACGTTTGCTGCTGTTGTCATAACGTCTGTTTCCAAAGTTTTTGGAACCACCCTTGCCTCCCGCATTGTGCTGCTCGGGGCGCGGTTCTCTTGGCATCGCCTTTTTGATGGAGAGACTGATCTTTCCTTCTTCTGTGATATTGATAACTTTCACCTTGACCGTCTGGTCCTTCTTTAAATACTGGGAAATATCCTCCACATAATCGGTAGACACCTCAGAAATGTGGACCATGCCGGTCTTGCCCGGTTCAAGTTCTACAAAGGCGCCAAATTTGGTGATGCCGGTAACTTTTCCTTCCAGTACGTCTCCAATCGCTAACTGCATAATTTCTACAACGTCCTCCTAAATCTTATAAAATGTAAGCTCAGCTGGCCATGGCTGTCAATATAAATATGTTCGTCCGGGTAACCATACCCGTACTGTTCAAACGCGATTCTACCGATGACCTCGCCCTGATCGTTCTTTCCCTGCTCCAACTGATTTTCCAGTTCCTCGTTGATCTTCTGCTGCTGTTCGATACTTTTTTCCAGCTGCTCGAGCTCGTACTGCTTGGCAGAAACTTCCATCTGGGTGCTCACAATCTTAAAAAGAGCAGACCGCTATAAACACAGCCATCGACGCGACCAGCAGACGGTTTTTACTCAGCGGTTTCTTTTTCGATGCCATCGCAATCTCCTCTTTTCTGATTTACTCTTTTGAATCGACCAATTAAATTATACAACATCAGCCGCTTGCGTTTCAAAGGTATATTTCCCCTTTTGTATAACTTTTTTAAATTTTTTCCAGCACCTTCGACAAAGCTGCCGAAATCCTTCTCATCAGACGATACAAACAGTACAGCGGAAAGAGCAGCACCCGCAGAATCCCTGCCACAACCCTTTGCACAATGCCCAACAGACGGCTGCCTGCCTCCACCAGCACCGCACCTGCGCTCAGGTGCCAGCAGACCCAGCCCAGCAGCTCACCCACCAGGATATACCCACGCAGTTGTCCGCGGTTATCCTTTAAAACAAAGGCAAAGTGCAGCAAAGCGCACAGCAGGAAATACAGAATGTCCTCCAGCGAAACAGCAGCTGCGCGGTGCGCGGTCCTGCGGCGCAGCACCCGCAGCAGGTCATACAGAAAAGACATCCCTGCTCCCACCGCCAACGAAAGCAGAAACAGCCGGGTTTCCTTTGCGATGGTGATACCGGTCATCATCTATCGGAAGATCCTCGCAAAAAATCCGCCTCTCACCGCAGGTTGGTCGGCGTAGGTCATCGAATCGACCTGTCCTTGCAATTCCAGTTCTCCCGCCTGCAGGTCGATGCGCTCGATGTGCAGCTGATTTCCGCGGACGGTCAGCTCGCCCAGTCCGGTGTAGACCACCACCGTCTGCTCGTCAAAGCTGTCAACGTCCTCCACGCCGGTCACCGTCAGCGAGCCGCGCTCCTCCAGAATCAGATTGTGCGCGCCCATGCTCTTTTTTTTCCTCGTTATTCATAAAACCCGTCCTTTCTGTTATTTTGGTTCACCCTATCTGTATGAAGGGTCGTCCCATGTTAGAACAGAAAAGACGGGTCGATTTTTAATATCCCAGCAACAGGTACAGCACCAGTCCTGCCGCGCCTGCTCCGCTCATGACCCAGATAGGATTGAGCTTCCATTTGCGCAGGACAAACAAAGCTGCAACAAACAGCACCGCCGCAATCCAGTCCAAATCAGCCGGATTCAGCGAAATCGGTCCGGCGTTCCACAGGGCAGTGACCAAAATGGAGATGCCCGCCGAGGCAATCATTGCCACCACCGCCGGACGCAGTCCACCCAGCACACCCTGTACCACCGACAGATTGCGATAGCGGAAGGAAACCCACGCCAGCGTCAGGACGATGACACAGGAAGGAAAGACGCAGCCGAGTGTCGCAATGATTGCGCCGGGCAGTCCCGCAATCTGGATGCCGACAAAGGTTGCCGAGTTAATGGCGATGGGTCCCGGCGTCATCTGTGAGATGGTGATGATGTCGATAAACTCCTGCATGGTCATCCAGCCGTGCAAATCGACCACCTGATGCTGAATCAGCGGCATAGCGGCATATCCGCCGCCGACACTGAACAGTCCAATCTGGAAAAAACTCCAGAACAATTCCAAAAGTACGGTCATCCTTATGCACCCGCCTTTCCGTTGCGCTCATCGTGCAGGGTGGCAAACAAACCAATCAGCGCACAGACAATGATGATGAGCATGACATTGACATGAAAGAAGCAGGCAGCCACAAAGGAGCCGAACATGATTAAAATCGGCAGCCAGAGTTTTTTCTTTAAAACATCTGTGCCCATGCTGATGACCACATCCGCAATGACCGCCGCTACACCCGCCTGCATTCCACGCAGCACCAGCTTGACAATCAGGCTGCTTTGAAAAGCGGTGTAGGCAAGGGAAATCAGCGACAGGATAATCAGCGGCGGCAGCACAGTGCCCAGCGTGCTGACCATGGCGCCCGAAAATCCTGCCAGACGATAGCCAATCAGGATGGAAGCGTTGACCGCGATGGGTCCCGGTGCCGACTGCGCAATCGCGGTCAGGTCGAGCATCTCGGTTTCCTCAATCCAATGAAACTGCTCTACAAATTTTTTGCGCATCAGCGGAATGATGACATATCCTCCGCCAAAGGTGAACGCACTCAGATAACAGGTGGAAGCGAACAGCTTCCGGTAAAAGGCAAAATCCTTTTTCATGCCAAATCCCTCCATTCTTTTGGCTGACCCAATCACACAATTACCGCTGTTTCCAAATCGGTCGCGCCGCAGTAGGTTTGCAGCGCATCACACATCTGCTCAAGCATCGGCTGCATCGGCTGCGCGCCGCCAAACCCAAAGACGCACATCAGCAGCTGCGTGGTCTGCGGGGTAATCATCGCGCGGGTGCTGTCGCTGTTTGGATTTCCAAAAATCCCTGCCGGTCGCTGAGCACCGGCAAAACTCGATGTTGACCGCCTCCTTGCCGATACCTCGGTAATGCACCCCTTCTCCTGCCGACTTCCAGACGATGTCACCCTCCAGCTGCTCCAAATCATAGCTGCCCAAAGAGTAACCGCTGTCCAGCGACAGAAGGTTGTTGACATCGACAACATTGTTGATTTGATACAATCCCTTTCCCTGAAGCACCCTGCGGTGGAGCGCCTCGGCGGAATTGCGGTAGCGCTTGACATCTTTTCCCAGCGCCTTGCAGCAGGCGCGCGTCTGCGCGATATGCTCTCTGGATTTGATCTGCTCGATGCTCATGGTGTCCATCAGTCGACGGCAAACGATGTCGATTGCTTCGAGCAGCTGCCGGGAACTGGGCTGCACGACCACCCGACACTGAACGCATCCCAAAGCTGCCTGCTGCCAGACCGCCTTGAGTTGTGAATCAATGGTAATGTTGACCAAGACTCATTCCTCCTCGATTCTCCAACATATTTTCCTTTTCTGTTATACCCCTTTTGCCTGTGCAAAGTCAAGTGCCGGATTCGTTTGGTTTCGAGCATTTTTTTTCGCGCAGCGGTTGAGGAAACGGAAAAGCTGTGGTAAACTGTAAAGCAAAGGGTACTTTTGTTCCCACTGACCTTTTAACAAAATCGGAAAGGATGTTGCACCATGATTTCCCCCTGCAAAAAAAGAATTTATCGAATTTATGATGAGCGCGGATGTTCTGCGTTTTGGCGAATTTAAAACCAAGAGCGGACGTCTTTCCCCATATTTTGTCAACACCGGCAACTATAAGACCGGCGCACAGATCTCCACCCTGGGCAAATTCTATGCTCAGTGCATCATGGAAAACTGCAAGGATAACTTTGACGCCATGTTCGGTCCTGCCTACAAGGGCATTCCGCTGGCTACCTCGGCAGCCGGTGCGCTGGCACGCGACTACGGCGTAGATAAACCATACTTCAACCGCAAAGAGGTCAAAGACCACGGTGAAGGCGGCAGCCTGGTCGGCTACCAGCCAAAGGACGGCGACCGCATCATCATCATCGAGGATGTTATCACCGCCGGCACCGCTGTCCGCGAAACCGTTCCGATTCTGCAAAGCGCAGCCAAAGTAACCATCCCGGATATGTTCATTTCGGTCAACCGCTGCGAGGTTGGACAGAACGCAGGCAAGACCGCTGTCATGGAGGTCAAGGAAGAGTTTGGCATCAACGTTCATGCCATCATCACCGTTGCCGACATCTATGAGTACCTCAAAGAAAAGCCGGAGTACGCCTCCGTGCTGGTCAACATGGAAAAATATATGGAGCAGTACTGCATCCTGTAAATCCTTTGTACACCACAAAAGCAGCGGCAGCGCGGGCATCCGCGCTGCCGCTGCTTTTGCTTTCTGCCGTCTTGCTTCCCCCAGTTTCCGATGTATAATATGGAGTAATAATCTGAACCTATCAGGAGGAATGATGATGCGTCTAAAAAAGATATGCAGCGCCAAAAACGGTTTGATTGCCTTGTCTGTCCTGCTGCTTGTTTGCTTGTCCGTTCTGCTGCTGCCTGACCTTTCCCATCGCGGGACACCCGCAGAAGAACACGCCCGCTACTATGCCGGTGAACAACAGACCGCCTTCCTGCTGGCTGTTCCGCAGGGCGGGTATGCACATCAAAACCTTTTGCATTTTCTTTCGTCACAGGGTTTTCCGGTGCTGGTCGCCGAGCACCCTGCCCATCCTGACCCGGACGCTGCCGCGCAGGGCAGCCTGCTGGAAAAAGAAGCGCAGCTGCTGGAATCCCTTTCCGGCATTAAACCATCCGAACAGGTTTGGATTGGCTTTCATGCAGGAGCTAACTCCCTTGCTTGACCAGCTGATGACCGGCAGCAAAAGCTGCAAGGCGGCGGTGGTCCTCTCCCCGATGCTGGACAGCCAGCAGATTGACGACGCCATCATCGTCAATGGCAACTACCAAAACCAAAGCGAGTGGATCAACTCCCTGTCGCCGCAGATGGTGCGCCAGCCCATCCTTCTTTTGACCTCTAACGGCGACGACATTGCCACCCCTTATCAGATGACCTTGATGTACAACAAGTTTTCCTCCGACAGCATCATCCACATGGGCGGCGTTTACCACGCAGACCAAAACGATGTTTTTCTTTCCATCACCGACAGCGGCTTTCATGCCACCGTCCCGTTCCATTCCCAGACGATGGAGGAGATTCTGCGGTTTGTCAATCCGCTTTTGGAGCAGCCACTGGAGATGACCGCTCTTCCACGCCTATACAATCTGTCTGCTGTGGCAATTCCTGCCTTGCTCCTGCTAGCGCTGGCATTTGCCATCCGCCTTGCTGCCGGATATGCGCCGCAGGTTTTCCTTCAGCGTCGAGCACAGCCCTTCGGCTGTCAAAACCTCCCTGTGCCTGCCCGCTGCCATCGGTCTGTCCTGGCTGGGTGCACTGGCAGGTCTGCTGGGCGGCTGGGTCGTCTATCAGTTTTCTGCGCAGGCAATCTGGATGATTGGCTGTGCGCTGCTCATCTTCTGCCTGCTGCTGCCGGTGGTGTCCAAGCGCCTGCTGCGCAGCTCCTCCGGCGTCTTTGAATCGACCCACACCAAAGCTTCCCCGATGCTGCTCAGCTATGGAGCTGCTCTGGCAGCGGCACTTTCGCTGACCATTGTGCTGATGCACACCTTCCCGCTGCCGCCCGTTCCAACGGAATTTTCTCTTCACGATGCCCTGTTGGTTGCAGCTGCCCTTCTGCTCTTCCTGCTGTTCCCGCGGGCTGTAGTGACCACCTTAGAGCGCAGCCGCAAATCCTCTCCCGCTGCCTTAACCGGCTTGCTGCTCTCCCTGTTGCTGCCTCCTCTGTTCTTTCTGCTGGTCATCGTCGTCCTCACCGGCAACAGCTCGCTGTTCTGGGCAATCTGCTTTGCAGCCAGCATGACCCTTTCCTGCCTGATGGCAAAGCTGAGCTTCCAGCTGTGCGGCAGCCGCCTGCACGCTTCTATCACGGCGGTGATTTCGGCTCTGCCGGCTTTCCCTTTCCTGCTTTTTCTTGCATAAATCTTGAAGCGCACCCCATTGGTCCGCCCGTTAAAGGAGTTGTTCCCACTTGATCTGCAAAACTGTCAATATCAAAAAAATATGCCCTTGGTTTCTCAGGCGATGACCCAGCTGGGAAATGAAATCTGGCTGGCAAAATATGCCCGCTGTCACGCACTCAAGGTCATCCATGGCTACGGCTCCACCGGTCAGGGCGGCGCCATCAAGACCGCCTGCTTAAAGCTGTGTGCTGACCGCAAGCGCACCGGGGTCATCCGCCATTTTGTGCGAGGAGAGGACTTCACCCCCTTCACTGCCGACGGCAGAAAAGCCATCGAACTTTGCCCACAGCTCAAGAGCGATGTTGATTTTGGCAGACAAAACGACGGCATCACCATCATTTTATTTTAAAACCAGAAAAGCAAAAAGCTCTCCTTTTCGGAGAGCTTTTTTTTTGTTTAGTGGATTTTTATTCTGCTGCTTCCTGTGCCAGCAGTTCCGGTTTACAGAGGATTTCATTTACCTTGGTTTCCAGCAGGGAGGCGGTATAGGAAGGGGTGATTATGCAGGCGGTATCGGCTCCGCCGCCGGTGCCGCCGACCACCATCACCGGCTGTTTTGCCCGAATCGCTCCGCAGTCGGCTGCCATCAGCGCAATCTCCACACAGACCTTGACGCCCTGTCCAAACATCCGCAGGGTCGCAGCCATGATTTCCACCGGATACACGCCGCCGAACGCCTTGCTGATTCCGCGCTCTGCTCCGCTCAATGCGTGCGCAGCCGTCACCACCGTCACACCCTGCTGATGCAGCCGGTCGCGCACCTCGTCAGAAAGGCTGTTTTCATTTACTGCCTTTGCTCCATACGCACAGCTGACCGCGACCAGCTTGCCGGTAAATCCCATTTCCTTGGCAAGCTCTGCCGCTCTCAGGGCAGTGTCGCCCTTGGTAGTCGCCACCACAAGGTTCATCTCCCGCTCGAGGGCGGTCTGGATTGCCAGCTTGAGGGTCACATCGGTGTTCGTTTTTCCAACCTGCTTAAAGGTAAGCATCGTTTTTCCTCCTTTTCAACTTTATACGCCGTAAGGCAATGTGTGCGCACTGACTGAGCCAAACTCTCGCAGGGAGAATATCTTTTCGTCCAAGGTCCATTCGACGATGGTCACTCCGTCGAACTGCTGCACCTTTCCTGCAAAGGTACAGCGGAAGTTCCACTCCACCACCGTGTGCTGCTGCTGGTGATAAAAGGCATGGATCTTCCATTGCTTCACCTGACCCTGCCGGTTCCAGTCATCAAACCAGCGCTCCAGCTGTGCAACGCCGTGGTATTCCGGTCCCCAGCTTTCGCTGTAATATACATTTTTATCAAACAGCCTGGACAGTTCCTGCCGCTCTCCGGTCAACCACATATCAAACCAGCGTTTGATTTTTTCTTCCCTTTGTTTTTTCTTGCAAAACGATTACCTCCCTATGGGTTTTTGTCTATCTATTTCGGACATATTCTCCGATCTTTCTGCCGATTGGGCTGATTCCAATCAAAAATCCAATCAGTGCGGGCAGCACCCATCCAATGCCCAGCGAAGCCAGCGGCAGCTGCATCACCTTTTCGGTCAAACCGCCCAGCGAGATGCCCGCTGTTTTGCAGCCGTCAAAAATAGAAAAGAAGAGAGAAAACAGCATACTGAAGGCGTACACCTCGGTGCGTCCTTTCCAGAAACGGTCAAAGAAGGAGAGCAGCACCAGCACAATCACCAGTGGATACAGCACCACCAGCAGCGGCAGGACGGTATCCAGCAGGGTATCCAGTCCCACATTGGAAACAAACCAGGTAAACAGGGTGACAACGGTGACGACTGTGCGGTAGGAAAGTTTGGGGAACAGCTTGGTAAAATAATCTCCAAACGCGGTCGTCAGACCGATGGAGGTGGTCATACACGCCAGAATCATGGCGATGCCTAAGATGACATTTCCCCATTTTCCAAACAGGCTGTATACTGCATAGTTGAGCAGAACGCCGCCGTTGGCAAACGCTTCCATACCGGAGGTCTGGCTGCCCACAAAGCACAGCGCACCATAAACCAAGCACAGCAGCACCACTGCCACGATACCGACTTTGGCAGTGTATTGGACCACCTGCTTGTGATCGGTCACACCCTTGTCGCGGAAAACGTCGATGACGATGATGGCAAACACCAGCGCTGCAAATCCGTCCAGTGCAAGGTAGCCCTGCAGCAATCCCTCGATGAACGGTCCGTTTTCATAGACGATGGCGGTATCCTGCACCGCTCCCAGCGGATTGAAAACAGCTGCCACAAAAATCACACCGATGGAAAGCAGCAGCACCGGCGTCATAAATTTTCCGACAACATCCACCACCTTGGCAGGCTTGAGGGAAAAGAAATAGGTGATTCCAAAGAATAAAGCCGTATAAAGCAGCATCGGAACAAAATGGGAGCTGCCTTCCGGCAAAAACGGAACCACACCAATCTCAAAGGAAACGGCTCCGGTGCGAGGAAGCGCAAAAAGGACCCAACAGCAGGTAGATGATTGCTGTAAGCAATATGCCTACCTTTCTGCCAGCCTTCCCGACCAGGCTGTCCATGCTGCTTCCTGCCATGACCACCGCCAGGATACCTAAAACGGCAAGTCCGGCATCGGTGATGATAAATCCCAGCAGCGCCCATGGAGCCTGTGTTCCCGCCTGTTGTCCCAGCGCCGGCGGAAAATCATATTGCCTGCGCCAAAGAAAATGGAAAACAGCATAAAGGAAACATAAATAATTTGCGAGGTCTTCAGTTTCTGGTTCAAAGAGAATCCCTTCCTTTTTATAAAGTTTCTTGAGCCTATCTTATTATATTTTATACAAATTGTCAATCATCATCTGAAATATTTCTGTAAGATTTGTTTTAATCTACAAAACTTTTTTTCTTTGATTGAGCAGAATGTTTCTCTTCCCTGCACCCCTCGGTTCTGCTTGAAAAAAGCTGCATCACTTTTTCTCTTTGATAGCTCAAAGAGAAAAAGTTTTTGATTTTTATGCCTTTTGACGTTTTGCAGCCTTTATTTTTTTGCTAAAATCGCCGCAGAAATAAACGGAAATCTGATGTTTATACCAGTTTTAGCGGTCATTATCATACAGATTGACTAGGGTTTTTCTTGATTTTTCACTTTTTCTTTTTAATTCCCATTGTTGCATGATCCCGCTTGTTGTGCTATACTATCCTCAAATATTGAAGTATTTACATTACTTTGTAAGGTCAATATTCTAAAACGCTTTTACTATTCACCAGAATTTATCTGTTACAAAGGGAGGCTATCTGCTATGAATTCTTTGAAACTGATCGAAGCTCTTTCCAACGCATACGGTGCGTGCGGCTTTGAGGACGAAGTGGTAGAAATCGCAGAAAAATATGCACAGGACGAAGACCTGGGTGCTGCCAGACACGACTGCAACCTCAACGTTTATATTGACGCTCATAAAAACACCGGCAAAAACCGGTTGTTATGGTAGACGCTCACAGCGACGAATGCAGCTTTGTTGTTCAGGCAATCAAACCAAACGGCACTCTGCGTTTCCTGCCTCTGGGCGGCTGGTCGAGCTACACCGTTCCGGCTCACAAGGTAAAGGTACAGACCTATGACGGCAAATGGGTATCCGGTATCGTTGCAAGCACACCGGTACACTTCCTGTCCGGCGACAACAAAATGCCTGCCCAACCATCGCTGATATGGTCATCGACATCGGCTCCACCTCCAAAGAGGAAACCGAAAAGGTATTCAACATCCACATCGGCGCACCGGTTGTTCCAGACGTTACCTTTGAGTACAACGAAACCACCGGTGTCATGCTGGGCAAAGCATTCGACAACCGTGTCGGCTGCGCTGCTGTTCTGGAAACCATGAAGGACCTGAAGAACGAAAACCTGATGTGGACGTTGTCGGCGTTCTTTCCTCTCAGGAGGAAATTGGCGAGCGCGGCGCATTCGTTACCCGCGACGTAGTAAAACCGGACATCGCAATCTGTTTTGAAGGCTGCCCGGCAGACGACACCTTCACCCCGGACTACTTCATCCAGACCGCAATGAAAAAAGGTCCAATGCTGCGCCACTTCGACCGTTCGATGGTGACCAACCCACGTTTCAGAGATTCTCTCTGGAGCTTGGCAGAGAACTGGGCATCCCGGTTCAGGAATCGGTTCGTTCCGGCGGCGGCACCAACGGTGGTCCAATCCACACCTCCAACGGGGTGTTCCGGTCATCGTCATCGGTGTTCCGGTTCGTTACATCCATTCTCATCACGGTTTTGCCGCTCTGAAGACTACCAGAACAGCGTAAAACTGGCTGTTGAAATCATCAAACGCCTGAACGACGAAAAGATCAAATCCTTCTAAAGCAGAAATCTTCTGAAAAAGCTTCATACAATACGCAAAAAAACCAGCCGAGGGAAATTTCCCTCGGCTGGTTTTTTATGGATGAATCAAATAACAGGATGTCTTAGTTGTTTAAGAGGACCGCACCTTCCCAGTAGTAGCCTTCCTCTGCCAGCTTTGCCTTGAGCTGGTCGATTTCCTCATCCAGCTCTTTGAGCAGCTGCTCATACGCCTGTACCACGCTGTTATACTGCTGCTGGGTGATCGTTCCATCCTGGAAGTCGTGCTGAGAGCTTAACAGCTCTGCATCCACCTCGTTGTACTGGTATAGGTTTGCTTCCAGTTCTTCCATCAACGGCAGCAGGTCATCGCGACCTGCATCCAAAAGTTGTTTCTCTCGGTAGGCTGTTATCTTCTGGCTGTTGTCCCACAGGGCGGTTAAATAAGATTCCTTACTCATCGCATATTTTTGAAAAGTCTCTCGGTCTTTTTCCATCTGTCTTTCCAGCTGCAAAATGTCCGACGGTGCCACGCTGATTCCTTCGGTTGCAATGCTTTCCTCTGCGGTCGTCTGCTGCTCATCGTCAGCTGCATATTCCTGCTGCTGCATCAGCTGTTCTTTCAGCAGTTCATTTTCCATCTGGGACTGCTGAAGTTCTTGCTGCAACATCTCCAGCTGCACCTGCTGCTCCTCGTACTGGTTTTTCAGTGTTTCCTCCTCGGTGGGCAGGTAGCCGTACTCCCGAATCTGCGCAAAGTTTACGAACTCGACTCCGCCGCCCACATCGAAGTAGACACCGTCCGGCTGCCGCTGGTGATGGAAACAGTTTTAGGAACCTCGATGATGATGGTATGATGGCTGCGCATTTCCTCGCGGAGAAGATTGAGCAAGCCTTCCCTGGAAAAGTGAAGCTGCTGTCCTTCCAGTGTCTCCTGCTCCTGTAGACGGATGACTGCCGACTGCCCTTCGGTGGTGACTTGAGCCGTATCTCCGTCGGCAGTGTAGAGATGAATCTGCGCATCCGGCGACTGACGAACCTCGATAAAACGCTTTCCGTATCCATAATCAGTGAGATGGATGACCCGAAGGGAGGTAATCTCCTGCGGCAGGTCCTGCTTTTGCAAATTTTCTTCCAGGTTGCTGACCACATCGTTATACAAGCTGACACCTTCCTGTGCCGCCATCGGCAGGGTGCAGGTCAGGCCGACCACTCCTACCACAAAACAGCTCACAGCTGCTATGAGAGATTTTTTCATTTAGCACCCTTCCTTTCCATTTGCATCAGCCGCATTCCCCTGTTCCTCCAGCGGCGACGGCAGTGCGGTCGGCAGCAGCTTTACCTGCTTTTCAGACGGTTGTGCAGGAGATGCTTTTGCAGCAGGCTTTTTCTTTGCGCTTGCTGTGATGCCCTTCTTCAATCAGCCAGCCTTCAAACTTGTGGAGCATCCGGCTCCAGACGTTCAGTCCCCAGCGGAACAGCGGCTCGCTGCCCTTCCAGCAGGAGCGCAGCGCCCGCCAGAACAAAATGGAAAGGGCGGAAAACAGACCGATGCAGGCAAGCGAACCAAAGAGCAGCGCGCCGCCCGCGCCCTTGCCGACCAGTACAAAGGCAAAGCCACACAGGATGATGCCGATACAACCGACCAGCGCCATCACCACAGCTGCTGTCAATGCAAACAGCAAAACTCCCAACAGACCCGCCCAAACGGTCAGCACACCCATGCTGAGTGCAGCAACAAAACAGAAGAGCATCACAGCGATAGCAGCCAGCATCAGCCAACGGCAGCCTCTCCCGATTGCTTTGCAGAAGCGCAAAATCACGCCCTCTTCGTCGTGCTGTTTTGGTCCCGAAGAAACTTTTTCACTCTTCTGTGGCTGCTCGGCTTCCGGCTGCGGACGCTCCTGAGCGCCTTCTCCCCTTGTCCCACTGGTCAAACTTTTCTTTGGCGTCCTTCACCTTGTCGGTGACATAACCCCAGGCGTGGCTCCAAGGTGCTTTTTTCTCTGCACCCACATGGACCTTTTCCTCCGCCTGTTCCTGACTCTCCTCAATCAGCTGCTGCGCCACCAGCTCCGGGTCCCCTAATTTGGCTGCAATCTGAGAATCCTGCTGGCTCTGGCGCCTGCCCTCCTCAAAGTACTCGGCATAATCCCGCATGATGTCTTCAATCTCTTCCCGGGGTAATTTATGCTTGAGACACTCCTGCAAGCGCTCCAAATATTC
>VOFE01000326.1_pt1 | contig 18001 bp, 21 predicted proteins | sample 5384071 | NCBI WGS metagenome assembly VOFE01 (sample SAMN12384724, study PRJNA508395) | human gut metagenome | isolation source: healthy gut D | host: Homo sapiens
AAGGGGGCGGAGGAGGCCACGTTATAGGTGCCGAACTTGGCGAAGATGGGAGGCAGCACGTCCTCCAGCACGGCGAACACGTCCTCCTGGGTGGCGAAGGCCATTTCCATATCCAGCTGATAGAACTCGCCGGGGGAGCGGTCGCCCCGGGCGTCCTCATCCCTGAAGCAAGGAGCGATCTGGAAATAGCGGTCGAAGCCCGCGGTCATCAGCAGCTGCTTGAACTGCTGGGGAGCCTGGGGCAGGGCATAGAACTTGCCGGGGTACTTCCGGGCGGGCACCAGATAATCCCGGGCGCCCTCCGGGGAGGAGGCGGTCAGGATGGGGGTGGTGATCTCCAGGAAGCCGTGCTGGGTCATGGCCGCACGCAGGGCGGACACCACCTGGCACCGCAGGATGATGTTGCTCTTCACCGCCGGGTTCCGCAGGTCCAGATAACGATATTTCAGACGCTGGGTCTCGTCGGCCTCCCGGCTGCGATTGATCTCAAAGGGCAGGCTGTTGTACCGGCAGCGGCCCAGGACCTCGATCTTCTCCGGCACCACTTCCACGTCGCCGGTGGCCTGCTTGGGGTTCTTGCTGGCCCGCTCCCGGACGGTACCCTCCACGCTGATGGTGGACTCCTTGTTCAGGCCGTTGATGATGTCCATCATCTCCTGGTTCTCCACCACCACCTGGGTGGTGCCGTAGAAGTCCCGCAGCACCACAAAGGCGAAGTTCTGGCCCACGACCCGGACGTTTTCCATCCAGCCCACGATTTTCACGCGCTGACCCGCGTTGGCCAAGCGCAGCTCCCCACAGGTATGGGTTCGCATCTGCATCATATGAATCGCTCCTGTTCTGATAAAGATTTGTATAGTTTGGTTAAAATATCACGTTCTGTATTGAATTGCTTGATTACAAGTTGAAATATTTCATTCAGATATTTCGGTTTGTATTTATTATTCCAGGATGACCTTGCCCTGGTTTCGCTGGGACAGTCCCTGGGTGATCCGGGACAGAGTGTCCTCAAAGGACAGCTTGGTCTGCTCGCCGGAGGTCATATCCTTGCAGGCCACCAGCCCTGCGGCGATCTCGTCGTCCCCCAGGAACACCACATAGGGGACCCCCAGCTTGTCGGCATAGTTCATCTTGGCCTTGAACTTTCTTCTGCTCGGTATACAGCTGGGTGCGGACGCCTGCACTCCGCAGCCGGGTAGCCAGCCGGATGGCCGGCGTCAGGTCCTGGGTCATGGGCAGGATCAGCACATCGGCGGGAGCCGTGGGCAGCTGGGGGTTCAGCAGCCCTGCTCGTTCAGCACATAGAACAGCCTTGTCAGGCCAATGGAGATGCCCACGCCGGGCAGAGCTGACGGTCGGTATAGTATACGCAGCGAGGTTGTCGTAACGTCCTCCGGAACACACGGAACCGATCTCCGGATAGTCCAGCAGGGTGGTCTCATAGACGGTGCCGGTGTAGTAGTCCAGGCCCCGGGCGATGGTCAGGTCCACGGCGAAATTCTCCTCCGGAACGCCGAAGGCGGAGAGATACCGGGTGACGGTGTTCAGCTCCTCCAGACCCTGGTCGAAGACCTCGTTCTGCCCCTGATACCCGGCCAGGGCATCCAGCACCTGCCGGTTGCTGCCGGTGATGGAGATGAACCGCATGATCTCGTCGGCCTGCTCCGCCGTCAGTCCCACGTCCTCCGTCAGGCAGGTCCGGACTTTGCCGGCTCCGATCTTGTCCAGCTTGTCAACGGTGCGCATGATGTCACCGGACCGCTCGGTCAGGCCCAGCATAGCGTAGAATCCGTTTAGAATCTTCCGGTTATTGACCCGAATGCGAAAGCGGGTCAGGCCCAGGGAGGTGAATGTGTCGATAGATGATAGACGGAATCTCGGCCTCGTTCGTGATGGAAAGCTTGCCGTCGCCGATGATGTCGATATCGGCCTGATAAAACTCGCGGAAGCGGCCGCGCTGCGCGCGCTCGCCGCGGTAGACCTTGCCGATCTGGTAGCGGCGGAAGGGGAAAGCCAGTTCGCCGTAGTGCAGCGCGACGTATTTTGCCAGCGGGACGGTCAGATCGAAGCGCAGGGCCAGATCGGCGTCGCCCTTCTGGAAGCGGTAGATCTGCTTCTCCGGTCTCGCCGCCGCCCTTGGCCAGCATCGGCTGTAGGTGGTGCGCAGGATCTCCATCATCCGCTCCATCTGCTGCTGCGGGGCAGGCAGCAGCTCCATGAAGCCGGAGAGAGTCCGGGGGGTCACAGTTGCCATGGTGAAATATTTCCTTTCTGTTGTGTATTTCGGTTTTGGTACGAAAAAATGCGCTCCCGTCCCGTGTTTGGGACGAGAGCGCATGAATACGCTTCGTGGTGCCACCCAAATTCAGCCCCAAGGGGCCCTCGCAGCTCCTGTTACGGGGAGCGGGCCGTGGATGTTTCCATCCCCGCTGGGGGACTGTCTTCGCTTCTCCTGCCGGGGCGCGCTTGCAGCCGGTGTCGCGCCTCTCTGGTGCCGGTGGGGATGAAGGTACTCCTGTCTCCTTTATGGCGGTCGTTCTTCCTATTTTATGGCATTCTGGCCCGCTTGTCAAGCGGTAAAGGGCTTGGTTTTGGGATTGACAATGTCACGCCAGGCCAGGTCGCCCCGGGCCAGGCCCAGCACCAGCATCTCGGCGGTGGCCACATTGCTGGCATAGGGGATATTGTTCTGGTCGCACAGGCGGAAGATATTGGCCACGTCCTCGTCAGGGACTTTCTGGTTGGGGTCGCTGAAGCAGAGAACCATGTCCAGCTCATTATAGGCAATGCGGGCTGCAATCTGCTGGCCGCCGCCGTGGTCGAAGGACAGGAAGCGGTGGATGCGCAGGCCGGTGGCCTCCCCGATCTGGAGGCCGGTGGTGGCGGTGGCGCAAAGGGTGTGCTGGGCCAGAATGCCGCAGTATGCGGTGCAGAACTGGACCATCAGTTCCTTTTTGTTGTCGTGGGCGATCAGTGCGATATTCATGGAGGCACTTCCTTTCGTGTTTTCAGATTCGCATCAGGGGCACCTGGTGCCCGGTGATGCGCCGTGCGATGTTTTCATAGGCCCGGGCCGCGTAATAGTTGATATCCCGCAGGGGGATGCCCCGGTTCAGGGCATAGGGGACGTCGCCGTCCTCCGGCACCACCCCCCAGCAGGGGCAGCCCGGCGGCGTCCATGGCGTCGTCGATGGTGCTGTGGAGGGCCCGGAGCAGCTTCTTCTGCACCCGCCCCACCACCAGGAACAGACTCTCTGTGGTGAAGCGCTTATCCAGCAGCATCACGGTGTGCTGGGCGTCCCGCAGGGCGGAGGCGTCGGTGGTGGTGATGACCACCACGCAGTCGGCACAGCCGGTGGCCAGCCGGAAGCCCTGACCCAGCCCCGCCGGGGCGTCGATCAGGCAATAGTCATACTCCTGGCGCACCTGGTCCAGCAGCTGCCGCATCTGCTCATCGGTCACGTCCAGCTGTCCCCCGGGGGACAGGGGAGCGGTCAGCAGATGCAGCCCGGGATACTTGGGGTGATCGGCCGCGGCGTCGGACAGGGAGCAGCGGCCGGCGATGACGTCGGAAAAATCCATCAGGGCCTTGTCCGTCAGCCCCAGGGCCAGGTCCAGGTTCCGCAGGGTGATGTCGCAGTCCAGGCACAGGGTATTTTTCCCAAGGGCGGCCAGCGCCAAACCCACGTTGGCGGTGAAGGAGGTCTTTCCGGTGCCGCCCTTGCCGGAGACCACTGCAATGATTTTTCCCATATCCAGGTACCTCGTATACAGTTGGGGACTCAGCCCAACGGCGCTTTTTTGATGCGGGCGAAGGGCCGGGGATAGGCTGCCGGGGTGGGACGCTCCTTCCGGATGATGACCACCCGGTGCCGCACGTCCGTTCCGGGGATGGCATAATCCCAGATTTTTCCAATTTTGCCCCCCAGCTGGGCAATGGCGCTTCTGGCGCACTGAATCTCGTCGTCGGTGTCCACCGACTTCATGGCCAGGAACTGACCGCCCACCTTCACCAGGGGCAGGGCCAGCTCACACAGTACATTCAGCTGGGCCACGGCCCGGGAGGCGGCTATGTCGTACTGCTCCCGGTGCTGCCGGGCGAACTCCTCTGCCCGGGCGTGGACGCACTGGACCCGCTGCAGGCCCATGGCGTCCACGGTCTCCTGCAAAAAGTCGATGCGCTTTCCCAGGCTGTCCAGCAGGGTCAGGTCAAAATCCGGCTCCAGCAGCCGCAGGGGCATTCCCGGGAATCCGGCCCCGGTGCCTACGTCCACCACCTGCTTGCCCCGGAAGTCCGCCGCCGTCAGCAGGCAGGCGCAGTCCAGCAGGTGCAGCCGCGCCACATCTGCCGGTTCGGTGATGGCGGTCAGATTCATGACCTGGTTCTTCTCCAGCAGCCGCCGGGAAAACTCCGTCAGCGCCGGGATGCTTCCTGTGTCCAGTCCCAGCTGGGCCAGACCCTCTTTCAGAATGGTTTCCAAATTACTTCTGCTCCTTCAGCAGGTCCCGGATCTCCGCCAGCAGCTCCTCAGTGGTGGGACCGGCAGGCTCCTCCGGCGCAGGCTCCTCATCCTTCTTCTTCAGGGCAGCCAGCTTGTTCATGGCTTTCACCAGCAGGAACATGGCAAAGGCCACGATGATAAAGTCCAGGATTACCGCCAGCAGATTGCCGATGCCCAGGGTTACCGGGTCGGCGCCCGCTGCCACGGCGGTCTTGTTGAGGATGATGTTCCACTGGGTCAGGTCGATGCCGCCGGTGATGAGACCGATGAGAGGCATGATGATGTCGTTGACCAGGGAAGTGGTGATCTTGCCGAAGGCGGCGCCGATGACCACGCCGATGGCCATGTCCAGGACGTTGCCCCGCATGGCAAACTCCTTGAACTCATGAAAAAACTTCTTCATAAGTATCCTCCTTCCGTCCTCAGTGCCTGGGAACGATGCGGTCGTGGCCGCCCATATAGGGCCGCAGGGCCTGGGGGATCAGCACGGAGCCGTCGGCCTGAAGGTTGTTTTCCAGGAAGGCGATCAGCATCCGGGGAGGGGCCACACAGGTGTTGTTCAGGGTATGGCACAGCTGCATCCTGCCGTTTTCGTCCTTGTAGCGGATTTTCAGCCGCCGGGCCTGGGCGTCGCCCAGGTTGGAGCAGGAGCAAACCTCGAAATACTTCTGTTGCCGGGGGGACCAGGCCTCGATGTCGCAGGACTTGCACTTCAGGTCTGCCAGGTCGCCGGAGCAGCACTCCAGCTGCCGCACCGGGATATCCAGGGACCGGAACAGCTCCACGCTGTAGCGCCACAGCTGTTCGTACCACTTCTTGGAATCCTCGGGCTTGCAGACCACGATCATCTCCTGCTTTTCAAACTGGTGAATGCGATAGATGCCCCGCTCCTCAATGCCGTGGGCGCCCTTCTCCTTCCGGAAGCAGGGGGAATAGGAGGTCAGCGTCTGGGGCAGGGACTCGGCGGGCACGATCTGGTCGATGAACTTGCCGATCATGGAGTGCTCGCTGGTGCCGATCAGATACAGGTCCTCGCCCTCGATTTTATACATCATGGCGTCCATGTCGGTCTGGCTCATGACGCCCTCCACCACGTTGCCGTGGATCATAAACGGGGGAATGCAATAGGTGAAGCCCTTGTCGATCATGAAATCCCGGCCATAGGCCAGCACGGCCTCGTGGAGCCGGGCGATATCACCCATCAGATAGTAAAATCCGTTGCCGGACACCCGCCCGGCGGCGTCCATGTCGATGCCGTCGAAGCGCTCCATGATCTCCGTGTGATAGGGAATATCGAACTCCGGCAGCTTGGCCTCACCGAAGCGCTGGACCTCCACATTGTGGGAGTCATCGGGGCCGATGGGCACGGAGGGGTCGATCATCTGGGGGATGACCATCATGATCTTGGTGATCTGCTGGGTCAGATGCCCCTCCATCTCCTCCAGCTGGGCCAGCCGGTCGGCGTTGGCTTTCACCTGGGCCTTGGCCTCCTCGGCCTCCGCCAGCTTACTGGGGTCTTTCTTGGCCTGACCCATCAGCATACCCACCCGCTTGGACAGCTGGTTCCGCTGGGCCCGCAGGTCGTTGGCCTCGTTCATGGCGGCCCGCTTCTCGGCGTCCAGGGCAATGACCTCGTCCACCAGGGGGAGCTTGGCGTTCTGGAACTTCTTGCGGATGTTTTCTTTAACAGCTTCCGGATTGTCCCGGACGAATTTGATATCAAGCATGGCTTTTATCGCACCTTTCCGTGTTTCACGTGAAACATCATGGTTTTTTGATGGTGTGCAGGGCTTCCAAAAGCTCGTTCAGGTCGTCCACACCGTAATATTCCAACTCAATGCGCCCTTTCTTCTTGCCGGAGACAATGCGGCATCCCCGACCCAGGGTGTTCCCCAGATCCCGGGCGGCCTCCTGGGCATAGTCCACGATCAGACCGGCAGGGGAGGGCTTCTCCTTCTTTCCGGCGGTGAGTTTCTTCACCAGCTGCTCCGTCTGCCGGACGGACAGGTCATTTTTCAGGATGGTGGCCGCCGTGGTCTCCTGCAGGGCAGGGGACAGGGGCAGCAGCGCCCGGGCGTGGCCGTTGGTCAGCCGTCCGTCCTCCACCATGGCCCGCACTGGAGGACACAGGTTCAGCAGACGCAGGGCGTTGGCCACGGCGGACCGGGACTTGCCCACCCGCTGGGCGGTTTCCTCCTGGGTCATGTTGTATTGGCTCATCAGCACCTGATAGCCCTCGGCTTCCTCGATGGGGTTCAGGTCCTCCCGCTGGAGGTTTTCGATCATGGCCAGCTCCATGGCTTTGCGATCGTCGGCCTCGATGACGATGGCCGGCACCTGGGTCAGTCCCGCCATGCGGGCGGCCCGCCAGCGCCGCTCACCGGCGATGATCTGGTAATAGCCGGACTGCAGCTTCCGCACCGTCAGCGGCTGGATGATGCCGTGCTCCCGGATGGAGTCGGCTAAGTCCGCCAGGGACTCCGGGTCAAATTGCTTGCGGGGTTGGGATGCGCAGCTTTCCACCTGAGAAATCGGCAGAAACAGACTGCTCTTTTCCTCCTGGGAATCGATCACGTCGTCTCCCAACAGGGCGGCCAGGCCTTTGCCCAGCCCTTGGGTTGTTGGCCATTGCTGAAACGCTCCTTTCCGCACGGAATCAGGTATTTTTCTTGAGAAATTCGTTGGCCAGGGCCAGATAGGCCTCCGCGCCCCGGCAGCCCCGGTCATAGGCCGTGATGGGCTTTCCGTGGCTGGGTGCCTCGGACAAGCGGATGTTCCGGGGGATCACCGTGGCATACACCTTCCCGGGGAAGAACCGCTTGACCTCCCCTGGGCCACCTGAATGGCCAGGTTGGTGCGCCCGTCGAACATGGTCAGCAGCACGCCCTCGATCTGGAGCCGGGGATTCATGTTCCGCCGGACGATGCGCACGGTGTTCATCAGGTCGCTGAGGCCCTCCAGGGCGTAGTACTCCCCCTGAAGCGGTACCAGCAGGGAGTCCGCCGCGCACAGAGCGTTCAGGGTCAGCAGCTCCAGGGAGGGGGGACAGTCCACAAAGATATAGTCATAATCCTCCCGGACGGCGTCCAGGGCGCTGCGCAGCAGGAACTGCCGGTCCCGCCATTTCGATCATCTCCACGCCGCCCCCGGCCAGGGCCTTGCTGCTGGGCAGCACGTCGCCATAGGGGGTGGTGACGATGGCCTTCCGGGTCTCCACGCCGTTGATGAGCACGTCATACACGCCGTTGGACACGGATTTGTCCACCCCCATGCCGGAGGTGGCGTTGGCCTGGGGGTCAAAGTCGCACAAAAGCACCCGCTTCCCCAGGTATTTCAGGGCCGCAGCCAGGTTGACACAGGTGGTGGTCTTCCCAACGCCGCCTTTTTGATTCACGATCGCCACGATTTTCGCCACTTTGTCCACACTCGCTTTCTGTCGGTCTATATTTTAGTATATCACATTTTCAGTCGGTTTCAATAGAAAATCTGCAAAATGAGAAAAAACTTGAGAAAAATGTTTCACGTGAAACGGCGAAACCAACACGCAAAAAGGGTGGATGTTTCACGTGAAACATCCACCCCGTGGGTCATATCAGGATCATCCCCGAAACCGGCGGCAGCCGCAGCCGCAGCTTCCCGCCGGGGGCATAGAACTGCTGGAAGGTCAGGGCCTCCCGGGCCAGCTCCCGGGGCCAGGGGATAGCTACCTCTGCGGCGTCCTCGCCTGCGTTCAGGGCCGCCACGGTGATCTCGTCTCCCAGCTGCCGCCGCAGCACCAGAACGCCGCCCCGGGCGTGGAGATAGGTCAGGTCCCCCTCCTGCAGGGACAGGCGCTCCCGCCGCAGCTGCCCCAGCTGCCGGAAGAAGGCCAGCAGCTCCTGGTCCTCCCGGCCCCAGGGATAGGTCCCCCGGTTCAGGGGGTCCTCAAAGCCCTCCATCCCGGCCTCGTCGCCGTAGTACACCGTGGGAGAGCCGGGGAAGCAGTACAGCAGCATCTCGCCCACCCGCAGCCGGGCCTGGCCCTTCTGCCGCTGGGCAGGGGAGAGACGGTGCGCCGCCCGGCCGTCCTTGGTATCCGGCACATCCTCCGCTCCCAGCAGGGTCAGGATCCGGGGCGTGTCGTGGGTGCCCAGAATGTTCAGGGCGCTGTAGAAGGCGGGCCGGGGATAGTGCTCCCGGATGACCTCCATGGTGCCCCGGAAAACGGCGGCGTCGCCGCCCCGCAGCCAGTCCAGGGCCGCCGTCCGGAAGGGATAGTTCATCAGCCCGTGGGTCTCGCTGCCCAACAGATACCGCCTGCGCTGGCTGTAGGCGATCTTGTTGCTGCCGTCCTCCCACACCTCGCCCAGCAGAAAGCTGTCGGGCTTCTCCTGGTCCATGGCACTGCGAATTTCGGCAATGAAGTCGTCCGGCAGCTCGTCGGCCACGTCCAGCCGCCAGCCGGAGGCCCCCTGCCGCAGCCAGTGCCGCACCACGGAGTCTCCGTCCCGGATGATGAACCGGCGATAGCTGTCCGCGGACTCCTGCACCGCCGGCAGGGTCTTGATGCCCCACCAGGCGTCGTAATCCTCCGGCCAGGGGTGGAAGGAGTACCAATTATAATACTGGGACTCCCGGCTCTGGGCCGCCCCCAGCTCCGGATAGAATCCCTGGGCGTTGAAATACCGGCTGTTGCTGCCGGTGTGGTTGAACACCCCGTCCAGCATCACCCGGATGCCCCGGCACCCGGCCTCCCGGCACAGGGTGCGGAAGTCCTCCTCGGTGCCCAGCATGGGGTCAATCCGCCGGTAGTCCGCCGTGTCGTACCGGTGGTTGCTGTCGGACTCAAAAATCGGGCACAGGTACAACGTACCTACTCCCATACTCTGTAGGTAGTCTAATCGGGAGGTGATCCCCGCCAGACTGCCGCCGAAGAAATCGTTGTTGCGGATGATCCCCTGGGTGTCGGGCCGCCACACCGGGGGTGTCGTCCCAATCCTGGTGGACCACCCGGTCCCCCATCATCCCGGCGGGGTCCGGCACCCGGGTGCGGCAGAACCGGTCCGGGAAGATCTGATAGGTGATCCCCCGGCCAAACCAGGCGGGGGTAGGGCGGCTGTCGTCATAAATCGTCAGCTGCCACCGGGCCTGGTCGTCGAAGCCGTGAAGGCCGTATAGCCTTTGCCCCTCCGGATACGAAAACCGGAAGGCGTACCACACCAGCTCCGGCTCCTCCGGGGCGGTGTATACCCCCTGCCACCGGCCGTCATCGCCGGGGGACAGGGCCACCTCCTGCTCCGTACCCGCAAATTCCCGCCGCAGGAGCAGCGTCACGCCGGTAACGTTTTCATCCCCCGGTCGAACCGCGAAACGGACAGTGGCGCCGCACACGGCGGCGCCAAAGGGGGACTTATATTCCGTATCGCGGGAGTCAAAGATCTTGCTCATGGAATGCCTCATTTCAGCAGGGTATTTTCGCCGATGACCACGGCGCCGATCTCCTCCTGGGAGAAATAGGAGTTCACAATGTCCACGGCGGTGGAGGCCAGGGCCGCACCGGAGCCGCCCTTCTCGATGACCACGGCCACGGCGATCTGGGGATCGTCATAGGGGGCGAAGCACACGAACACGCCGTTGTTGGTATTGGCGATACCGGTTTCTGCGGTACCGGTCTTGGCGCCGGCGGACACCACGCAATTGGAGAAGTAGTAGGACAGGCTCCCGGTGGTCAGGTTGTGCATGCCCTCCTTCACCGCCTGCAAGGTGCTGTCGCTCATCTCCACGGTGTTCAGCGGCGCCTTGTCATAGGCGTAGATCACCGAGGAGTTGTCGTAGGATTTCACGTTTTTCAGCAGATGGGCCTCATAGTGCTGGCCGCTGCCCACCAGGGTGGCGATGTAGTTGGCCAGCTGCAGGGGCGTGAACAGGTCATAGCTCTGGCCGATGGCGGCGGTCAGGGTCTGGCCGTCGGTCCACTCCAGACCGTTGCGCTCGGCAAACTCCGGGGTGGCCATGGAGCCCTTGGCCTCGGCGCTTCCCGCCCCGCCGATCTCGATGCCGGTATACTCGCCCAGACCGAACTGCTTGGCGTAGTCCGCCAGGGTCTTGATACCCGTCAGGCGGCCCACCTCATAGAAGAAATAGTTGCAGGAAACGGTGATGGCCTGGGACACGTTGACCCGTCCGTGGGTGCCGCCGTACTCGTTATAGATCCAGCACCGGGGCTGGGGAGATTTGTAGTAGTCATACACGCCCCGGTCCACAATGGTGGAGGAGGGGGTGATGATCCCCGACTCCAGGGCCGCCACGGCGGTACAGGGCTTGAAGGTGGAGCCCGGGGCGTATGCGCCGCCGATGGCCCGGTTCAGCAGGGGAGTGCCCACGGTGTCGCTGACCAGCTTGCTGTAATCCTGGTCAAAGGTGGACAGGTTATAGGTAGGATAGCTGGCCATGGCCAGCACCTCGCCGGAGCCTACCCCCACCACCACTGCCGCGCCGCCCCGGACGATGCCGTCCTTGGCGGTCATGGCCTGGATGGTCTGGGCCAGGGACTTCTCCGTGTCCTCCTGCACGTCAATGTCCAGGGTCAGGGCCACGGTGCCGCCGGGCTGAGGCTCCTTGGTGTAAAGCTCGCCGGTGATCTTCCCCTCCTCGTTGGTGGTGATGATCCGGGTGCCCTTGGTGCCGTGGAGATAGGACTCAAAGGCCTTCTCCGCGCCCTCCCGGCCCACCAGGGAGTTCATGGAGTAGCCCTCCATGTCCCGATAGCCGGTGACGCCGTTTTCCGGGTCGCCTACCCAGTCCTCGTAGTAGATGGGGCTCAGCCGCCCCAGCACATGAGCGGCGTACTCGGTGTTATACACCCGGGCGGAGGAGGTGCCGGTGGATACCCCCTGATACTGGCCGTCCGCCGTCTGGCTGATCAGCTCCACGGACACGTCGTCGGCAAAGACGTACTGTGCGTCCGTCAGACTCTTCACCGCCAGCTCATACCGCACCCCGGCGATGGTCCGGGCCTGGTCGTTGGTATAGCTGCTGTCGATTTTGAACAGCTCCCGCAGCTTGGCCATGAACCGGTCCGGCTGCAGGGTGGGAGTCACCTGGGACAGCTTGGAATAGGGGATGCTCTTGTTCTTCAGGAACAGGGCGAAGCCCTCGCTGTCCTGGGCGTCGGTATAGCTGCAGGGCGCGGTTTTGCTCAGGGGCAGGGTATCGTTCCAAACGGTGTTGTTCTCGGTGCACAGGTCCGTCAGCCGCAGAATGGCGGCGTTCAGGTCCTGGTCATTCTCAAAATCCTTGGCGGAGAAGATCAGGGTATAGGTCAGCCGGTTGGACACCAGCACCTTGCCGTTGCGGTCGGTGATGATCCCCCGGGAGGCCTCCACCGTCTCGCTGGTGGCGTTGCTGGCCAGGGACTTGGCCCGGTTTTCCTCCCCGTGAAGGATCTGGGTATAGTACATTACCCCGGCGAAGGCCAGCAGGCACAGGCCCCATCAGCCCCGTCAGCGCCCAGATGCGGACCCGCACCGGGTCAAATGCGTTTTTCTTCATGGCGCGCCTCCTATCTCAGGATCCGGTTGTGCACGCTGCGCAGCAGCAGATACACCAGCGGCGACAGCACCACCGTCACGGCCAGCTCCCGCCCCGTCAGCGACAGGGCGGCGCTCAGCTCCACCCCCTGCCGGAAGGTCAGCAGCACCGTGTGCAGCAGGTCCGTGATCACCAGGGCCAGAGCCGCGCACAGAACGGCGCACAGGAATCCCTGGCTCAGAAGCCGCTTGGCGATCATCGCCGCCGGCAGCGCCGCCGCCAGAAACGCCAGGGTATAGAAGCACGGGATGACCCCCGGCATAGTCAGGTCGCACAGCAGGCCGAAGATGCCGCCGAACACGGCTCCCTCGGCGGGACCCTCCAGCATGGCCATGATCCCGGCGATCACCGGCGGCAGAAACGGGTGCACCGCCCACACGGAGATGCGGTTGAGCACCAGGGACTGCACCAGCACCAGCAGCAGCACCGCCCCGGCGTAGTACAGCCATTTGAAGAACATATCCCGTTGGTTCATGGATTGATTCATGGCCGCTCCTCTCAATCCACGATGGTGAAGTCCGTGATCACGAACACCTCCACCAGCTGGGTGATATCGGTTTTGGGGATGATGGTGGCGTAGCGGGTCAAGCCGTTGTCATCGGTTTTGATCTCCTCCACGGAGCCGATGACCAGTCCCGAGGGATAGTAGCCTCCCAGGCCGGAGGTGACGATCATGTCGCCGTTGATGAGGCTGGATTCCCCCTCCAGGTACGACAGCTTCAGTTTTCCCTGCCCCATCAGGGGCCAGGTCGCCCATGGCCACCGTCACCTCGCCGGTGCGGAACACCAGGGCCCCCAGATGGGAATCCGTGTCCAGGATGGTGGTCACGGTGCACCAGTTGGCGCCCGCCTCGGTGACCACACCCACCAGATAGCCGTACTGATCCACCACGCAGTCGCCGATGGCCACGCCCAGGCCGGTGCCCTTGTTCAGGGTCAGGGTCCTGGACCAGTTGGAGGTGCTGCGCTCGATGACCCGGGCCGCCTCAAAGGTGAAGTCCCGCCGCTGCTGCCGCAGACCGTTCAGGTCCCGCAGCCGCTGGTTCTCCTCGCTGTCGGTCTTGGCCTGGCGCGCATCCTCCTTCAGCTGGGCGTTTTCCTTGCGCAGCTCCTCGATCTCCTGGCGCAGGGCTTCCACCGTCTCGAACCGCTGGCCGATGTTCTGGAACCATCCGGCCACGGCGGAACCCGCCGCCCGGAAGGGATAGGTGACCACCCCGGCGGCGTTCTGCAAAAAGCCCGTCTGGTTGCTGACGGCGCTGGCGATACACAGCCCCACCGCCACCACCACCACGGCGGCCAGCATCATAATGCCGTTTTTCTGAAAAAATCGTTTCATAGCGTATTCCTTATCGTCGAGTTTATCAAAAAAGCCTTTTTTGATAAACTGGTCACAGCAGCGTCACGCCGAACTCCGCCAGCATCCGGCTCAGCAGCAGCACCGGCAGACCCATCACGTTGAAAAAGTCCCCGTCAATGCGCTCCACCAGCAGGGCCCCCTGGCCCTGCACGCCGTAGGCTCCGGCCTTGTCCATGGGCTCGCCGCCCCGGATATAGGCCATCAGCTCCTCCCGGCCGGCGGGCCGGAAATACACGTCTGTGGACTGGGCCCGGGTCAGGGACCGCTGTCCCTGCCGCAGGGTAACGCCGGTGCACACCGTGTGCCGCCGCCCCGCCAGGTCCGTCAGCATCCGCAGGGCGTCCGCCTCATCCTTGGGCTTTCCCAGCCGCTGCTGGTCCAGAAACACCATGGTGTCGGCGGTGATGACGATCTCGTCCTCCTCCGACGGCACCGCCTGGGACTTCTCCCGGCTGATATACGACACGATCTCCGGGGGCGTCAGCCCCTGGGGATACCACTCCTCCACCTGAGGAACCCGCACGGTGAAATCCCGGATGCCGATCCGAGTCAGCAGCTCCTGCCGCCGGGGGGAACCGGAGGCCAGCACGATCCTTGCCATGGCCTCACCTCCCGGTGGAGCCGAAGCCGCCTGCGCCCCGGTCCGTCTCATCCAGCTCCTCCGCCTGCACCAGAACAGGCCGCACCACCGGCACCACCATCAGCTGGGCGATGCGGTCCCCGGGCCGGATGGTATAGTCCTCCCCGGACAGATTCACCAGCCCCACAGAGATCTCCCCCCGATAGTCGCTGTCGATAACGCCCACGCCGTTGCTCAGGCCGATCCCGTGCCTGAAGCCCATGCCGCTGCGCACAAACACCAGGGCCACATAGTCCGGGGAGGGCAGGGCAATGGCAATTCCCGTGGGGATGCCCATCCGCTGGCCCGGGGCCAGGGTCACGTCCTCCTCCATGCACGCGCACAGGTCCATGGCCGCCGCTCCCGCCGTCTTATACTGGGGCAGCGGGAACTCCCGGCCTATTTTCGGCGACACCGCCTTGATTTTAAGCTCCATTGTACCACTTGCTCCTATTGAATATGAAAACAAACTGTGAAAAGATTGTAAAGGTTGATAACCGGTCGTATTTATTCCACGCCCCGGTAGAACAGGCCCCGGGTCAGCTGGTCCGGCCGGTAGTCGCTGCGGCCCTGATAGGCCCGCAGCACCCGCGCGCACTCCTCCGGCGACTCCGTGGTGAACCGCAGCCGCGCCCGGGTCAGCCCCAGCTGCCGCCACTCCGGCTTATCCGCCAGGAACAGCACTTTACTGTTCTCGATCTCGCACCGGTGGCCCCACTGGCCCACCAGGGGGAACTGCGCCCCGGTGCGGTCCACCAGGACATTCTCCTGGCCGCACCGGCAGGCAGGGGAGCGGTCCGCATAGTCCCGCCCGGCGTCCCGGCAGCCCAGCTCATTGCGGATGACGCAGTTTTCCATAATCATCAGCGGCAGGCGGCCGTATACCACCGCCTCGCAGGGCAGAACCTTCCGCAGGTCCCGGATCTGCTGCCACCGCAGCTCCATGGACACGGCGGCGGACTCCAGCCCCAGCTCCTTCCAGAAAAGCAGGGACTCACTGTTGAAAAGATTCAGCCCCAGGTCCCCCCACAGAGGCAGACCCAGACTCTCGGCAATGGGCAGGTGCCCCAGATTGCCGATGGCCACGGCGGACAGGTGCTGCCGGTGCTGCTGCAAAAGCGCCCGCAGCGCCGCCTGGTCCTCCGTCCGGAAAATCCGGGGCAGAACGGCGCAGATATGGGTCATCTCCGCCCAGCGGTTCAGGTCGAGCTTTTCCAGAAGCTCCGCCGGAACATACACCGTCTCGCACTGGGCCAGGGGCTCCGTCAGCTGCTCCGGCCGCATAATCGAACAGGTCAGCACCGGCGCGTCAGGTCCCGGCTGGGCCTGGGGCAGGGGAGAGGGGGTACCCGTCCGCCGCACCGGCGGCTGGGCCAGGGCGGCTTCCAGGCCCTCCAGAGCCTGCCGCCGCAGGGCGTTCACGGCGCTGGCCGGCAGCATCAGCCCCTCCTCCAGTTCCACCCGGGTTTCCCGGGGCCGGAACACGGTGCCGCCGGTTTTCTCCAGCCGGGATTGCAATTCCTCCGCCGTCAGGGCCCGGTTCCGGGCCTCCTCCGGGGTGGGACCCTCCGCCCGGACGACGTGTCCCCCGGCGCTGGCCGTCAGGGATACCGGCTCCCCGGCCCGCAGAGTGCAGACCATGTCCACCGGCACCCGGCGGCTGTCCTCCCTGCTGTACCCGGCCTTGGCCCGGGCAAACAGCTCCTTGGGCTCCGGGGCGTTCTCCGGCCGGGTGCCGAACATCTCCGGCCCGGTGCGCCCCTTATAGTATCCGTCGGTGAAGCCGCTGCGGGAGAAGGCGGCCTCCAGCTGCCGGGACTCCTCCCGGCTGGGTCCCCGCTTCTCATCCAGCAGACGGCGATAGATCCCCGTGATCACCGCCACATATTCCGACCGCTTCATGCGGCCCTCCAGCTTCAGGCACGCCACGCCCATCTGTTCCAGCTCCTGCACATAGTCCGCCAGGTTGGCGTCCTTCAGGCTCAGGGGATGGCCTCCGGCGGCCTTTTCGTTGACGCCGTAGGGCAGGCGGCAGGGCTGGGCGCAGGCCTCCGATCGCCCGGCACGCCCCGCCCAGGGTGTGCAGGCTCATCTGAGTGCTGGCGTGGAGGGGAACATCGGGCGCAATTTCCCGGGCCAGCCGCCAGATGCCCCAGTCCTGGATGAGAATGGCGTCCACCCCCATGTCCGAGGCTTTTTTCAGGGCCTCGGCGGCGGCAGGCAGCTCCCGGTCCGTCACCAGGGTGTTCAGGGTCAGATACACCTTCACCCCCCGCAGATGGCAGTAGGCCACGGCCTCCCGGAACTCCTCGTCCGTGAAATTCCGGGCGCTGCGCCGGGCGTTGAGCCCGCCGAAGCCCATGTACACGGCGTCTGCCCCGTTCTGCACGGCGGCCACCATGGCCTCCCAGCCCCCGGCGGGGCTCAGCAGCTCCATCATTGGCTCCGGCCCTGCTGGGCCTTGAACAGCTGGCGCTTCAGCTCCGAGGCCTCGTTCTTGGCCTGGGTGGCCTCGTCCAGATAGTTTTTCACCTGGCGGCGCAGATTCTCCGCCGCCGCCTGATTCTTCAGCAGCTCATCCGCCAGGTTCACCGCCGCCAGCACCGCCGCGTCCGTCTGGCTCACATGCAGGGCATCCAGCACCTGGCGCATCTTCTCGTCCACCAGTGCGCCTACCTTCTCCATATATGCCGCGCTCTCGTCTGCCACCAGGGTATACTCCTGGCCGCAGATGTTCATTGTCACCTTATTTGCCATGTCATCCTCCTATTTATGTAAACCGCAAAAAGAGTCATACCGATACAGAATCCATTATACCACAAAATCCCGCCGGGAAAAGCCTTTTCTGACGAAAAGGAGAATTTTGTGAAAAACCTGCCTGGGCGGCTTTACGAACCGGGGGATTTCGTGTAAAATAAAGGGGTTCCGAAGGAAACAGAAGGGAGGGCGCGGCTATGAGCGGCTATATCCTGCGGGAAAATGACCCCAGCATCGTGCTGACGGCGGACCAGGTGGACCGCCTGGTGAAAAACGGCGACGGCGACGCCGCGCTTTTATACCTGCTTCTGATGCGGGCGGACCGGGGCATCACCGAGCAGGAGCTGCAGTCCCGGCTGCGCTGGAGCCAGCTGCGGCTGAATGCGGCGGAAACGGGCCTGCAGCGGCTGGGCCTGATCCAGCGTCCGGCGGAGACGCCGCCTCCGGCCCCGGCGGAGGAGCGCCCGGTATACAGCGCCCAGGACCTGGCGGCCCTTCTGGAGGACGACCGCTCCTTCCGGATGCTGATCCCCCAGGTGGAGGAGAAGCTGGGCCGCAAGCTGAAAACCGCCGACCTGCAGGTGCTGGCGGGGCTGTATGACGACCTGGGCATGCCGGCGGACGTGATCTATCTGCTGGTGAACCACTGCATCACCCGGTCCGAGGAGCGCTACGGCCCCGGCCGCCGCCCCACCCTGCGCCAGATCGAGAAGGAGGGCTACTACTGGGCCCGCCAGGGCCTGTTCGACCAGGACAGCGCCGCCCGCTATCTGAAAACCTGGCGGGACAGACAGCAGGGCCAGTCCGCCTATATGCAGGTGCTGGGCCTGGGCCAGCGCCGCCCGGTGGCCAGCGAGGAAAAGTACATCTCCGATTGGATGGACAAGGGCTTCCCGCCGGAAACGGTGGCCCCTGGCCTACGACAAGACCATATTCTATAAAAAACAGCTGGAGTGGCGGTATCTCAACGGCATCCTCCGCCGCTGGCACGAAAACGGCTGGCACACCCCGGAGGAGGTCCAGCAGGGCGACGCCGGAAAGCCCGCCCAGCCGTCCTCGAAGCCGGACAAGCCGGATCAGGACAACTCCCGCATGGAAAAATACATGAAGTGGTAATATAAAGCGGTAAAGGAGGGAACCCCATGCCCTACGACGGAAAAATTCTCAGCCGGGCCATGGCCCGCTTTGACGAGG